>Ga0209810_1000072_pt1 | contig 304349 bp, 258 predicted proteins | sample Coa_R1_7_FD_187159 | JGI IMG/M metagenome (GOLD analysis project Ga0209810, IMG submission 187159) | Surface soil microbial communities from Centralia Pennsylvania, which are recovering from an underground coalmine fire - Coalmine... | ecosystem: Environmental > Terrestrial > Soil >...
CGCATTCGCCATGCAGCAGGCTCTGGCAGGCCAGGTGAACGGCTACCAGTGAGGTGGAGCAGAAGGTTTGTACGGCGAAGCTGGGTCCCTTCAGGTTGAACTTGTAGGAGACGCTGGTCGTCAGCGAATCCTTATCGTTGCTGATGACCAGCTGATAGTCATCAATCGATTGCAACATATCAGGATCGGATGCCAGCGAGAGCAGGTAGGTGCTGATATTGGTGCCACCGAAGACGCCGATGAGACCGTCGTAGGTGTAGGGGTCGTAGGCGGCCTGTTCGAGGGCTTGCCAGCAGCATTCGAGGAAGAGACGATGTTGCGGGTCGGTTAGGGCTGCCTCACGCGGGCTGTAGCCGAAGAAGGCTGCGTCAAAGTGTTCGATGTCATCCAGCACCGGGCGCGCCTTCACGTAGTTGGGTTTCTTCAGCATATCCGGGTCGATGCCCGCTGCCTCTAGCTCTTCATCGGTAAAGAAGCGAATGGACTCAATGCCGTCGCGCAGATTGTACCAGAACTGCTCAATGTTGGCAGCGCCGGGGAAGCGCCCGCTCATGCCGATGATGGCGATATCCTGCTGGCCCACCACCTGCCGCGCCTGGTTGCGTCTCTGTTCCAATCGTTGAATAGATGTATTCGCCGTAGATGGGACCTGTGGAAGCAGGTATTTGACCAGGGCGCTGATAGTGGGCGCCTCGAACAGGGCTACCGCCGGAATCTGGACATGCAGCGCCTTCTTGATTTTAGCTACGACCTGCAAACCGATGAGGGAATTGCCACCCAGGTCGAAGAAGTTGTCGTACAGCCCTACCTGCTCGACGCCCAGTGCCTGCTGCCAGATCTCACTAATCACGCGCTCGTACTCACTGGCAGTCGAAACGGATGCATGGGAAAGCGCGGGCTGAGCGTTCATCTTAGCAGAAGCAGTATTTGTCGGAGCTGCCTCATTGCTCGCCGTCGCCGATTCCAGGCGTATCCACTGGCGAATGCGCGCTTGTAGGTCGCCGGTCGAATTGACGATCTGCGCGGTATCTCTCGTTGCCAGAACGCGCCGCAAGGCCTCTATGCCCTCTTCCGCGCTCATGGCATATTCGGCAATGGTGCCTCCCAGCGCCATGCCCTGCTCTTTCTCCGAACCAACTTTCCAGGTATCCCAGTTGACGCTGATCCAGGGGGTGCGGGCCGTGCGGTTATACTGCTGCACGAAGGCATCCATGAACAGGTTGGCCGCCGCATAGCCCGCGAAGCCCAGACCGCCCAGCACGGCGGAAATCGAGGAGAACAGCAGGCAGAAATCCAGTTCCATGTCCTGTAAGACCTGGGCCAAGGCATACAGGCCATGCACTTTGGGCCGGAAGTGTAATTCACACTCGGCCTTTCCCAATACCTGCAAGGGAGGAAAAGCGTTTGCTGAGGTGATACCGGCGGCATGGATAACGCCATGCAGAGCGCCGAAATGCCGCAAAGTTTCGTCAATGACCATCCGCATCTGGGCGGGATCGGCCACATCGGCTTGCAGCAGCAGGAGTTCGGCCCCTGCTGCTTCCATCTGCTGCAAGCGACGAATCGTGCGGCTGGTGGCATCGCTCTCATTATGCTGTTCCAACCAGCTTTCCCATTGCTCTCTAGCAGGGAAAGCCGAGCGGCCCACCAGCACGAGCCGCGCCTGTACACTGCTAGCCAGGTACTCGGCCAGGACAGGACCCACGCCACCGAAGGCGCCCGTAATAAGATAGACACCCCCTGCCCGTAGGGGCGACGGCTTGTCCTCGCCCCCCACACTAATGCTGTCCTCATCCTCCACATTAATGCCGTCCTCGCCCTCGTCACTCGAACAGAGCGAATCTGGCCGTGTCATTCTGAGCGCAGCGAAGAATCTGCGCCCAGGCTCGCTGAGGTTCTTCGCTGCGCTCAGAATGACACGGCCAGGGAGTGCTTCAACCGGCTCCAGGCGAATGGGTTCAAATGTCTGCACCCAACGATCTGTATTGCGATAGGCCACAAGCGGCTCGGAAACCGCGGCTGTGCATTCGGCAATCAACAGGTTTATCGTTGACGCGGAAACGGGTTCATCGCATGCAATATCAATAGCGCGGCATACAATATCGGGGCACTCTTGCGCAATGACTTTGCAAATTCCCAGCATCGTAGCCTTTTCAGGCAAAATATCTTCTTCTGTTGTGACTGCCTGCAGCCGGTTAGCAATAGCGATAAGCTGAACTGGCGCATCCACATCTTTTGCCGCAAGCGCCTTTGCCAGGTAGAGCAGGCTGTAGAAGCCACGCTCCTGGATCCTATTGAAAAAATCGGGGCCGCTGGCATTTTCGCTAACGGAAGTGATGCTCCAGAGATGCACTATGGTTCTGGGCAGCAATCTCGCGCGTTCCAGCGCATCGAATAGCGCCCGGTAATCGTCCTGCTCCTGCGGTCGAATGGCAAAGTGTGTTGCACCTGTTTTCGCGAATTGAGTTCCTGCCTCTACGCATATTACCGGGCAATCGTCTTGCGCGAACCGTTCTGCAAGCTGCTTACCAGCACCGGTATTATCCAGGAAGACCAGGTAAGGAGCGCGTTGTATCAGTTGCTCTCGCGATGCTGGTGCAGGTTGAGCGGCCTGTTGCCAGCGTGGCAGATAAAACCAATCGGCAATATCCGGTTTCTTCCCTTTCATTGCAGCCTTCTGCTGTGTTTTTGCCGGTTGATTGCCTGCATGTGAAGTCTCAATCCAGTAATTCTGTCTTGTAAAAGGATAAGCTGGCAGACTGACGATGCGCCGGCGCTCACCGGCATAGAAGCCGTGCCAGTCGATGGTGACACCACAGAGCCAGAGTTTGCCGAGCGTTGTCAGCAGGTGCGCCTGCTCGGATGGGCGTTCGTAAGCAGCAGGCAGGGTCGAGACGACCTGGGGCATGCGCTCGCTGCCACCCGAGATGACCTGTTGCTTGACAAACGAGCCGAGCGCCGATCCTACGCCGATTTCAACCAGCACCAGCTCGTGCTGTTGAAGCAATTGGGTGATGCCGTCGGAGAAGCGCACAGTCTGGCACATATGCTGTGCCCAGTACCCGGCATCGGTCGCCTGCTCGTCGGTAATCCAGCTGCCACTCACATTGGAGAGGTACGGGATCTGCGGTGGATGCAGCGTGACCTGCTGGACCAGTTGGGTCAGAGCAGGTTGAATCGGGGCCAGCATCGAGGAATGGAAGGCATGGCTCGTCTCCACTCTGCGTGCCGCGATGCCTTGCCGGTTAAGGCGCTGTTCGAGCTGGGCAATGGCCTCTGCAGGCCCGGCCAGCACGCACGTGTTGGGAGCGTTGATGGCGGCCAGGCAGACCTGTTCATCCAGGTAGGGCGAGATGTCTGGCTCGGCGAGGGCGACGGCCAGCATCGCTCCTCCAGGCAACTCGTCGATCAGTTGGGCGCGACGTGCGACCAGCGATAGCGCGTCTTCTAAGGAAAGCACGCCGGAGAGGCAGGCGGCGACGTATTCGCCCAGGCTGTAACCGATCATAGCCTGGGGACGCACTCCCCACTGCATCAACAACTGTGCCAGGGCGTACTCGATCACAAACATCAGCGGCTGCGCATAGCGCGTCTGCTTGAGCCGGTTTGCGGGTGAAGATTCGATATGGGAAGAATGGGCAGGAGATTTGGAGTGTCCATTGTTTCCATGACGCCTTAACAACACCTGTAAATCATATGTTCCCTGTGATGTGCTATGCCCGTTGGAATTTCCATTCAGGTGCGTGTGGTTCTGTTCTGGCTTTGTGTAGATGAGTTCTCTCAAGTCCAGGCCCAGCAAAGGTTCGAGGATGGCAGCACAGCGATCAATCGTCTCGCGGAAGGTCGCTTCCTGCTCGTACAATTCCGCGGTCATGCCCGCGTATTGCTCTCCCACGCCTGAGAACATGAACGCAATCTTCCCCGGGTTCGATTGCGCACTGCCCGTTTGTACGTGCTGCCCGCCAGGTGTTTCAAGCGTTGTAATGGCATCCTGGATGTCGCGGCAGACGACAAAGCGCCTTTGTTGAAAGGCAGTTCGTCCGAGTGCCGTTGTATATGCGATATCGGCCAGTTGCTCGTCAGTGTGGTTCCTGAGATACGCCTGTAAGTTACTCGTCGCCTTATCCAGTGCCTCTATGGTTTTTGCTGAGAGCAGCAGCAACTGGTAGGGACGAGATGAAGAGGTTGATGTAGTAGGAATGGCCTCTTCTAGCACTACGTGGGCGTTCGTGCCTGACCAGCCAAAAGAACTGACTCCGGCGATACGGGTTTGTTCCTGCGATGGCCACGGAAGCAGCGTTGCCGGAATTCGCACCGGATTCTCTTCCCAACGAATATGGGGATTAGGGGTTTTCAAGTTCAGGTGCGGCGGAATCGTGCGGTGTTGTAGGGCCAGCACGGTTTTCATCAGGCCGGCAATGCCCGCGGCGCCCGCCAGGTGGCCGATGTTGGTCTTGACCGTACCGACAAATACCGGCGCGTCCTGTGAATGTCCCTCAGCAAGTGCTGCCGATAGCGCATCTATCTCGATGGGATCTCCCAGCGCCGTCCCTGAGCCGTGCGCCTCGACATAGCTGACACGCCGCGGCTCGATACCGGCTATTGCCAGTGCTTTACGTATCACCGCTTCCTGCGCCAGTTTATTGGGGGCCGTAATGCCATTGCTGCGTCCATCCTGGTTAACCGCCGAGCCGCGAATAATAGCCAGAATATTATCTCCATCGGCCTGCGCATCGCTGAGCCTTTTCAGCACGACGATGCCGCATCCCTCACCCAGGGCGAAGCCGTCCGCGTCCGCGTCGAAGGTCTTGCAGCGCCCATCCGCGGCCAGCATGCCCATCTTGCAGGCATTCACCATATGTTCCGGCAGCAGCATGGCGTTGACACTGCCCACCAGTGCCAGCCTGCATTCAGCGTTGCGCAGGCTCTGGCAGGCCAGGTGAACGGCGACCAGCGAAGAGGAACAGGCCGTATCGATGGTCATTGCCGGCCCTTGCAGGTCAAACAGATAGGCCAGCCGACCCGCGGCGATGCTTGAGGCACTGCCGACGCCGAAATATGGATCATCCAGGTAGGACGTATCGCCCGTCTCGTAGCCAAATTTTGCCTGTAGTTGGGAGTATTCCGTGTTACTCATCATGCCGATGAAGACGCCTGTCGAACTGCCCCCGATTTTGCTCAAGGATTGCCCGGCATCCTCAAGAGCTTCCCAGGCTACTTCTAACAACAGGCGCTGTTGTGGGTCCATACGCGTGGCTTCGTGAGGGGAAATGCCGAAGAATTGGGCGTCAAAGGCCGCGATATGTTCGAGAAATCCACCCTTGCGCGTGTACATCTTCCCCTCGGCAGTGCGGTCCGGGTCAAAAAAGGCATCGACATCCCAGCGCCCGGCAGGAATGTCACGAATGGCATCGCTCCCGCTGCTCAACAATTGCCAGAACGCCTCGGGCGAATCGGCTCCGCCAGGAAAACGACACCCCATACCGATGATGGCAATTGGTTCGTCGGGTGTTCCAGGACAGGCACCAGGCACTGTCCCTACAGCAGTATCGCGTCCCGCAAGCAGTTTCTCTCCGGCAAGGTGGCCGGCCAGCGCAACGATAGTAGGATAGTCATAGAAGAGTGTAGGCGCCAGTTCGCGTCCTAGCCAGTCCTCGAGATCGCCGGATAGCCCGACTGCCGCTACCGAGTCCATGCCATAACTCGCCAGCGGCTCATGTATATCAAGCGCAGTCGGCTCAAGCGAAAGCTCAGCGGAGATGTGAGCGATCAGCCAATCTTGAATAGCTTCGCGGCTCCATGCCTGCCCGTGTGCTTTGCCTTCACCATGTCGCTCTTCAGAAGCGTCGTTGTTCTTTTCAAAATCGGAGAAACTCATGTCAAATTACTCCGTTATACACGTCTTCTATTCATCCCACATGCTCAGCTCACCGTTTAAGAAGGCGGCACGACATGCGCGCCGTTGAACTTTGCCGCTCGATGTCTTGAGGATCGCCCCGGTTTTCAGCAGCGCGACTTTGTAGACCTGCAGGTCGTGTTCCTCGGCTATCTCGCGCCGGATCGTTTTGATCAGTTCCTGGCCGTCCAATGGCTTGCGATGGGCTTCGCTTGCCTGCGGAGTCCCTGCTGCTTCATGCGCCGGTAAATAGCGCGCCTCTATTTCGGCCAGTACGACAAGTTCCTCTCGCCCATCGACATCGATTGAGAAAACGGCGCAGCAGGATTTGCGAATCGCCGGATGGCACTGTTCTACCGTTAGTTCGATATCCTGCGGATAGTAATTGCGCCCACGTATGACGATCAAGTCTTTGAGACGGCCTGTGACAAATAACGCCCCTTCATGCAGAAAGCCCAGGTCTCCGGTGCGCAGGAAAGGACCCTCACCGGTAGTGGCAATGTAGGCGTTGAAGGTGCGCCCTGTCTCTTCGGCTTTTTGCCAGTATCCAGCGGCCCTGCTGGGGCCGGAAGTCCAGATTTCTCCGACTTCATCATCCGCGCATGGCGTCAAGGTTTCAGGGTGAACAATCACTACTTTTTGCTCTTGTAGAAAATGGTCGTATCCCACCATATTTCTGCTAGTGCCGGTGTCACTGGGAGCGCGAACATATCCCTGTTCGAGGGCGGCTTTATCGAGGGCCAGTACAAGTGGCAGGTCATTTTTACCGCCACTTGCCACCAGTAACGTTGCTTCTGCCAGGCCATAACCGGGGAAGAAGGCGCGGCGACGAAAACCGCAGCTGGCAAAGGTTTCCGCGAATTGATCGAGTGTTTCGCTGCGGATAGGCTCGGAGCCGAGGGCCGCGACCTCCCAGTTGCTCAAATCAAGCGTTGCCTTCTGTTCAGCCGTGAGCTTGCGGATGCAGAGATCATAGCCAAAATTCGGGCTGATGCTGATGGTAGCCCGAGTGCGAGAAACTGCCTGCAACCAGCGATAGGGGCGCTGCAAAAAGGCAAACGGCGACATCATCGTCGATGGATAGCCGCCATACATTGGAAAGAGAATGCCGCCGATAAGTCCCATATCGTGATACGGCGGCAGCCATGTCACCATATGGCTGGCGTTTTCAAACCTTTGCTCGCAGTACTGTACGAGCCATTCCAGATTGTGCAAAAGATTGCTGTGCGTGACCATCACCCCTTTAGGCGTAGAGGTGGAACCGGATGTGTATTGCAGGAAGGCGAGCGAATCGGCAGTAAGCAGTGGTTCTTCCCACTCTTGCGCCAGGGAAGCAGGGATGGTATCGGTCGCAATCCATTCCAGGTGCTGCAGGTCTGGCACATGTGTAAAGTAACGTTGCAGGTCAGAGAGGAGATTGCTGGTTGTAAGCACGATGGCGGCCTGCGTGTCCTCAACAATGGCCTGGATGCGCGGCATCATGCGTGCCGAAGCAGGTGGATAGGCAGGTACGGCGATTGCTCCAGCATAGAGACAACCAAAAAAGGAGCTGACGTAAGCCGTACCCGGCGCGTGCAGCAAGAGTATCGGTTTAGCTGTAGCGCCCTTCTGTTGTAGTAGCGAGGCAATTGTTCGAGCTTCGCGGTCCAGATCTCCGTAAGTCAGGCGCGAATCAACAGTTTCCCCTTGCCTCAGAAAGGTGTAGGCATGTCGTTCTGGGTGGTGAAGCGACCTCCAACGCAGCAGTTCGACAAGGGTCGTAGCTTCCACCGTCTTAGTGGCCAGTGTATAACTCATCTTTCAACTCCACGCTAGCAGTGTGATGCTCCTACAGGTGTGTTTCTAACTTCTGAAGCAAGGATACGTTACAAAAGTCACGCTGTCGTGCCTCTCAAACAGTATTTTTTTTACGCCTGCTTGAGAATGAGTGCTGGCCGGTGAATATTGCGGGTGTAAGGGCTAGATGATGCAGTTTGACAAATTGCTGCGGTAATCGCGCGAGGGCCGATCATGGTTGTTTACAACGTCTTCCGGCAAGGGACGCGGGGCCGATGAATCGGCGGTGGGCGCGATGAATCGGCCCCTACGGCAGAGCCGTGAGGCCAATAAATGTTCACAACCAAATCGGCTTACTGTGCTCAGAATGACACGGATAGCTATGCCTCCCGATTTTGATGGTGAATGTTCATCATCGGCCCCGCGTTCCTTGCTGAACTATCTTGTTTCAACTACATGATCGCGCCTGGGCTGGGGCTACCAGGTATGCTATAGAGGAGCTAGCCGGCGATATCTTCAATCAAAGAAAAGAGGCCGCTGTGATAGGCGGCAAGGAGCGCGTCTCGTTCGCAATGCACTCCTAATTGCTCGTAAATGTGTTGTCGGTGCTTGCCTACTGTGGCGGGCGCGATGTGCAGGTGTTGCGCGATGGCCTCCTGATTGTAGCCGCGACACATCAGCGAAAGCACTTCCTGCTCGCGCCTGGTCAAAGGCCCATTCATCTGGTAGTCAAGATGCTGGCATTGACCCTGCACAAAAGCTGATTGTTCAAATGTAAACAATAACCAGCTGCATGCTTGAGCCAGAAGTTGCGCAACAGGCCGAGCGATTGAAGGCTGCTCAGGATTCAAAGGATCGGAAGTAATACATAGTACACCATATACATGGTGCTTGAATTGCACCGGAAACGTGGCTATAGTGGTGGCGGGAAGCTGTACCCGTTTCAGCGCTTTTTGCCGGCTAAGGAAGAGTTGCGCGCGTTCCTGTGTCATGGACTGGATTTCAAAACACAGGCGGCTCACCCCTCCTTGCAACTGGCCGCACAAAAGCTGGCCTAGATTGAGAAGGGACGTGATCTGCTGCATATCCCGGAGGTCCCCCAAATCGATCTCTTTGACTTTATGGTTCTGAGATGGTAAAGGGAGACGCGCGGAACCAGAGGTAACGGGCTGTGTACTCATGAATTTGTTCCTCCATCAATGAAATCATTACCAATTTTTATCAATACATCCCGGAAAGCAAGCGCATCCGAGTGATAACGATCTTCCCCGTCGCTTATTATAAGCACTACAGACAGGAGCGATTACGACTGCGGTCCGCGTGGCGTTCTATTGCCAGCTCGATCAGGCGATCCAACAATTGTGGGTAAGGTAACCCGCTAGCCGCGCACAATTTTGGATACATGCACTGTGGCGTGAAGCTGGGCAGCGTATTGACCTCATTGATGTAGACTTGCCCGCTCTCTCTTTGTAAGAAGAAATCCACACGCGCCAGGCCGCTTAGATCAAGCGCGAGAAACGCCTGCACAGACATCCTCTGAACCTCTTCTGCCGTACCAGCTGGAATGTCTGCCGGAACGGCGGTATATGACGAGTTATCCAGATACTTTGCCTCGTAGTCGTAAAATTCGTGCTGCATCATGACTTCGCCTACAACAGATGCAACCGGCTCACTATTCCCTAACACCGAGCATTCTAACTCGCGGCAATCGACAGATTGCTCCACGATAATTTTGCCGTTATATTGAGCGGCCAGCTGCATGGCCTGCTCCAGTTCAACACGGCTACTCGCTTTGCTTACGCCAATGCTCGACCCCTGGTTGGCAGGTTTCACGAAACAGGGGTATCCCAGGCGAGCCTCAATCCTATCCAGAATGCGCTCGGGTGTGCGATCCCAATCCAGGCGGCGAAAGGTCAACGAATCTACGACAGGAAGATCGGCGGAGCGAAATAACATCTTCATTTTGTCTTTATCCATCCCTGCCGCAGAACCAAATACTCCGCATCCGACATAGGGAATGTCTACCATCTCAAGCAATCCTTGCAACGTGCCATCCTCGCCATACGTACCATGTATGACTGGAAAGGCAACGTCTGGTCTTTCCTCTAGAGGGATAAGCCGATCACCGCCCAGGTGCGTTCGCTTATCACTGCGAGTAGCAATATCCTGAGCAGTGCGCTCTTCTTTCTGCTGCGCGCTACACGGCTGTTCGCGTTGTTCCGCCGTGAGCAGTGCCGCGGGCGCAATACCGGGCAGCCAGGCGCCTTCTCTGGAAATAGCGATGGGCAATACCTCGTATTTGTCCGGGTCAAGGTAAGCCATAACAGAGAGCGCCGAGGCGAGAGAAACCTCGTGTTCGCAAGAACGTCCCCCGAAAATGAGTGCCACGCGTAGCTTTCTTGTGGTTGAGGTCATGAGCATCTCCTTTGACTTTGAAGACTATCAAATGACGGAAAAGCAGCACTACTATTTTGAATTTGCCCCCACAAAACTTTCGTAAAAACGCTTTAAGTAAAAGGTAATCCATGGCCGAAAGGAGAAACTGAATGGATATGCACCCGGCATTGCATCAAAGTGTGAAAGGCCTACAAGGTAGCCAGGAGTATCTTTGTGCAACGAGTATCCAAAAGTTTCAAAAGTTTCTATAGTTAAATATAGCTCATAAATTTCTTCTTGTCAATACCTCTACCAAAAATTGCGAATATTTCTTTCTATTTCATAGGGATTACAAAACTACAAAAAATATGATATAGTCTCAAAAATGGAGGAAATCCGTGAATAACCAGGGATCACAATACTATACAGCGAGCGAGGCTCAGGCGAAACTTGGATTATCCAAAGCGCAGTTCCACCAGAAGGTGCGGCAAGGATTGATTCCAAAGGTAATCATGCCCGGAAGGAAACAGGGAATGTATCCCAGGCGAGATATAGATGCGCTGGCCCTGTCGATGACTTCTCAGACAGAGGCGTATGTCTTCTCGCGGTCGACCCCCGCCGACCAGGTTGAGGAAATGGCTATTGATATTCGCTACTGGGGGCGTGATTTTGTAATTTCGCTGGCTGAACGCATTGCATTTCAGCAAAAGTGTTCGTTTACGTTCCATTCGTTCAAGGTACGCGACAAGGTCGTGGGCTATGTTTCCATGTTTCGTTTACCGGATAGTTTTCTCGATGCCTTGCTGACTGGCCAGAAGATTGAGCGAGACATTACCTTGCGAGAGGTATTGCCATTTGTGCGCCTGGAGCCTTTTGCTATCTTTCTTGATAGGATCGTTGTGGACTCTGGACTTTCCACTCATCTGAGGCGTCTCTATGCCGGCACGATGATCTTCCACTTTATTAGCGTACTTTCTTATCTCCTGGCAAATGATTATCAGATCACTCACCTCTATGCTATTTCCACAACGCAGCAGGTCAGTAACCTGCTAAAGAGGCTGGGCTTTCAGCAAATGACAGGAAAATCTCTCGTTCCTGGTCGTCTGGCCTTCGAATATACCCTTGACGATGCGGGACTGGCTCATCTTCAAGCTCTACAACAGGAATTTCGTCATCGCCTTTAATCGTTATCCTTCTTAAAGCATGAGTAAGCTACTTGTTCAAGTGTAATCGCTCTCCAGTACTTTTACGTAGTATTAAGTAGTACCAGCCAGTACACAAAGTTTATAAAGTATGATATAGTTCCTCACATGACAAAGGCTGAAGTACAGGCAGCTTTTCTCAAGGGGTCGTAAGCTGTAGTGCAGGGATTTCGTAAAGCTTCATTGTAGGGTAAATAGATGGCGATTCATAGTAATTATTACACGGCCAGCGAAGCGCAGGCCAGGCTTGGCTTATCGAAAGCCATGTTTTTCCGCAAAGTCAGCCAGGGAGTCATTCCCAAAGTGGTGTTGCCAGGGATGAAACAGGGAGTGTATCCCAGGAGAGATATCGATGCCCTCGCGCTCTCCATGAATATGCTTTTTGAACAATACGACAGAATTATTTTTTCCCGCTCGACTCCTGCCGATCAGCTAGAAGAGATGAACATTGGTATCAGGTGTTTTGGCAGCGATTTTATCACCCCTCTGGCAGAACGTATTGCTTTCCAGCAGAAGTCTGAATTTACATTCTACTCACTCAAAGTTGATGGTGAGGTTGTCGGCTACATCTCAATGTTCCGTTTGTCCGAGAACCTTCTTGAGGATCTCCTTACCGGTCGTAAGATTGAGCGTGAGATCTCTGTAAAAGAGATGCTACCATTTGTGCGATTAGAACCATTCAGCATCTATATCGATGTCATTGCCATCGATCCCCATCTGACTGCCCATAAACGGCATCTCTATGCCGGTCTTATCGTCTCGCGCTTCATCGACCTGCTCCTGAATCTGCTGGCGAATGGCTATCAGATTACCCGTATTTACACGGTGACGGCCACGGTGGAGGGGGATAACCTGGTGAGAAAACTGGGTTTCCGGCACTTAGACGGCAAATCGCTTGCCCCTGGCCGCAACGCGTATGAGTATGTACTTGACCAGGCAGGCATCAAAAGGTTGCGCGATTTTAGCCACCGCTGAAAAACGAGCTTCTGTGTTGTTCCCAATGGACATAGCATGGGATTATATAGAGATGATGCATTGAAGAGAGCGGGAGACGGGCTACGAACTATCGGTCGCACCTATGCCCGACAACTACAACGAACTCGGCAGCACAATGCTGCCGAGTTCGTTGCCTTTCAGATGAAACGAGCGACAAAGCCATCAGGGATCGCCGAGACCACGAGGTTCCACCAACAATCGGGTGCTAAGCTGCCCTCAGCCTGAGTGCTATGAGGGGGTCCTTTCTGAGACGCACACACCCTCAAGAGATCATTCATGTTGGCGCTTCCTTATACCACGACGTAGGTAGAGCGCAAGCAGTCGGTTTAACATTGCCGTTTTTGTCTGCTTCAGAGGGAACTATTTTCTATAGTGTCTATATGGGACAAGTCGTGGTTGGAGCCTACATGAGATGAACCGCTCCAGCATTCTGAATGTCGAGTTGCTATGATCAAGCGAGAAACATACTCTTCTCTCCTGACTCCTCATCCAACATATGGCGTTCTTTCAGACCATGAAGTACTCCTGCTTGAGGTAATCCAGGGCAAGCGGGTCCTTGGCACGCGCTTGCTTTCACCTGAGATGCGCGACCTGGGCGGGCTGTTGGACTTCCTCTGGACCGTTGGATTGCACTCGGTCTGGGTGATTCCTTTAGCTACGCTCTCACGAACGGTGACCTGTAGCGATTTCGAGCACCTGCGAGAGCGCTGGTCCGTCCTCGTGCATGCCGATGCACATGATTCGAGCAGACCCAGCAGCGTGCTACTCTGGCCTAAGGGGAGTGGCCAGGAGATGAGACGTCGATTGACCCTCTCCTTTCCAGCGCATGCTGGTTGGCAGTGGAACCTTCCCGATGCCAGAAGCCTGCTCGCAACCGTGACGTACCTGGACCAGGTCCTGGGCAGGCCGGTGACGGATGCCCTCGATCGGGTCGCCCAGCAGTTCCTCGCCGACTGCACCCTCGACCAGTCCATTGCGTCGTTACGCGCTTTGCCTCTTGATCTGCGTACCCTGACCACTGCTGAGGGACAACCCATTCCTTTCACCGAGTGCGTGCATCCTGTCGCCTGGAAGCGTGCTTTGACCGTGGTGGAGCAACGGCAGCGGTACGTCCACAAATATCTCCACTGCTCCCATTTGCTCCAGGGGAGCCTGAGCGTTCAACTGGGAACAGGAGCGCCCGACTATTCTGTGCGTGGGCGAGCCTACGATGGCATACGTCCCGGTATCTGGCGCGTCAACGCGGAGACCTCCGGTTCGGTGTTCGATGGCAAACGCTTGCCGAGCGCTCTTGGGAATGCCTGGATGAGTACGCCGCAGATCAACGGGTGTCGTACCATCGGCTATCAGGTACAGGTGGAGGAAGGCGTCTTCTGGACCCACGCGCAAGCCGTACTCAAACGGTGGGCCACCACGCTCTGGCAGGCTGCGGCGTCTTTGCAGACGCATCCTGATCGCTACCGGCATGCGGTGGGGAGAGCCAATGCCCTGCACACCATTACCTTGCTTGCGCAGCGCGGCATCTCCCTGCTGGCCGGGGAGCAGCAGGCTGGAGGGTGGGAGCGACCCGACTGGTTGGCGCAGGTGCTGGGCAGTGAGCAGGTGAACCTGTTTGGGCACCTGGTCGGACTGGTGAGAAAGGGCATCATGCCGTTGCTGCTTCATGGAGATGGGCTCTGGGTGGTCTCCGATGACCCCAACCCTCTCACGGCCGTGCCTGGTCTGGTAACGGCGTCACCTTTCTGGCGTGGGTATAGCGTTGGCTATGAGGTTCCACTTCCTCTCTCGCGCGAAGTTCGCGAGATGTTCAGGACCGGAGCATCGGTGACGCAGTTGGCAAGGGAACTTGATAGTGTGGCAAGTGAGGCCTCCTCCTAAGGGCTCCGAATGTGCTGCTTCATTGCTCGTCCTTGCAGGACTGCGTGCGGTCGCGAGGCGGGAGCTGAATTCATCCAGCTCCACTTGCTCTTCGACGATATTGAGCAGATGGAACGGCTGGCTACTGAAGCCATTGCCGCGCTCACCTTTCCCTGGACCCGGTCCGCGACTGCGTCGCCTGCATCCGTTCAACGTCTCGGCTTCCCGGGTCAGCATCTGTGGCATCCAGCACAATTTCATACACCGCCGTTTTCTCCCCCGGATATTTCAGATCAAAGAGGACCCCAAAAAAATGGCCCACGATGCCCACGCGCAGTAGCTTTCGTGCCTGCCTGGCTTCTGCATCGTAGAGGCGACGCGCGGTGCCTTCAATCGCCGGGCCAAGCGCTTCCCCTTTGCGGGTGCCAAGTGCCAGGGTGACGTGCGGATTGTGGGCGAGACGCTTGACCTTCCAGGTCTCCGCCGCCGTCATAAAGTAGAGCTTGCCGCCCGAGGCGACCGTGCCTACCGGCGTGCCGACGCCCTGGCCGTTGCGGCGGAAGCTGGTCAGCAGGGTCATGTGGCCCTTGCCGGGAGTGGTTAGGTACGCCCGAGAGGTGTGTGTTGTGTTTTCGCTCATGTTCTCTCTCTTTCTTGTACTCGTCTGCTCGGAGTTTCCTGCTCGTTTCCAGGTAACTCCGAGCAGCATATATCGCTAGGCCAGGGCGCACAGCCGGTGCGGCAGAACGCCCGCACTGCCGGTGTCGCCGTTCCTGGATCGTTGTTGATGTACAACTTGGGGACATCGTTCTGGGCCAGCCAGGCGCCATAGGCTGTGACCACCTCACGCAGCGCTGATCATCTTGCTTGCTCCTTTCGGTCAGCAAAGGTTGCGTCCAACCCAGGGAGGGCGGAGAGCTCAATCATCACCGCGTGCTCATCGAGGTACTGCTGAACATATGCTGCAACGGTTTCTATAGACTTTCCCTTGTGTGCAAAGATTTCGGTTAACGTCATCATCAATGTGACTCCTTCTTGCTCAGCTCTGCCAGGGGGCACCAACCGCTCTCGGTAAAGTACGTGCTGTCGTCCGTTCATCAGGTTGGCTGTTTCAATGAATACTCACACTCCCTCAAGGTGCTTTTGTCCTCGTGCTGCCAGTCAGGAAGGCTGGAGACCGGCAAGCAGCCCCTGCACCAGTGCCTCGGCAAATTGTTGATCCGTCTGGCCGAACGGGTCAACACCCAGGAACTGCAAGTTGAACGCGCGCTGAAAACAGGGGCCCAGCAGCATCGTTGCCATGCTCAACGCCGAGAGATGCTTTCCGAGCCGTCCCAGGCGCTGTTCCTCCTCAAAGTACATTGCTAACCGCTCAAAGACATTGTGCGGACCCATGCCCAGCGGCTGGATTGTGGCCCGAAACTGCGCCAGCAGATCCTTGTCTGCCAGGAAGGAGACGCCCATCGGGAGGATGTGCTCATAGTAGTGCAGCGCCGCCAGAGCGAGCGCGACCAGATTCTCGCTGATGGTTGCGGTCCCTGCCTGGTGCGTCTGAAATGCCTCGTGAAAGGCAGGCAGATGCTCGGCCATCAGCGCGAAGAAGATCTCCTCTTTATGGTCGAAATGCCGATAGAGCGCGCTTTCCGATAGCCCGACTGCGCGCGCGATCTCCTTGGTAGTCAGATGTGCCGACCCTTTCAAAAGCAGTAGCTTCTCAGCAGCTTCCAGTATTCTGTCTCGTGTGCTTGCCATACAATCCTCTCCAATGTGAGTGAATGTTCACACACATAGTATAGTGAACCCACGACGCTTTGTCAAGGGTCATATCGGAGAGTCCAGGGCTTGTGAATGATTGCAGAGAGAGGCTTCTCACGAGAGAGAAGATAGCGATATCCAATCCATCTTCTCTCAAGGAGAAGCTTCTCATGTAGTGTATCGCACTCCAGTGTGTCCTCCCTGCTCTCAGCAGCGAGCAAGCGGATGGTTTGCTCACCCAAGCCGGCTTGCATAGCCTGGCGAAATTGTTGGCAGCCGTGCCTGATCCACGCGGCAGGCATGGCTCCATCAGAGCATCGCAGCGACCCACCGCCATTTCGCTTCCTGTGCTCAGCAAGCCCTTGCCCTCCTTTCTCAGAAGAGTGGAGGCCAGCAATAATTCACAGACCCTGACAGACAAATCAGGCTCCCATTCTAAATAAGCTAAGCAATGAGAGGCGCAAAGGACGATCTGCATCCTTTTTGAAATGCGAGTGAGAACTCGCATTTCCCTTTTTTCGGGAGGCTAGCAGGCCACATAGCAGCATTGTCGAAGCATTCAGAGCCATTGCGGGACCTCTTCCCCTGCCCTTCTGCGTCGAGAAGAGGGAGAGGGAGCTAGAGGCTCTGACGTCTGGGTATGGACTATCCCCCAATTTTTCCTATCGACCCAGGTTCAGAAGCCGACACCGTGAGCCAGGAGAGCAGGTGTACGCGCTCAATATCCTCAATGTAGGTAACGCCCTGCTTTTCAAGGAAGACGGCCAGCTTGCCCAATGCGAGCGTATGCCACTCAATAGTTTTAGGGCTATGATTCTGGCTCTGGTGATCAAGGATGTATTCGTTGATAGATGCACGAAGAGAACACTTTATGCGGCGAGTGAACTTTTGCTTGCTTGCGATTGTGACGCAGATTGATTGTGCTTGTTGCGAGACGACACAGGAATACCTCCAATTTGCTTGAGGCATTCATAGCAAGAGGCAGATACGCCTATCCTGTTCATGCAATGTTTATGAGCATGAAAAGCAGGAACTCGTGGCTTTACGAGGCAGGTACTCAGGAAACGCTTTCTGCATACCCGAATCAAAAAAGCCAGTACTGCACGCTTGCTATGAACGCGCTCTAGAACTGACTTCCTGTGCGATGAGAGCGGGAGACGGGACTCGAACCCGCGACAGCCTGCTTGGGAAGCAGGAACTCTACCACTGAGCTACTCCCGCATGTGTTTTTATGCTACCATACCTTCGTAATGTTGTCAATCCCATTTTTCTGGTGATTACCCATAAGTGTGCGAGAGATTCTTCGCTGCGCTCAGAATGACATGACCCCGGAGTTACAATGACTCCGGGGTCATGTCATTCTGAGCGCAGCGAAGAATCTCTCGCGCCCACCTGAGGCCCCGTCTGCTCATCTCGTGCTGGAGACTGCCGGACAATCATCAACGTTTCTCTCTGAAGAAGGTTCCTTTTCTTTTGTAATTGATGAAACCTATCTTGCCCTCAATTGTTCCTGCATGCGGCGCATGTCGCTGGCAACTGTTTTCACGCCGATGAGGGAAACCAGACCGGCCAGGAAAAGAAAGAGTGGAGCGGTTACCAGCAGCGCTGTTCCTAACGAAGATATGTCCGAAATGAAACCGATCACCGTTGGGGCAGCTGCATCACCCAGCAAATGTGCCAGCAACAGAGCAAGGCCGACGGCAGTGGCACGCATATCAGGAGCAATCACATCCTGAATCACCGCATTCAAGGGTCCCGTACAGAAATTCAGGGAGATGGCTGCTACGACGAATACTCCTATGAATACTGGAAAGATGTGAATGCTGAGAGCCACAAGTACCAACGGCGCGCCGAGCAGGAAACCGAGGACAGATGTAATCATGCGGCCCTGGGGTCGTCGACTCTGTAAAAAGTCCGCTAACCAGCCGCCGATAATTGTCCCGGTCAGGCCGGTGACTATCAACACGATTCCAGAGACTGAGCCGGCCTCCGTTAACGAGAGCGAAAAAGCACGCGTGAGGTAGGTCGTCAACCAGAAAGATGTACCACCAATCGTGAAGAAGCTGAAAGTGAGCGCACCCAGCAGCACCCAGTAAGTTGGAATCCTGAGAAGCGCTCTCGCTGTACCCCAGAAGTTCTGGTCGATTTTACCATGCGCAGTCGAGGTATCCGCGGCATTTTCACCTGATTCGCCTTCTTCGGTGTCAAAAACACCTCGTTTGGGTTCCTTTATGCGCCATGCTAGAAATGCCGCGATCAGGCCGGGTATGCCGACGATATAGAATGCCCAGCGCCATCCCAATGTATCGGCAATGCGTCCGCCAACCGATACTCCAATCGCCGCACCAATCAGGGTGCCGATTGACCAGAAGGAAAGGATGCGGCCGCGATGGGTTTTGGAGAAAAAGTCGCCGAGCAGTGATAGCGAGGCGGGAGCGTAGCCGGCCTCTCCGATGCCCAGAATTGAACGCATACTGAACAACTGAAAAAGGTTACGCGTAAAGCCGGCGAAAGTTGTTGCCACACTCCAGACACCAACACAAATTGCTACGATATTTTTGCGTATGCCCCGGTCTGCCCAGATGCCAATTGGAAGTGTTGTCACCGCATACACAATAAGGAACGAAGAAATGAGCAACCCTCCCTGAAAATCCGTCATATTGAACTCGTGTTTGATTTGAGGGAGAACCGCGGAAAGTACATAACGGTCAGCATAATTGAGTATATTGATGATCAGTAGAATGGTAAAAGCAAATCGCGCCTGACCTCTCGATGGTTTGATCAGGCGCTTTTTTTGCGTTTCTGTCACAGGAGTTGTCGTCATTTGTAATTCTTTCTGTTTGGTGTATCCAAATGTTTTTCTTGGCGTCAAATCTCTTCCCATTATAACCATCTTCCCTAATCAGTTCATACGTAATAGTGCCCAAAGAGGTTGGAACGGCTACTTCACATAGCCCTGATACGTCTTTATATACGCCAGAAGATAGGACTTTTGTCAGAGGTGTTATTTAGAAGAGTTGTTCGCCTCGAAAATAGGAAGCAGGTTATAGGCTTGGATTCTCTCATTCACGCTGTCCTCAACATCAGCCCACTCATCGTTTACCTCCTGCTTGCGCTGATTTTGTTGCTGGAAAGTACTGCCATTCCCCTGGCTAATAGCTCCCTCTTGCTGTTGACCGGGGCGCTGGCTTCTCTGGGCCACCTCAATATATATATCCTGGCGCTGGCCGCAATTCTTGGTAGCATCAGCGGCGCCTGCCTGGGCTATTGGCTCGGTATGAAAGGTGGCAGGCAGGTGTTGTTGCGCCTGGCAAGGAGATTCAGGATAGATCCGCGAAAGATCATAGCCGCCGAAAACTGGTTTCTGAAAGCTGGCATCTGGATGGTGTTTCTCTCGCGCATCATACCATACATCCGCCCATTTACCTGCATACCCTGCGGCATCTCCGATATGCCCTTTCGCCGCTTCCTGATCGCTGCTTCATCTGGTTCGGTACTCTGGTGTGTTGGTATTCTCTCTATTGGTTGGGCGCTTGGTCGTCGGTGCTTTCTCGCGCTTCACCTGATTCAATCATATACTGTTCCTGCGATCTGCGGGCTGCTTGTGCTTGTTGCCCTGACTTTCCTCATCCAATATCGAGTCAATCGCTTTATCCGTGCGAAACTCTTGTCCACGGCTCCCGCACAAGAACATCAGCAACAAGAGGAAAACTACGACCTCATCGAACTTTGAGCTCAAGATATGAAAAACTCGCTCATCGGATTGCTGTGTTTGGCATGTTTCAAACGTTTCAATCCCCAGGCGTCTTCAATGCAGGCAACAAAGCCAGCGATGCTTTCGAAGTTTTCAGGTATTTCTTCCCCCAGAAAATAAGAAGAGAGGGCGCAAATCAATGCGCCCCCGGTTATAGTTTGACCAGTGTCAACCCGAAGATCTCTCCCTCGGCGCCGATCTCTTCTAGCGCCCAATCAGGCACAGGCTCGTCTACGGAGATGATCATCAACGCCGTATCGGTTGAGCGGTGCGCTTCTCTATGGCGGGGCATACGCGAACCTGGTCCGACATCCATGTGGCGAATATTGACGTTGGCTTTGCCCAGTACGGTGCCCACACGTCCGATCATGCCGGGCTGATCCGGGTTGCGGCAAAAGAGGATATATCCTTCAGGGATAAACTCTGTCCAATAGCGTCCTACCTGCACAATGCGCGGTCCACCATGCATTACCGTACCGCTCAATACCTCCACGTGTTCATCGCCGGAGCCTGGTTTGCCCGCGAAGGAAGAGGTGTAGCCGTTGGCATTCAATACGCGCATCGTCACCAGGTTGGCGAATTCGGTCGGCATGGTTGATTTCTGCTCAATGATCTCCAGTCCCCACTGCTTTGCCAGCAACTGCGCGTTGATCATGTTCACGTGGGCATCCGAAATGGATTCGAGTAGACCTTTGATCAGGGCCGCCTGCAATGGACGCAGGTCGTAACCGGCAATTTCTCCGCTGCACGAAAACTCGATCTTCTTGAGAGGACCGGGCTGCAATTGGGTATACAGGCGGCCCATTTGCTCTACCAGGTGCATATAGGGTTGCAGTATCTTCAGCGTTTCCGGCAATATGAGCGGCGCATTCACGGCAGCTCGCGGGAAACCGCCGCGTAGAACCGAGATTATTTGCTCCGCTACGTCGGTTGCCACACCCACCTGTGCCTCTTCCGTCGAGGCTCCAAGGTGCGGCGTGGCGATTACCTGCTCGTATGCCAGCAGTTGCTTCAACACCGCGTCATCACGTACCGGCTCCTGGCTAAATACATCGAGCGCGGCTCCGGCCAACCGATTCTCATCCAGCGCATTGAGCAATGCTTCCTCATCGATCAGACCACCGCGCGCGCAGTTGATCAGCCTGGCTCCAGGCTTCATCAAACTGAGTTCGCGCGCGCCTATCAGCCCACGCGTACCGTTGGGTCCGCTGGTAAGTGAGGTATGCAAGGTCACAAAATCCGCCCGTCGCAGCACTTCTTCCATATCGACCATCGACACACCTAGCTTGCGTGCCTGCTCCGGCGCGACGTAAGGATCGAAAGCGATGACCTGCATCTCCAGTCCCTGTGCGCGTCGTGCCACTTCCGTACCGACTTTGCCCAGGCCTATAATCCCCAGCACCTTGTTGCGTACCTCCACGCCAAGGAAACGGCTCTTTTCCCATTTGCCACTTTTCATGCTGCTGTTGGCCGCGGGAATGTGACGTGCCATCGCCATCAACATGGCAATGGTATGTTCGGCGGCCGCTACGATATTGCCTGTGGGAGAGTTCACAACCATGATACCAAGCTGCGTAGCGGCATCGATATCAATATTGTCTACCCCTACTCCGGCGCGGCCTACGATCTTTAACTGGCCTGCCGCCCCCAGGATGTCCCGCGTCACCTGCGTTTCGCTGCGCACGATCAAAGCGCTATAATTGCCGATGATCTCTCGTAGTTGCTCAGGCTTCAGTCCGGTACGTACATCGATCTCAACTTCTGGAAGCTCGGTACGCAGCAGGGCCAGACCCTCCTGCGCGATACGGTCGGCTACAAGTATTTTAAGCATGGAATCCCATTTCCCCCAGACGTAATTCCAATCTATCCATCGCTTCGGCCAGGTCGGCTTCTTCAAAGTAGCCCAGGTGACCAACGCGGAAAATCTTGCCATCCAGCTGTCCCTGCCCGCCGGCAAAAACCACCTGGTCTTCCTCGCGCAACTTCTTCAGCAGGGCCTTCGTATCAATACCCTGTGGTGAGAGTATCGCCGTCACGGTATTCGAGGCGTATTCGTGATCGGCGAGTAACTGCAAGCCCATCTCTTTTGCGCGCCAGCGCACGTATTCACCCGTGCGCGCGTGCCGTTCAAAGATCGCTTCTCGTCCCTCTTCCAGCATCATTTCCAGTGCTACATCAATGGCATAGAAAATCGACACGGGTGGTGTTGTGGGATGCTGCCACTTCTCCAGATTTTTGCGCGCTAATTCCCAATCGAAGTAAAAACGCGGCGATGTAGCCGTCTTATTAGCTTCCCACGCACGCGGACTGGCGGCTATCATCATCAGGCCAGGCGGGGTCATCCAGCCCTTTTGCGAGCCGGTAAAGACAACATCAAGGTCCCAGGCATCCATTTCCAGCGGAATGCAGCCTAGCGAACTGACGGCATCGATAACGATCAGCGCGTCAGGGTTCGCCTGCCGTACCAGCCGGGCCAGCGCTTCAATATCGTTCGTAACGCCGGTTGATGTCTCGTTATGCGTCATCAATACCGCCTTATATGGCGCGCTCGATTTCAAACGTTCTGCGACAACTTGCGGATCGGCGGCCTGTCCCCAGGGAAACTCGATGCGCGTTACGCGCACGCCGAACTTCTCGGCAATGGTGGCCAGGCGATTGCCAAAAGCGCCAATCGTAATCGCAATGGCGTGGTCGCCGGGTGAGAAAAGATTGGCGATTGCTGCTTCCTGCCCACCGGTGCCAGAAGCCGGGAATGTCATCAATGGCGAGGTCGTCTGGAAGAAATATTGCAATCGCTGTGTCACACGACGCAATATAGCCGCGAATTCGGGACCGCGATGATTAATCATAGGGCTATTCATCGCGTTCAGCACTGCTGCTGGGATGGGTGTTGGGCCAGGAACGCGCAAATTCTGCGTGGGAATAGGTCTGCGAGGTTCTACTTCTGGAATGGGAATAGCTTTTCTTTCCGAAATTGTCATAGGGTTTCTCTCTCAATCTATCTCGGCTTTGCCCGCCGATCTTTTTCCATGCTATACTGTCCTTGCTCCATCGCGAATCAAATAAAAGCGGCGGACACATCTGTGTTATCCGCCGCATCGCTGATAACTTTACTGAGGACAGTATAGCATAGGGGAGGATGATGTCAAATTTATTTAAAGGATAAGGAGATGTTTTTGTGGTAGAACTACGTTCAGAAAGCGGCTTCCTCGATGTACAGGGAGCTCCACTCTATTATGCCGTCACCGGCCAGGGCCAACCCTTGCTCTTGATTCATGCTGGAATCGCGGACAGCCGTATGTGGGACGAACAGGTCCCTGTCTTTGCACCGCAATACCAGGTTATTCGCTATGACCTGCGCGGTTTTGGTAAATCGCAGTTCCCGGCGGGATCTTTCGCTTCCTATGAAGACCCCGCGGCCCTGCTCCGTTACCTGCACATCGAAAAGGCGCATGTCGTTGGCGTATCTTTTGGCGGCAAGGTCGCAGTTGATTTTGCGCTGGTCCATCCTGAAATGGTCAATTCGCTGGTACTGGTCGCGCCGTCCATTGGGGGAGCGCCATCTTCAGAAGCGGTAAAGGGCTTTAATGAGGAAGAAGAGATGCATCTGGAGCGCGGCGACCTGGAAGCAGCGACCGATCTGAATGTACGTTTCTGGGTCGATGGGCCTCGACGTACACCTGACCAGGTGAATCCAGAAGTGCGACGGCGTGTCTACGAAATGCAATACCATGCATTTACCGTTCCCATACCGGCAGAGGCGGAGGAAGTGGTGCTTGAACCACCGGCCATCAAGCGTCTTGCGGAAATTCGCGTGCCAACGCTCATTATTGTTGGGGATTGCGACCAGCCCGATAAAATTGCCCTGGCACAGCGACTCGCCGCGGAGATTCCCCAGGCGCGCCTGGAGATCATCAAAGGCGCCGCCCATATGGTGAGTATGGAGCAGCCGGAAGCGTTCAATCGCCTGGTGCAGGATTTCCTGAACCTCCACCGGAAATGAAGAGCGTTAATTTCTTGTTCTCATAGATGAAAGCATTTTTTCTGACCGAGAGCGGATAAGAGTCATGTCATTTTTTCTGAAGAAGGCGCGGGTACTATTGAGCCGTGGTTTGCGGTTAAGGTGTCCGGTATGTGGCGAAGGAAAGCTGTACCGGCACTGGTTCAAAATGCACCGCTACTGTCCGGCTTGCGAATTCGTCTACGCGCGCGAGCCGGGCTACTTCACTACCGCGGTTGCCCTGAATATATTTGTGAGCGAATTGATCACGCTGCTAGTAATCATTCCCCTGGCAGCGAGCCAGTCCATCTCCTTCGTTTCGCTATTGTGCATCGGAGGCGCCATCGCATTCATTCTGCCCTTGCTCTTCTATCATCATGCCAGGAGCCTGTGGATGAGCATCGAGCATCTATTCCATCCGGTAAGCAATGAGCGCATCTTTTTCCCTGAATGAACGTGCCGGGAGAGCGTTCTCAGCTGGTGATGAGAGATAGCGGTGCAGAGGACAAGCAACCGGGATTGTCCTTCCCCCCTACACCTCTATGTCGAGAGAAAAGAGACATCCAGCAAGAAAACAAACAGTATCCTTTAAATAAAAAGGAATGCAGCTTCTTACTGATGCACCGGTACGCGCTATATAGAGGGGGTACGCAAATTCGTACCAGGGCATCGCTATGTCATCTCTTCTACGGATATCAACGAAGTAGTGCCGGGTTTGTATCGATCTTTGTAATGGTGAAGATAGATAACGAAGCTCGTCCTCTACCTGCCACAGAAAACCTTCCAGTATTGAGTTATAAAGAAAAGAGCAAGGAATTGACGTGATGGTTATATGTGCGCGAGGAGATATAAGGATATAATGGCATAGATACTTCAAGCGGAGGACGACTTCATGAGACGAACAAAAATTGTATGTACCATAGGTCCGGCAACGAACAGCGAAGCACAACTCGAGCAACTTATGCGAGCAGGCATGAACGTTGCTCGCCTCAACTTCTCACATGGCACCCAGGATGAACACGCAGTCATCATCCAACGAATACGAGCCGTTGCCGAACGCCTGGGATTTCCTATAGCCATCATGCAGGATTTGCAAGGGCCGAAGATACGTACAGGCTCATTGCAGGGTGGGCAGCCCGTGAGGCTGGGCGATGGAGCAACGTTCACCATCACCACTCGTCCTGTCGAGGGAAATGCTCAGCTTGTCTCGACCACGTACCGGCAGTTGCCACAGGATGTGAAGGAGGGTGATCGAATTTTATTAGATGATGGGCTGATGGAGCTGCGCGTGCTCGACGCCAATACGACCGATGTACGTTGTGTTGTAGTACATGGTGGTTTGTTGGACGAGCATAAGGGCATCAACCTGCCTGGGGTAGCAGTGAGCGCGCCCGCTTTGACGGAAAAAGACCGTGATGATCTGAAGTTCGGCATCTCGCACGATGTCGATTATGTCGCGCTTAGTTTTGTGCGCAGGCCAGAGGATGTGCTGGAGGCAAAAGAACTCATCCGGCATGTGCAGGCGGAGAAAGGCGATAAGCATAGCGTGCCTACGCCATTGATCGCAAAATTGGAGAAGCCGGAGGCGGTGGCGCGACTGGATGACATCCTGGAGGTTGTCGATGGAGTCATGGTGGCGCGAGGCGATCTGGGCGTCGAGATGCCCCTGGAGAAAGTCCCGCTGATCCAGAAGCGTATTATCGATAAATGTAATGACCTCGGGTTGCCCGTCATTACGGCAACGCAGATGCTCGAATCGATGATCACCAATCCACGTCCAACGCGAGCCGAGGTAAGTGACGTTGCCAATGCTATTCTCGATGGAACCGATGCCATTATGCTGAGTGCTGAAACGGCCACCGGGGCCTATCCAATAGAAGCAGTGCAGGTAATGGTACGTATTGCGCTTGAGGCCGAAGTAAGCGACCGTACCGCGAAGCCGCCGCAGTGCAAGCGGCTTTCGCAGGCGCATGCTGTCAGCCATGCTGCTCGCGCGCTTACCGAAGAGGCCAGCGTCCAGTCTATCGTCGTTTTCACGCGCTCCGGTACATCCGCGCATCTCATTTCTAAGGACCGTCCCCGCACACCCATCCTTGCCTACACGCCCTCTGAACGTGTCTATCGCCAGCTGGCGCTCTGGTGGGGGGTATGGCCGCACCGCATTGAAATGGTCGGCACGACCGAAGACCTGATAGCAGTCGTTGAGCAACGTTTGCTGGCTGACAACCTTGCTCAGCCAGGCGAGCATGTGGTGATTATGGGAGGATTACCGGTGGCAAGCCGGGCGCGTACCAATTTTGTGAAGCTGCATCGCATTGGGGATGGGTCGTAGGGGTATACCTTGTGATCGTCCGCCTTTCAGCGTTCATACCGCTTGCCAGATGCGCACAGTCGTATCATCGGCCCCGGAAGCAATACGCTGTCCATCGGGCGACCAGGCGATTGAATGCACGGCACCGGTGTGGTCGCTATACGTATTCAATGTTTTCCCTGCCGGCAGAACCGGGTTCCATATCCGTACTTCCTGCCACGAACTGGAGGCGATGTGCTGCCCTTTTGGATGCCAGGCGATTGCATAGATGCCGCCTGTATGTTCAGTGTAAGTAAGTTGGCGCACTCCGGTGTTGGCATCCCATACCTGCACATTGCTTTCCGGCACATCACTGCCTGATGCAATCAACTTGCCGTCGGGAGACCATGCCACGGCTTTTACCGCTTGTTTGTGTCCATGATAGATGAAGGCATTACCCCCGCTGGTTGCATCCCATACCTGCACCGTCGTATCAACGTCCGCTGAGGCGAGACGCTGGCTATCCGGTGACCAGCTTACAGACCAGATCATGTTATGATGCCCCTTGTAGGTGAAAATGTGGGCGCCGGTCATAGCATCCCATACTTGTACTGTATTGTCGTCGCCTCCAGAGGCGATCATGCTTCCATCCGGTGACCATGCTACTGTACGTACATTGTTAGAGTGCCCCTTGTAAACGAAGTCAATGCTGCCCGTCGTTGCCTGCCATACGCGCACGGTTGTATCTGAACTGGCGGACACAATGGACTGCCCTCCAGGTGACCATGCCAGGCCATTCACGGAGCCTGAATGCTCGATGAACGTGTAGATATCTTTGCCGGTAGAGGAATTCCAGACGCGAGCTTTATCATCTTTTCCACCGGAAACGACGAATTGGCCTTGTCGTTGCCAGGCCACAGTATAGACCTGCTGCGTATGACCTTTATAAACGACGAACGTTGTCCCCGGTTCGGTTATGGGTGTCGGGGTCTGGCCCGGTTGAATAGCTGATGCCGCTCTATTTCTTTCTAACACAAGCCAGGTTCCTACTCCACCCCCGGCCAGGACACAACCCAGGCCGAGAATACCGACCAGAACAGCACGCCGCGAGTGACGCCTTTGGGGTTTTGGGCTGGATGTCCCTAAAGGGGGTGTGATTGGCTCGCCTGGAAATGATTCGCGTGCTGGGGCCGGTGGGGTCGTAGAAACTGTTTCAGGAAAGGCTGGAGTGAAACGAGCGGTGGGCATCTGCTCATATGCCGGTACTGAACGTGGTGTATTCGCAGGCGTAAACACCGGTGTGGGCAAGGTAGGTGCCTGCTCTTCTGGCTGTGTTGAATGAAAGGGCGCAGGCCAGAGGGCAGGTGCAGGATTGGCAGGTAACGTGAAGCCGGGCTGCGAGGAAGCAAGTGATTGTGGTGGCATGATAGCCTGTTCAAGGGCATGAGCGAATGCCGTGACGTTGGCGAAACGGCGCTCCGGCTCCTTAGCAAGGGAGGTCATCACCACCAATTCCACATCGGATGGGATACCTGGAACCCAGGTACTCATTGGGGGTGGTGAAGTAAAGAGATGCTGGCCGGAGAGTTGTATAAACGTTCCTTCGAAAGGTGGCCTTCCACACAACCACTCGTAAACCATGATCCCCAGGCTATACTGATCGCTTGCAGGAAGAGCCTTACCTCTCAGTTGCTCTGGCGCCATGTAGGTCAGGGTGCCTGCCATCTCTCTGGTGACAGGGTTATGAAGTGTTTGAATAACCAGCGCGGTACCAAAATCGCTGAGCAGGACATCACCTGTAGGCCCCAGTAAGAGATTCTCCGGTTTGATATCGCGATGGATCAACTTTTGGTGGTGTACATACTGCAATGCGGAGGCCACCTGCTTCACGTAAGACAGTACAAGATGAGCCGGTAACAGGACCCCTCTTGGATGTTGCTGGCGTAAACTACCGTTTGTGGCATATTCCATGACCAGGAAAGGAATAGTATCCTCCAGGCCAAATTCCAGGACGCGCAGGATATTTGGGTGCCTTAATCCTGCTATTGTACGCGCCTCATTCTGGAAAGCCTCCATCTCTTCCGCTACTAACCGCACGCTCAGTACCTTAATTGCGGCCTGTGTACCAAGAAACACATGCTCGCCCAGGTATACTTCAGAGAAACCGCCTTGCCCCAATAGGCGTAGCAGGCGATAGTTGCCAAGCCGCTGTCCAATACGATTGATCATAGTTATCACCTGGCCTACCTATTGTCAGTACGTGCCTGGCTATTCCTGGCACTTCTCCCCCGTGACAGGCCGTCCTCCTGCTCAAGTTTAAAGGAGTAGAAGAATCTCTTATAAAGAATTATATCACAGCTTTTTTGTAATACGAATGGATGCCTTCGCGAAAACTGCTTTTCGCCACAAGTTGATGCTTACCCACTTTGCTGCTATAATTCTAATGGAAGAGCAGAGTAGCCATGAAAAGAGGAAATGACATGAAGGCGCTCAAGATTCCCACTCTCCTGGCCCGGTACTGGTCCATTATTCTCTTTCCCATTCTCATTTCACTTATTGTGCTTACTCTCGTTCTGACCCGACAGGTCGCTCGCCAGCCGACGCACGCAGTCTCAGCGCAGTTTATTCAACGTTCAGGCTCGCAGCTTCTCCTGGATGGCAGCGTTTTTCGCTTCTCCGGCGCCAATATTTATTGGCTTGGTTTAGACGAAAATGTGGGAGGTATCGATTACCCGACGGCATTCCGCGTCGATGATGTGCTGGCTACCGCCAGAGAGATGGGAGCTACCGTGGTGCGCTCACACACACTGGGCATCTCCGTCGGCTGTTCCCTCTGCATTGAACCGTCGCCGGGTATCTTTAACGAAATTGCTTTCCGGCATGTCGATTATGCTATTGCCGAGGCTAAGAAGTTCGGCCTGCACCTCATTATCCCACTCACCGATAATTTTCACTATTATCATGGCGGTAAACACACGTTCACCGATTGGCGGGGTATTCGAGATGAGAATCAATTCTACACCAATCCGACCGTCATCAGCGATTTTGAAACCTATATCAACCACATCCTGAACCGTGTGAATAGCTATACCGGTGTTGCATACAAGAATGATCCAACTATTCTCGGATGGGAGACCGGCAACGGCTTGCTTGCCCCGCGCTCGTGGGTGCAAACGATCTCCGCATACATCAAATCTATCGACAGCAACCACCTGGTCATCGACGGCAATACCGGGCAAAGTTATACCTCTTCTACCTTTGAGCAGGATCTGAATATCAGCAGCGTCGATATGTACGTGGGGCAGTACTATCCTATGTCGATTTCCGCCTTAAACACGCAGGCGGGGCTGGCACAACGCGCGAATAAAGTCTTTATCGCTGAAGAGTACGCATGGAACAATCGGGAAGGTGGTGATGCGCTTCCCAGCTTTTTAAACAATATCGAATCCAACTATGCTATCTCAGGCGATCTTTTCTGGTCGCTCTTCGGCCACAAGGATACTTCTGGTTATGAACAGCACAACGATGGCTATACCTTACACTATCCTGGTGATACCGGCGACATGCGTATGCGCGCGCAGCTGTTGCGGGCGCACGCTTATCAGATGAGAGAAATGGCTGTCCCGCCGCCAGGTCTATTTGGCGCCCCGGTCATTACCGGCACTACTCGCGGCGGACTCGAATGGCGAGGCGTCGCGGGCGCCTATAAATATAGCGTTCAGCGCTCGACTGGAGGCCCGGATGGCCCCTGGAAGACGATTTGTTATCAATGTGCCACCGATAACAGTACCCCCTGGAGCGACCCAAAAAGACCCGCCGGAAAAGTCTGGTACAGAATCATGGCGTACAGCCTTTCGGAAACCGCAATGAGTTACTCCCCCACTTATGAAGTGGATAGCCCTATGCCTGCAGATGATCCAGGCAGTTCGCTTTCGCATTCCCTCAAATCGGCCAGGGCACAGTGATCTTGTAAATGACTACCTCGCTCTCCATACTTGCACCGTATTGTTAAGGCTTCTGATGCTATGTGATTTCCATCATCATTTGCAGCATGTTTTGCAATAGCAAGCATGCTTGCGGACCGGAAACATAGCAGTACTTTTTGGCACAGTGTGACCTCGCCCTACAAGAGGCGTTATACTGCTTGAAGGGGTTTACTAGTGCGTCATGTTTTACCGCGAGCTTTATTATGCTCATCAATATATCGCAAGCTTCAATATCGATGAGTTCGAATATATCTTTATTGGCTATTGCCCAACTGCAGGACGAGTACCAGGGGGGAACTAGAAAGGTCTTCTATGCAGGTTGATGGTTCTGAGGAACGAGCAGCACGCCTGGCCCAACTGCGACAACAGCGACTCGCACAACCGCAGCTACCTACCCGTCCTCCCAGCGTCTCTTATACGGCTCATTACGCTCAGACAATGCAAAGAGACCGGGCGAATGGTTCTAGCATGATTGACAGCGGTTCATTCCAGGCCAGGTCACGACCATCTCCGGTTCACACCGGCCCTCAGAGGCTCTACCGGGTATGCATCGCCCTGCTCTACCGTATCTGGCTCCTGGGTGCAACGATAGGGCTGACATATCTCTTGCTCCAGTTACAGTCCGTGCTGGATCGTATTCACGCGCAGCCTTCTATCTGGCGCGTGGGTGTGCGCTGGTTGGAACTGACGTGGCTTGCGCCGGTGCCGCTGGCGATCTTTCTCTGGCTGGGCTGGTTCATATTTGCGGAAGCAGTGCGCGCCCATCCTGAGCCAGTGGCTGTTCCCAGCGTTTTCCAGAGATCGGGCCTGTTTGCGTTTGCTCCTACCAGGAGACCGGTCCGGCTCATCTTCCGCTTTGTCACGCGTGGAGATAACATCGATGTCCTTCGAGATAGTGTAATAGCCGTTCACAATGCTTTCGCGCGCTATCCGCACCCTGTTGGCCCATATTGTATAGAGATTATCAGCGAATGTGCCATCAATCTGAAAATGGGGCGCGATCCTCATACGCGCATCTACGTTGTGCCACCTGGTTATGTCACGCCCAATCGCTCGCGTTTTAAGGCGCGCGCCCTGACATACTTACAGCACGAAAGCCAGAAACATAGCCCCACGCAGGCAGAAGACTGGTATATCTATCTTGACGAAGAAAGCCTGGTCGATGAACATATGCTGGCCGGCCTCTATCGCTTCGTCTCGCGCGCCATTGAATTCGAGGCGCGCAAGCAAGAGGATAGGCACAAAGACCACATCCAGGGTTTGATCGGGCAGGGCGCTATACTCTATCAGGGCGGGAACTGGTTCTTTCGGGGGGCTGATGCCCTGCGCACCGCCGATGACCTCGGCAGATTTCGCCTGCAATATGCCCTGGGGACGCCTATGTTTGGCATCCATGGCTCCTTTATCGTCGTGCGTGGACTGGATGATAAGCAGCTTTCGTTCGATGTTGGTAAAGCAAATTCTATAACAGAGGATGCCGCCTGGGCCTTGCGAGCCTGGGCGCAGGGGTATCGCTTTGCCTGGGTAGACGGTTATCTGCACGAACAGCCCCCACAGCGCGTCAAAGATTTCGTGCGGCAGCGCAGCCGCTGGCTCTCAGGCATTCGAGCCGTGCTGCATGATAAACAGGTTCCTTTTATTTACAGAATGTGCCTGGGCATCTTTACCATTCTCTGGCAGCTTGCATTCCTGCCACTGCTAGTAGCGCTGCTGGCTTTATTCGTACATGCAAGTCCGTTTCGCTGGATGCGCATCCCGGCAGATTTCGCCTGGGCCACCTTTACCCTGGCATACTTACAAGGAATAGATGTGCAGGCGAAATGCCCGCACCCGTTCTTGAAAAAAGGGCGCGTTGAGTCGCTCTTGAAGCGAGTTGTCTCATGGCTACTGGTGTTGTGCAGCTTCTGGTTCGCATTATTGGAAGCGCTGGGTGTGCTGTATAGCTTGCGACCAAAGCAGGGCTTTTTCGTCATCTCCAAGCCTAGCCTGGCTGCAGAAAAAAATGGACACAAGCCAGCTCTCCCTGCTCCGGCGCCAGCAGGGTCTTTCATGCCAGGGCTGGCGGCCCCCTGGCAACAGCAGTTGTCACCAACGCTTTCAGGAGAAAGTGATGCCATAGGTAGCTCTCCTATGGCGCAATATCGATTACAGGCGCAGAAAGTTCCCGGTCAATCGTCCCTGGGACGGCAAGACCTGCGGGCCAGAGAAGAGAAGAACAATAATGCCATACCCATGCCGTTCGAGGAAATCTGGAGCGGCGGTGGAGGACGAGGGCAGTGAAACGCTTTGCCTCCTATCGTGTCTTCATCGTCTCGTTTGTCTTGATGATCATAGGGGTACTCTTTCAGAGTCTCCTCCTAAGCGGGCATATACCTTTCCTGCATCTCTCGCTGCGCTCTCATACTACGGCGGCAACCATTCAACGGCAGATACTGAATGTGAGAGATCAAGGGAGCACCTTACAAGAGCGCTTCCATAGACCCACATTCGAGACTGGCATCGTCTTTCCGCAATGGGGCACAACTGCCTATTCTGACAGCGACGCCAACTGGCGCATTGGTTTGAGTGATATACAAAAGCAGACGGCAGCTCAGTGGATCGAGATACCCGTTAACCTCTATCAAGCCTCGGTGTACTCCACGCAAGTTACTACGGCCAATTTCACGCCTACTCCGCAGGCTTTTGCGGCGGGTATACGTAGCGCCCATGCCATGCACTATCATGTATTTGTGGTACCGTTTGTATCGGCTAACGGTATCCTGACCTGGTCAGGGTCTATCCAGTTTGCCTCTCAACAAGAGACCCAGGCCTGGTTTGATAGCTATTGGCAGGCATATGAACCATTTGTACAGGCAGCTGCCCAGGCTCAGGCAGAGCAACTGGCCATCGGCACAGAGTTTGATAAACTTCAGATGGTTGCGCCATTCTTCTGGAACCAGCTAATTGATCGTATTCGTTCGATTTTTCATGGGAAATTGACCTATGATATTAACTGGTCATCATTGTACAGTTCGCTTCCAACGTGGCTAAACAATCCCCATCTATCGGCTATCGGCGTTTCGGTCTATGTTCCTCTGGCGGATACACCGCAGCGGCTTAACCCTGCTACACTGCCTCGTCTCTGGAAAGAAAATATCAGCGTAGTGCTAGATTCACTTGCTAAGCAGACCGGCAAACCGGTGTTGGTGTCAGAAATAGGGTATCGCGACAGCGCTTATGCCCTTTACCGTCCATGGCAGCGTGATGCTCAGGCCCAGGCAGAGCCGCCCGACCCCAATATGCAGGCCGCGGCCTACAACGCTGCCCTCGTAAACGTCCTGGCCGATTCTCATATCACCGGCATCTTTTTCTGGGCCTGGTCTGTCCCACTGTTTGAGCCAAACTGGAAGCCGGCGGCTAAGGTTCTTCACAAGTGGTACACGTCTCCGCAAGCTTGATCAGAATGATCATTGACAATTCAAGCGCTCCGTGCTATTCTAGTGGGGCCGTAGTTCAGGAATTTCGTATTTGCTGCGCTGAAACGCGGCATTGCCATATATACAAAGAAATAACCCCATAACTGGTGGGGAAGAGGTGAGAAAAAGAACACATGTCTGTCAAAATTCGTTTAAAACGGGTGGGCAAGACCAAAGCCCCCAGCTACCGAGTGGTCGTCGCAGATGCGCGTTCGCCGCGTGATGGCCGCATTATCGAAAATATTGGTTGGTACAATCCCCTTGTCGAGCCGTCCGCGATTCATATCGACGAGGAGAAGGCCCTGGGCTGGCTCAAAAATGGTGCCCAGCCGACCGATTCGGTCACCAGCCTGCTCAAACGCGCTGGCATACTGGATCGCTTCGAGCAGATGAAAAAAGCGACTGCCGCTCCAGCTTCTACCGAGTCCGAATAAATAAGAGCAGATGAGGGTTGAATATGCGCAAACTCATCGAGTACATCGCGAAATCACTGGTTGATGATCCATCTGCCGTGCAGGTGCGCGAAGTTCGCAACGATCGCAATGCCCTGGTGCTGGAATTGCACGTCGCTCCTGATGATTATGGCAAGGTAATTGGCCGCCAGGGGCGAGTCGCCAAGGCAATGCGCGCGCTTTTGCGCGCGGGCGGCGCGCGTGAGGGTCGTCATACTTCGCTAGAGATTCAATAAAAGAGGGCAATGTGCCGGGACAGAATAACACTGAATGGGCTACTATCGGGAACGTGGTAGCTCTTTTTGGCATTCACGGCGAACTCAAAGTACGCCTGCTGACGGATATACCCGACCGTTTTGTAGAGCTTGACGCGGTTTATGCCGGTTCGGAACATATCCGCTATCACATTCAGAGCGTGCGGCCTTACAAGGGTGAAATGATCGTGTTGAAATTGGAGGGCATCAATGATGCGAATGCTGCCGAGTCACTGCGTGGCATCAACTTGCAAATTCCAGAAAGTAAGATGGCGAAACTTCCACCTGGTTCTTACTATCAGCATGATATTTTGGGCCTGCATGTCTTTACCGTAAACGGTCGTGACCTGGGCCGGGTCGTTGATATTATTGTCACCGGTAGCAACGATGTCTATGCCATTAAAACTCCTCAAGGAAAACAAGTAATGATTCCGGCGATCAAAGATGTTATCAAACAAATAGATGTGATCCGCGGTACCATGTATATCGATCCGCTTCCAGGCCTGTTAGATGAAGATCAGTCAGAAGAGGAGGATAAAGACTTCGAAGAATAAAGCAGACGGAATAAAAAACCTGCGCCGGGTGTTCTCTCGGGTAAAGTGGAAAGGAAGGATGAAACCCAGGAGTAGGTACGAACGTATCTCAAGTAAGAGGATGAAGTTACTCACAGACGGCTCATCCGATCGATAGTTACAGTTTTGTAGGGGGTGTTTCATGACTGACCGTGTTCCAACGTTTGCCGACCTCTGTAGCGCGCTTGCTGAAGGCAGAATCCCCGCAACCGTGGATGGATCGATGTATTCGGTCAATGCATTAGAACTGCGCCGTTATCTCAACAAGTTTCGCTCGCTGCCAACTATTTCATATACATACGGCGATGCTCCGATATCGATCCTGCATAAGGAGTCAAGTAACTGGTCGTCCTCTACGCAGACTCACTAGGTAGGCCCGGCAGGGCCATTTTTTATGGCATTTTTTTGCTGCTAACGGTTGCGTTCAACACTCATTAGGACTATAATAGTCCCTGAGATGGATTGCCCGTCTTCATGCAAGTACCGGCATGTTCGCGGGTTGTTTTCCATCTTAACAGAGGAGTTGTCGATTCGTTTATTGTACGTGCGGGAACAGGTATTGTACTAACCCCGGCGATATAGAAAGGTTCTCTATGGAGCCACTCGATACAGATATCACCTATGCGGGCAGCGAGCCGCGCCCATCAAAACCCGGTTCACGCCTGAATGTGATGTTAATTCTCCCTATCATCGGAGCCTTGATAGTACTGCTCTTTATCGCGGCAGCCGTTTTCCAATTCGATCTTTCAGACGTGGTAGATGACCTGGTGGGACTGATGCTCTTGCTGTTCATAGTAGCTATCGTCCTGCTCTTCTGGGGCCTTGCGCCAAGATCGAACAATCCCTGATCTATTTCTCAGTCCGCGATACTGCATTACCGGGGCAATCTAAGCATGTTCAGATTGCCCCGTTTCATTCATCAAGCTACAATTGCTTCCAGGCGCTGCTATCAACCTCAATTCCCAATTGCTCTCCCCAGATCACCCGCGCCAGCAATTGCGCCGATTCCACTAAACGCGGCCCCGAACGATTGATATACGCATTGCCATCAATCGCATAGACGCGCCCATTCCTTACAGCGCTCAGGCTCTGCCACACAGCATGCCTTTGCAATACCGGCACGTCCAACAGCGTACGCTCAATCGTATAGCCGCACGGTGAAAGCACCAGCACATCTGGATCGGCTGCCTGCAATTCTTCCCACGAAATCCAGGGAGAATGCTGCCCGACCTCGCCAAAAACATGCTCGCCGCCGGCATAAGCAACCAGTTCGGGCGTCCAGTTACCGGCGCCCATTAATGGATCGAGCCACTCGAGTACCGCAACGCGCGGTTTGCCGGATAACCCGGCTTTTGTCGCGGTAATCTCTTGTAGGCTGGCCAGACGCTGCTTATAACCCTCAACCAGCGCCCTGGCCTGTTCGCGTTTCCCTAGCGCAGCACCGACACGCAAAACATCCTCCCACACATCGCTTAGGCGGTATGGCGACAGCGAGATAACTCGCGGCTCCATCCCTGTCAACTGCTGCACGGCACGAGTGACATCGCGTTCGCTCACAGCACAAACTTCGCACTGCGTCTGCGTTAAGATCACATCCGGTCGCAGCTTCTGAAGTTGCGCGATATCGATGGCATAAATACTCAAGGCTTTGAAAGCGGCCTCATCGCCAGGCGCGAGAGCAATGCTGGATTGGGTGTTGGTGGCATTCATACGTTGTGCCTCGGCCAGAGCTTTAATCTGGGCATCGATTTCCGCGCTGCTCCCCTCAATATTGATCTGTACCCTGCTCACCACGGGCAGTTCCAGCACCTCTGGCGGATAATCACACTCATGAGAGCGCCCGACCAGTTGATCCAGGCATCCCAGCGCCGCGACCATCTCCGTGGCGCTTGCCAGTAAAGAAACTATGCGCACGTGTTCTCCTTCCGCTCATGATTTCGCCTCTCTACTAGAATTGTATCATCGTTTTCATATCTCTGCCTGCTTGACTTCTGAGCTTTTTTGCGCTATCATTTCAATGCATGTTGAAATATTGAAATCAAAACGCTCTATCCATTGAGTTCTGCCGGCAGAGAAGGAGCGCTTCGCATGCAGGCAACGAGGGAGAAGCGAAAGGAGAAGATGATGCTGATCGTCACAACAGAAGGGATTGCCCAACATCGCATTGTGGAAACCAGGGGACAGGTTTTTGGAGTCGTAGTGCGCAGCCGGGGCCTGGGAGGCAATATCATGGCCGGTCTACGCTCTCTGGCAGGCGGCGAGATCAAAGAATATACCTCCCTACTCGAGGATGCACGCAGGCATGCCATTGACCGGATGGTTCAGAACGCTACCGCGATGGGTGCGAATGCGGTGGTGCGGATGCAGTTTGACTCTTCAGAGATTGGCAGCACGATGAGCGAAATCGTAGCATATGGCACGGCAGTGGTGATCGAGCCGGAGGGGTAGGGAGAGCTATGCTACGGGGAGTAATCCTTGGCTATGGTCTGCTCTCTTTAGCCGGCGCGGCGGTGTTACTGTTCATCGTCCACGCTGCGCTCTGGCTGGTCGTGTATCTGGCAGTGAACGGCTTCATCCTGGTGAGTGCTATGCTCCTGGAGCGCAAACGATACCGTGCGCAGGTGGATCGAACCCGGGGGCACTGGCGACCCACCGGAGAGCGTTTCGTTGATCCGGCGACCGAACGGCTCATGGAAGTGTTCTACAATAGAGCAACGGGTGAGCGCGATTATCGAGAAGTGCCCAACCAGGGAGAATCTTAGCTGCTTCGAAAGGATAGTGCGTGGATCAGCGAAGCACGCCGATATATAATCCTCTTCCCATCAACTTATCAGGAGCCTCGTCAAATACCGCATCCAATTCGCTGGCCCGAAATGCGCTCATGTATTCTTCGTGTGTAAAAAGTCCCATTTCGTGTCGCTCGGTAAAATGCTCAATCCCTTGGGGAGTCGCCACAAGGTAGTGAAAGTCCATAATTGAGATGCCATCTTCCACTTCCGTAGTATTCATGCGCGCAATCTTCAAATCAGGTTCATTCACGAAGACGGTTCCGATGTGACCAGGTTTAAATCTCTGAGGAGTCAGCCATGGCTCAATAATCACGACTCCGCCTGGAAGGAGATGGCGGCGCATCGTTTGCAGCGTCTGATACAATCTCGGAACCGTCTTGACATAACCAATTGAACTGAACATGCAGATGATGGCATCAAACTGGCGCCCTAATGCAAAGTCGATCATGTCAGCATGATGAAAAATCACGCCTGGGTTGCGCTGGCGAGCAATTGCCAGCATCTGTTCGTCCAGGTCAAGCCCCTCAACCGAGTAATGTTCTTGCAAGAAAGGGAGATGCCCACCGGTTCCGCAGGCGATATCGAGCAATCTGTTTCCGGCAGATTGCTTATACTGTTGGATTAAGGCGTGGATTTGCTCTGCCTCCTTGGCATAATCCTTCATGGTGCTATAGATGGCGTCGTAGATCGCTTCAGATTTGGTAAACATAGCGATTCTCCTAAATATTAGGATGTAAGTCGAAGGTAAGTCAGGAATTAATGATAGCAGATGCAGGGTCTTTTGTCATTTCGGATTCTTTACCCCTTGTACTTCATTCCTCTAATCATTATACTTGCATCATGGGGTTATTTCATTGCCCGAACTGCACAGCCCTTTTACTGGTTCGTAAGTCGTTCCTCGTAGATGTATCTTCCTCATGAGCTAAAAGGAGTCCTTTCTTGCCCAACAATGAAGAACGCCAGGTCACGCCAGAGCAGGTCTTTGAGGTCTTGCAAACATGCTATGACCCGTGCTGCAAAGAGCGTGCAGTCAGCGTCGTTGAGCTGGGGCTGATCCAGGATGTGAAGGTAGCAGAAAATGGGCACGATGTGCGCGTCGAACTGCTGCTCACTTCTGGCTGGTGCCCGTTTTCAACCCATTTGTTGCAGATGATTGACCAGAATGTGCGTGCCATCGAGGGAGTGGGAGAGGTGGACACCGAAATCGTCTGGAACACCGTCTGGACGCCCGAACGCATGACTGCCAGTGCGCGCGAAAAGCTCACCCTGCCGATGGCAAAACTGCTACCCTTGCGCCAGCGTCGACTTGAACGTGAGGCTCAATCCTCTGCCTCTCAGGCAACAGCTTCATGAAAGGAGCGATTCGTCCATGCTAGACAATGATGCCTTTGTATTTGACTGCGTCTGTCATGTCTTTAATTTCGACTTGACCAATGCCTTTGGCAAGCCGGGGCAGATGTTCATTAATCACCTGTACGCCTTCCACCAGGTGCTGACGCCTCCAGGGGAGCGCCTGCTCAGCCCAGAAGAGTTTCTGCGTGAATGGAATATCGACGAGATTGCTCAGATGGTCTTTGAGGAGTCGGGCACTGACATGATTGTAGCCCAGCCTCTGCCGCTCACCGACCTCTTCTATGATGGTCTATCGCAGTGGGAGAAATGCGCGGCTATGGCTCAGAAATATCCTGATCGTGCCGTCTTTTGGGGCAGTGTCAATCCATTGGAGGGCAAGAAAGCCCTCGATTTGATGGAGCGGCAGGTCAAAGAGTATGGAGCGAAAGGTTTCAAGTTCTACAATGTGCGCTATGATTATGGAGAGCCGTTCCCCTGGCGCATGGATGATCCACGTGTGGCTTTCCCGGTATTTGAAAAGGCCCTCGAACTCGGTGTGACCACCATTGGTGTGCATAAAGGCGTGCCGCTTGGCCCGCAGCCTATCGAGCATACACAGGCCTGGGATATGGACGGAGCCGCCGCTAACTTCCCGGACCTCAACTTCATCATTTTCCACGTGGGCCTGCCGTTCATCGATGAGATTTGCTGGCAGCTGGTGCGCTATCCCAACCTGTATGCCTCGATAGCGGCAACCTTGAATTTCGTCGTGCGCGCGCCTCGTGTTTTCGCCGAAAATATGGGCAAGCTGATGTTCTGGTGTGGCGAGGACAAGATACTCTATGGCGGTGAGACGCCCATCTGGCACCCGCGCTGGGCGCTCGACGCCTTCTGGAACTTTGAACTGCCCGAAGACCTCGTGTCCGGCTACGGCTACCCACAATTGACCACCCAGGCCAAAAAGAAGATTCTCGGCGGCAACCTTGCCCGCTTGATGGGGATCGATGTCGAGCAGAAAGTGGCTCAATTGAAAGGATGAAAAGGAAAGAGAACGCTCAGAACTTGACGCTGAGCGTTCTCTTTCTTTACGTATGGGCATCGGCAAAAGATGCCCTTGGAGAGCCGGATATTCGCTTGTCCGTGCTGTGGGTTGCATCTCGATCGAGACCTCAATGCTGCTTTGAATATTCTGGCCTTGGGACGACAAGGCCTGGGTTTAGCCCGAGAAGCCGCCGCGCTTTAGCCGGGGAAGTCGTCATTGATATATACCCCAACCGTATGGTACACTATCTCCATGAATATTCTTTACTTGAGAGGGGACATGAAAATCCCTGGATGGATGATCCATCGCAACCGCAACCGTAACACGAGCGCCTTCGCCGTATAAGCCCCGGCACAAGATCGGCTTATACGGCGAGATATGGGTGCCATGCTTCCTCATGACCTCAGTTGAGATGTCAACTGGGTATCGTGTGTTGGGCACACTTTCTCCCCTCGTTTCTTTCCTCGTCGCCGGGTAGCGCACCATCTCTTTGCTCGCTCACCTGGCTTGATGCAGATTGCTTCTTCCCTGCTTTTGCCGATGTTACCGCAATGAGGTGGTATCTATCTGCGCATTTGTTATCCATATGAAAGCAGGTGAAACGATGTATTGACGGCAATAGCGCAAGCTCTGATCGCGAGAAATCCCGCCGATCAGCCACAGAAAGCATTCAATAACACAGCAATCAGAAAAACAAGGAGATAGACACATGAACACAGCACAGAAGCTTGCTCGTAATGGCGGGCCAGCTCTTCTAGAAGCCATGAAATTTGTCACCATCTGTCGCTCACGCGATCCACAGGCCGATTATCCGCACATTGGCGACCTGCAATGGTGGTGCCGGGATGGTTCGCTTGACGATCAGCAGAACTGGCATTTCTGGTATCAAGAAAATGGTGAGGCGCTTGCTCTCGGGATCGTTAACGGGAATGAGATCGTCTGCCTGCTTCATCCCGACTTCCGCACGCACGAGCGCTATCTTATGGTACGCCAGTGGGGAGTGCAGCGCATAAAAGAGCGCGCTCTAGAACAGGGCGAGAACCAGTATGAGATATGGGAACAAGCCTGGGGTTTAGCCTCCGACGATGATCTGGGGATGGCAAGTTTTCTTGAACATGAAGGATATGAGCGCCAGGAAAAGTACTATCATTGCTACCGCCGACCGCTGATCGAGCCTGTGCCAGCACCCGTTTTGCCAGCAGGATTCACGCTTCGCCCGATTGCTGGAGAGGCTGAAGCGGAGATGCGGGCTGCGCTGCAACGTGATGCTTTTTTCCCACGGGGGAGCAAGACCTACAAGGAAGCAACCTTGCGCCAATTGGCAGTGATGCAGATGCCCCAATACGATCCTCAACTCGATCTGATGATCCTGGCCCCTGATGGCACACCGGCAGCGGGCTGCATTTGCTGGGTGGACCCGGTGAACCGCGTGGGCCTGTTTGAACCGGTGGGAACGCGCCCACAATTTCGTCGTCAAGGATTGGCAACGGCGCTGATGCTTGGCGGGTTACAGCGTTTACGCGAACGAGGCATGCAGGCGGCACTGGTGACAGGCGAACATCCCGGAAAGGAGGAGAAGAATACGGAGTTTACTTCCTCGCGTTTCATTTATGAAGCCGTCGGCTTTCAATTGCTGTGCCGGGTATACATGTATCACAAGGTTTTTGCCATGACCGCCTGAACGTTTTTCCATCGCTTGTTTCGCAGAGAAAGGGATGGAAGAGAGTTCATAAGCTCTCTTCCATCCCTTGCCCAAATCTGGAGATATTCTTCTGTCAGAAGATTCCCCAGCGTTATTTCTCGACCGGTTCTCTAGATGCGTTAGACCCAGATATCCGAGGTGCAGTCGCCGCCAGGGTAGCGCATCTCATGGGCGCGAGCCGGGCCTGCCGGTTCCTTGCCGAAATCAACGTAGAAATTTTCGTTGATACGCATGCCACCCTTATTGGTGTCACAGTCGATTTGCAAAATATACGAGCCGGTTTTCGCGAGCTCAGGATAAAACTGGTTGTCCCAGGTGCTGTAGAGCGAGTTGGTCACATACAACCGCTTGCCATCAAGGCTCAATTGGAGCATCTGAGGACCACCTTCGAGTTTGTGTCCCTGTACTGGCCCGCTTTTCCCCAGCAAACCGCCGCACCACACCTGGCCGGTCAATTTGGGATGCGAGCGATCGCTGATATCGTACTGGCGAATATCGCCATGCAGCCAGTTCGACAGGTAGAGGAACCGGTCGTCCATCGAAATCAAGAAATCGGTGATCAAGGACGGCACCGGAATCGGCCAGCCCTCTAGCTCAACGGATGGGATATCGATGACCTTTTCAACCTGCCACTTGCCGTCGGACTTGTGCCAGTGCCACATATTGCTGCTGAGCGCGGCCCCAACATAACCATGCGTGCTATCAGGATTGTGGACGAAACGTACCTCGAGCGGGATTAATCCATCCTCGCCCAGATCAACGCTCTGAACGATTTCGTGCTTCTCCCAATCCCAGAAGTGCAGCCCGCGCCCGTACTTACCGGCAGCGACATCTTCCAGGTTGAACCCTTTGGTATAGGTATTGGGCGCGCCCCATTCGCTGCTAACCATAACGTTATGGCGCGGCTGGTACCAGAAGTCGTAGTTGAAGCGCATGCCATGGGCCTTGTTTTCCCAGCGCCCTGCGATGTTAAAATCCTCATCGAGCAGTAGGAAGCCACCGGGAGCCTCGCCCTGGCTATCGCCAAGCATAGAGATCATCACGTGACCATCCGCCAGGCAATGGACGGTGTGAGGAGCAGTCAGATTCACCTTCTCCTTTACCTCTTCAGGCTCGATGACCTTGTGCAGTTTAGGCGCTTTGGGGTCAGAGACATCCACAACGTGAATGCGGCTGGATAAATTGCCCGGAATAATGAGAAAGTTTCGCGACTTACTTGCATCCGTATGACAGGAACTACAGGCGTTCCAGCCGAAATGATGAAGTTCGTCTCCAACGTTCGGCATGGGAGTTCGATAAATTACCTGCGAGTAGGTAGGGGATGCAGGGTCAACATCAATAGTAGCGAGATAATCAGGTTCATTGATCCCTGTTCCCTCGTATAACGCGATGCTGTAGAGCACCTTTTCAGGTTCGGCCTTCATCGCTTCTTCGGGCGAAGCGTAACCAGGTCCGCAGCAAGAATCATCCTCATGATGCATTGCATGTTCATCTGCCACAGGTACAAATCTCCTTTCGTCGCAGAAGAGGAATGTTGCTGTATCATCCCTCTCACAAATGACCATCATGCGTACACTCTTCAACAAAGAAGAGCGATTTCATTATGTCTTACCTATGAGTGGCTGTCAATTGACCAAAGTACGGATATGCTACCTGCCGGTAGGCTCTTACTGGGCAACGAGGCACTTTGCAGCGCTAACCACATCCTCATAAACATTCATCATCTGACCGGCCACATGCTTCCAGCTGTATTGAATGACAGACGGGCGAGCGGCTGCCCGCAACTGCGCGAGTATTTCTGGGTGTTGCAGCAGGAAATCGAGACGTTCCGCGAAAAAGCCGGGGCAGCGTTGAACAAGATAGCCTGTTTCGCCATGATGCACGACTGTCATTAATCCACCCGCGCGAGTCGCTACGACCGGCGTGCCGCATGCCAACGATTCCACTGCGGCCAGCCCGAAGCTCTCATGATAAGACGGAACGACGGTAACGTCGGCGGTGCTATAGATCACCGGTAATTCGTGCTGTGGGCGAGCGCCAAGAAAATGGACGCGCTGGCTTATCTGAAGTTTTCGCGCCAGTTCGCGTAGTCGATCTAGCTCTCTGTCTCCTGATAGCTTTCCTCCGACGATCAGAATCTCTGCCCTTTCTTTCATCAAGGCAGCGGCTTGCAACAAGAGATCAGGCCCTTTGAAAGGATCGAGTCTGCCTACGTAGAGCAGAGTGGGTGTGTGTTGTTTCAGTCCGAGTTTTTCGCGTGTCTGCTTGCGATCATATGGAAAAAAAAGTTCGAGATTGACGCCGCAGGGAATAACCTCTACCTGGCCGGGTGTCGCTCCACAATGGCGAATGATTTGCTGCCGCTCATCAAAAGTGGAAGCGATGATGCGGTCGGCATGCTGAATAAGCTGGCGTTCCATTTCCAACCGTAAGAGCGGTTCCGATGCGTTGGGATTTGCCAGTTGTTTCAGATGGCCCAGGGTATGAAACATTGTAACATGCGGAATATCCCAGCACCGTGCAAGTGGCATCGCGACCATGCCCGAAAGCCAGTAATGGCTATGTAGCACATCGTAGGGTTTCCCATTTCTGTGTCTGAATGCTTCGATATGGTGACGAAATTCAGGCAGGTAGTGGTGAAGATCGTGCTTGGAAATGGGGGATGTAGGCCCCGCTTTCACATGGATGACCCGTACATTGGGTGTGAGTTGAACGATTGATGACTGGTTTGGGCGGGTCTGGCGGGTAAAGATATCGACCGTCACCTGAGAACGGCCCAGTTCGCGTGCGAGTTCGCGTATATATACATTCATGCCCCCAGCATCCTTGTTGCGTCCCGGTATATCGAGCGGAGACGTGTGGACGCTGATCATGGCAACAGAATAACTCATATTGAGTATGCTCCTCTCCTGGATAGTACAGTTAATCAATTATTGCAGATGCGTGGCCAGCGTCCTTCGCTTTGTAATTGCTTGTGACTCAGCATGGCTTGCCTCCTTTCTTCGTATTGTCCTCTAACTTACTGGAACAATTACAGCGAGAAAATAATTCTCCTGGATAGGAATCGGCCAATTAATCGCCTTTCCTCAGTTCTTCAATGACGCTGTACATCTCATTCATATCGATACCCTGGCCTTGAGAGACTTCTTCCAGGCAATCGATGCGGCGCTGGAGCGCGGTTGAGAACTCTGAACCTGTCATGCCGGACCAATTTGCCAGGTCGTCGAGGATGGATGAATCAGCATGTTCAAAGGTGTCATCGAATTTGTTCCACAGGGAGAGTGGAATGGGTATGACGACATCGGGGCGCTTAGGATCGGCATGGGGCTGCAGGAAGTGTGTGGTGAGCCAGCGCCGGCGCAACGGATAAACGCGACCAACGACGCCAATGTTAATAACCAGCCCTAAACGACGAATATCCTGTACAGGTACGCGCAGGTCATGCTGGTACATGTAAATCACATCGTCGATGGTATCGGCATGCACGCTCGTTGCGATATGATATCCTTTCGCGGGCAAGGTCAGGTAGCGGCGCGCGACGCGTCCCCACATGTAGATGGGCAGGTGGTCGCTGACCTCGTTACAGAGGGCATAGGTTTTCGCCGGGTCAATATCGGGCAATTGTGTGAACGCAAAATTCTCGTACATGCCAGACATATAGGCCAGGGCTGTTCCCTCCGGCAAAAACTGTAGCAGCGCGTTCAGCGTGGTGGTTTTGCCAATGCCCGGCTGCGGATCGGTTGGGCCTGCTACGGTTAATGATGCCCCATGTTCCAGCAGCAACCAGATGAGCGCCACCGTTTCGGTATCGACGCTTTTCAATGCGATAATTTGTGCCATCGAGAGTGGGCGTCTCGAATCGTAGTGCCACCAATAGCGTTCATAAGGATCACGCGGATCAAACATACTGTAGTTCCCTTCCACGTTTTATGTTTGCGCCAGGATACCTGCATTGCGAGAGGTATCGTTGGCATAACGCGGCTTTTTAAGATTGGGCAGATGATCAGGTTTTCTGCTCGCCCTCCTGTTGTCCCTCGGCTTTGGGCTTCTCGGGCTCAGAAGAGGGCGGTTTCAGCCAGCCAGGATGAGGATTCCAGCCGACGGCGACGACGCGTGGCCGGTGTTCTCCCTCCACTTCGACAATACTGACAGAAGCATTATCGATGGACAGGGACCCTGCGCGTGCCGTTTCCAGGCCGGTATAGTGTGCGAGCAGCAACTTGATGATATCAGCATGGGCTACAAACGCCGGGTAGTTGCCGGTTGAATCGTGTTCAAGCCAGCGATTGACGGCAGCCACGACGCGCTGTTGTACCTGGGGAAAGGTCTCGACGTCCTCCGGTCCTTTCGTTGGGTCGCGCACGAACGCTTTCCACGCCGGATCATTTTTAGAGAGTTCGTCGAAGACCTGCCCTGCCCAGTGACCAACATTTGTGTCCATCAGGCCAGGCTCAAGTTGTACGGTCAGGCCGCGTGGCTGCGCCAGAATTTCGGCGGTCTCACGTGCCCGCTCCAGGGGACTGGTGATAATTGCGCTGATCGGTAACACTGAAAGCGCGTCCGCGAGCCGCGCGGCCTGTTGTCGTCCTATATCATTCAACTCTATTCCTGGCAGTTGTCCAGGGAGACGGTGTTCAACATTCCATGTCGTTTGCCCATGCCGGATAAAGAGCAGGGTTTTTTTCGTAGCAGCCTGTGTACTTTCACTTTCCGCCATATACGTTTGCCTGTACCATAATTGAATACGCCAGCGGCAAAAGCGCCAGCCGGCACTCAAGTAAATCCACAAGACAAAAAGCCAGCCCCGTACAACGCTGCTCAACCACTTCAGGTAGGCTTTTATCGACATCGATTTACCTGGTCTCAAACATTTCTAAGACCGGCGCACGTTGTACATGAGTCCGGATTCTTGTAGGGGCTCTCCTGGGAGATGCTCGACCAAACAATGTGTTCTTATTGTATAGCGCAAACGTTTCAGGCGCAAGCGCGGATTGCCTGGCAGTGGTTGCTGGTGTATTATCCTGGCGAGGAAAGGTAGTAGAGCAGCACTAATACGACGATAGCTATCAACAGCAGCAGAGCACATCCCATAAGCGACTCGCCTAAGCCGGGTTCTCTATGCCTGGTAGTGCGTGGGATATAAAGCATACGCGGACTCAAAGTGGTACCGGTATTTCTGGGGGAGAGTGTTCGTGTTGCCGGGGAGCTTAGAGACGCTACTGGCGGAGTGTCTGGTAGCCGGGTTTGAAATGGTGAGTATGGTAGTAAACCGGGACGTGGTGTCACAGGCATTGGCTGCACAGTATAGCGTGTCAATACAGGTCTGGCATATTTTTGTCGTCTTGTCGCGACCTGCTGTGGGGGAATTTGTGGCAGGCGTACCATGGGGGCAGGCGGAAAAACTGGCTGTTCGTTATTCATGATATGTCTGATCCTCCTCATCCACTTCACTGCAATCCATTTATCTACATTCATTATACCTGGGGCGACAAATTGGCCACGTGGTGTCAACACCGCCTCATAGGAAAAAATGCTCAGTTGCCCCTCTCAAGAGCTTCTTTACGCAACCTCAGCGTGTTATCATCACAGAAAAGATCAATCAAATAAAGTCTTTGCCTGGAACAGACGATAAGAGGAGATACATGTGATGCAGTATTATACCCTGGTTGAAGATTGGCCTGGTGAGAGTATACTCTTTTTCCGCGACTTGCCCGGATGTTTTTCTTCCGCACCTACCTTTGAAGAGGCGCTGAAAAACGCGCCCAATGCGGTCTCTGCCTACCTGAACTGGCTAAAGAAAAATGATATAACCATCGTTGAAGACGACGGGAGCGATATCTCTGTGGTCGTCAAAGAGCGGTTAGCGGCCATCGATGGCAATAAGGGTCCTAGATTTGAGGCAGATTTGGTGCCACCTGATGATATGGAAATTGATAAGGCGCTGAATGTAGCCGCGGTGGCGCGTACCGAACTGCTTGAGTTGTATGAAGACGTACCAGAACACGATTGCGAGCGAGTGCTGCATCCCGGGGACTGGTCGCTGGCACAGCATATGGCGCATATCGTGAAGACCGAAGCCTGGTATGCATCCCGCTTGATGGATAATCCACCGGCAAACCCCGGCCCGGACCTGCAATCCGACATTGCGATGGCTCTATTCGATAATGCGATGGACGTTGAACTGCTGTTGCACGACCTGACGACAGAGCAGCGCACGCGCGTTTACCTGCACGATGGCGAGGAATGGACCGCGACTAAAGTCCTGCGCAGGATGACCCAGCACCTGCGCGAGCATTATCCCTGGATGCGGGAGATTGCCAGGAGCTTGAAGAGAGGGATGGCTATTTAGCCTGATCAGGCGGAGCAAACCATATCCAGTTCCGCGTTATGTTCCTCTTCAACAGGCTCATCAGGCCTCTCGTCATCCTCAAATGCTTCGGGATGCTCCAGCGCGGCATGAATGATGCGCTCAACGTCTGCCAGGCTGTTGATACGGACGAGGGCATGGCGTACCTGCTTGGCGCCGGGGAAGTGGCCTAAGTACCAACCCAGATGCTTGCGCATTTCGACATAATGGTCTTCGCCCTTGAGTCTGGCATGTACATGAGCATGTTCGAGTGCCATTCGCAGCCGCTCCTCGCGCGTCGGCATGACATCCGGCAGGTCATCGACAGTTGGATTAATGCCCGCGTTGAGCAGCACCTTCAGCTTCTCGCGGTTGCGGAAGAGCCAGGGATTGCCATATGTAGCGCGTCCGATTAATACACCATTGACGCCCGTGGTGCGGATGCGCTGCGCGGCCTCGTACAGGTTATGGATATCGCCGTTGCCGAAGATCAAGGTACCGGTTTTGCGCACGATTTCGGCGGCAGCTGCAATGGCATCCCAGTTCGCTTCACCTTTATAGTGCTGCATAAGCGTGCGCCCATGCAGCGAAATGACGGCAGGCTCGAGTTCCAGCAGTTCCTGTACCCAGTCGGTAATCACAATGGAGTCGTAGCCCAGGCGCGTTTTGACCGAAACGGGCAGCAGGCGGCGCTCGACACGTGGAGTATCGCCCCAGATGCGCACCCGCTCTTCATTCATCTGGCGGATGCGCTGGATGCGCTGCGGTTCCATTTCCAGGTCTTCCAATGTTTGACCGTTGGCCCAGTCGCGCACGCCTTGCTGTGTTGCGCGGATGATAGCTTTGGCCGTTTCTGGCATGCGAATCAGCGCTGCTCCCCCACCTTTGTTGGCGACGGTGCGGGCGGGACAGCCCATATTGATATCGACGCCGTCGAAGCCCAGCTCACAGACGACGTGCGCGGCCTTGTAGAAGTATTCGGGGCGGCAACCAAAAATTTGCGCCACGACGGGCCGTTCCGCAGGCGTGTATAAGAAGTCGCGGAAAATGCGGTCGCTGCCACGCCACAGGCCCTCGACGTTCGTGAACTCGGTCAGCACCACGTCAGGACGACCATAAAGGCCGTGCATCGTGCGGCATGGCGCGTCAGTAACGCCGTCCATGGGGGACAGTCCGATAATAGGTTGTTGCAGGGTATCCCAGAATGATGGATATTTCATAGCCTCACTATCATACACTGTTTTGGGGAGAGTGGTCAATCGGTGCTGTTTAGCGTCACCATGGTTCCTTGACGTTCACGACATGCTCACGATCCCTTGGAGTAACGACAAAGCCGACGCAAAGAAATGGAATTTCTGGCTCGGGATTTACCGCGCGATGGATAACTCCAATTGGTTCCGCATAGGCATCCCCAGCCTGGTAATGGCGAGTCGAATCCTTAAATTCGATCGTGACTCTCCCCTGCAACACCAGGAAAAATCCTGCGCCATTGTGAAAGTGCCAGGAAGTTTGTCCTCCTGGAGCAATCTCCGACGTATAAACGCCTACTCGTACGCTCGCATCTTTGGGCAAGGACTCATACAGTTCTTCAAAACGCATGACACGGTTATGTATCATCCCCGGCTCAAGGAGACCCGATAGCTGGATGCGCAAATGTTCAGGAACGGTTGTCTCATCAAAAAGCATGGTTTACCTCTCGAAATGGAAATAAGATACGCAATGGCTTGAGTGTATGATAGCATCTTTTCCTGCATCGGATACAGGTTGAGTAAGCTATGATACTGGTAAAGAGAATCTCTTATTGACATTGCAAATTGATGAGGCTATAATCTCACTCATAATAATTAGCGCTTTCAATGAAGAAAAAACGCTAATAGGGGGTACTATGCCGCGTATCAGTCAGTTCTTTGGCATCCTGATCTATATGTATTATAATGATCATATGCCACCGCATTTTCATGCGAAATGGGGTGAGTATGAGGCCATAATTTTGATCTTTTTAACAATTGCAGCGCCAAAAGTGCTTAAGGGATATCTTCCTAAGTCACAACTTGACCTGGTTCTCAAGTGGACTGCGACACACAATAAGGAACTTATGGAAAATTGGGAATTGGCGAGGAAAGGCATGGCCCTTAAACAAATAGCTCCTTTATCTGAGAGGTAGAACGAGATATGACGAAGTCATTGGTTCGAGTTCAGAGTGCCGAACCCGTTGAGGGATTCACTGTCAATGTGCTTTTTACTGATGGCTCAAGACGAGAAATAAATCTTGCTCCTTACCTTCATGGCCCCATCTTCGAGCCGATTCGGAACGATCTTTCTTTGTTTCATGCCTTACAGGTTGAAGAAGGTACAATAGCATGGCCGAATGGAGCAGACATCGACCCTGATGTACTCTATTATGGCCTCACTCCAGCATGGGCTATTCAAGCTGATGCCTCTGATGAAAGCGGCCAGCTTGTCTAATGTATGCATTTGCCCCTGACGTGTTCGGGTTTTGACCATTATACGCTCCTCACAGAGAAGTGGCAGGAACTAAACCTTTTCCCGGCGAGGATTGAAATTACTTTGTCGCTGTCTCAGCCGCTTCTCGCTCCCCATAATCTTATCCATTGCCTCTCTGTTGCCCACTTTTTTGAAGCATTCGAACAGGTTCAACCACTGTTCAAATGTTAGCGATGTTGGCGTTGCATCAAGGTCGATTTCCAGTTCTCTTCGTATGTGTTTGAGTTGCGGTCTCGTAAAAATGTCCTTGAGAATATGTCCCAGCGTTGGTTGCCATGCCGTAAAACTATGCACAACAAAATCGCGGAAACATTGCCTATCGGCGCGATTCACCAGGGGCGGACCCCTTTTTCGCAGGCGCAACATGACCACGTCAACATGTGGTGGAGGCGTAAAATCCTTGCGACGAAAACGATGCAGTAGTTCGACTTCAAACCAGGGTTTCAATAACACTGAGTAGAGCGATTCGTGCGGCTTACCAAGGAATCGCTCTGCGGCCTCTTTCTGCATTACAAGATAAGCATCTTCGGGCGGATTTTCCTCTAAGGTCAGCTTGGTTACGATAGCGGCAGTGATATTGAATGGAATATTCGCGAAGACTTTGTACGGCTTGCGAGGCAAATGATACTCCAGGAAATCGCCTTCGCGGATTATCACATCAGGCGTGCTCGCGAATCGCTGGCGAAGCATAGTTGTCAGGCAGGGGTCTATCTCGATGGCCACAACCTGTTTGCAGCGTAAGGCAAGCTGCTCCGTAATAATGCCCTTGCCAGGACCAATTTCATACACGACATCATTGGAATTGATATCGCACCGGGCGAGCAGCGAGGTGACAAGACAGGAATCCTTCAAAAAATGTTGCGCGTAGGTGATACGCCGGTGAGAAGCAGATGACATCACACGTTCCTTTCAAGACGAGGGGCGAACGACAGGCACAAAAAAGCCGCAGAGCCATATAGCTCATGCGACTCGATGCGAAGCCCGATCTTGAAAAGATGGTGCGACAGGCAGGCAACACACAGCATCCGCGTTCATCAAAAGCGAGACGCGGAACGTGCATGTTCAAGCAGTAGACCCCAGATGGGCTCCGCTCAGACCTGCCGGATTCGTGTCATTCCAGTGAAACCTTCCGAATAACATCCATTCATAATGGGCTTATTATAGCGTATAGGATTGATGTTGTCCATTGATTTAACAAACAAAAAGCTCCATATTCTTTGACCTTGCCAGAAATGTATTGTACTGTTATCTCAGCGCGAGATCAAAGCAGAAGGGAAAGGAAGAGACTGCCAGATACCATCCTGAATCTGAGATATAATAATCAGCATGGTAGTATGTTGCTCAACGAAGAGCATACATTTCCCTAATCGTCTAAAAACCCGTACTACCGTGCAAGAAAGGCAGTGATATATTTATGGCAGAAACAAAAGTTGAACAACATGTTGAGTTGCCATCCGCAACCGATCTTTATTACATCGACCACCTGCTGAGTGAGGAAGAACGCCTGGTGCGCGATACCGTGCGCAAATTCGTGCAGGAGCGTGTTTTGCCCATCATTGGCGAGCATTTTGAGGCCGGCACGTTTCCGCGCGAACTCATCCCTGCGATTGCCGACCTTGGCCTGCTGGGCATGCATCTTGAAGGTTATGGATGCGCCGGATTGAATGCCGTTTGCTATGGCCTCGCCTGCCAGGAGTTGGAGGCCGGTGACAGCGGCCTGCGCTCGTTCGTCTCCGTGCAAGGCTCGCTGGCCATGTTTCCCATCTACGCTTTCGGTAGCGAGGAACAGAAGCAGCACTGGCTGCCGCGTATGGCGAGGGGCGAGGTGATTGGCTGTTTTGGGCTGACAGAACCGGATTCGGGTAGCGACCCTGGCAGCATGCGTACCAGCGCGCGCCGCGATGGCAACTCCTATGTTCTAAATGGTACGAAGATGTGGATTACCAATGGTGGCATGGCAGACCTGGCCGTTGTCTGGGCTAAAGCTGAGGATGGTATTCGTGGCTTCCTGGTCGAACGCGGCACGCCCGGCTTTTCGACCAGCGATATTCATCATAAGCTCTCACTGCGGGCTTCTGTTACCTCTGAGTTACACTTCGAGGATTGCCGCGTTCCTGTCGAGAATATGCTGCCCAACATTCGTGGGCTGCGCGGCCCGCTGTCTTGCCTGGATGAGGCTCGCTACGGTATTGCCTGGGGGGCGAACGGCGCGGCCCGGGCCTGCTACGAGGCTGCGCTGGATTACGCGAAGACACGCATCCAGTTCGGTCGCCCAATCGGCAGCTTCCAGCTCGTGCAGGAGAAACTGGCGGTCATGGCAACCGAACTGGTTAAGGCGCAACTGCTTGCCCTGCAACTGGGTCGTCTTAAGGATGAGGGGTTGTTGCACCCGGTGCAGGTTTCGGTCGCGAAACGCAATAATGTGCGCGAGGCGCTCAAAACCGCGCGCGAGGCCCGTTCGGTGCTTGGCGCGAATGGCATCACGCTGGAATACCCCATCAGTCGTCACGAGAACAACCTGGAGTCGGTCTATACCTATGAGGGTACGGACGATATCCATACCCTGATCATTGGTCAGGCCATCACCGGACTGAATGCCTTCTCTTGATCTGCTCTGCAAAAAAGTAACCTTCCTTTCGATTTTTGCCACTACTCTTTAGCAACGGAAAAGAGTAGTGGCATGCCGGTTTTCCTGGTGAGTGAGCAAAAACAGCCGTGGATGAGCAATCTGATGCTGAGTTGGTAATCCTGGCGCGCGCAGGTGACAAGCGCGCTTTTGGCCAGCTTATCGAGCGTTATCAACCCATGGCCGAGCGTATTGCCATGGGTATGGTGACGAATGCCTTTATTGCCCAGGAACTGGCGCAGGAGGCCATCCTACAGGCGTATTTATCGCTCGATCATCTACGGGATAGCGACCGTTTCAGAAGCTGGCTCTATGGAATTACCTTGAATGTCTGCCGGGGCTACCTGCGCGACCAGAAGCTTGATTTCTACTCGCTGGAGGCGCTGATGGGCGGCATGAGCATCGACGCCACTACATTCTCCGGTGCGCTGCTGGACCCGCAGGCGTTCGTTGAAGAACACGAACTGCATCGCACCATGCTGCGTGCTGTGCAGGCGCTTTCGCCCAGGGAACGTGCCGCGACACTGCTGTTCTACTACGAGCAGTTCAGTTTACGTGAGGTAGCTGCGATCCTGGAAATTTCCGTTGTCGCTGTAAAGGGGCGATTGTACAAAGCCCGCAAACAGTTAAAAGAGCATCTTCTGGCGCTCCCCGATTGGGAGCCGGAGGATTCCTCGTTACGACAGAGGAGGCAAACAATGATCAAGGTGACGGTTGTAGAAGCTGTAAGTTTCTTGAAACCAGGGACGAAAGAGCGCGATACTTCGATGGTCGTGTTGCTGGACGAAGCGGGTCGCAGGGTGCTTGGTATCTGGATCGGCCCGGCAGAGGCCGCTGCTATAGAAATGGGTTTGAGTAAATCTCAATTGGCGAGGCCCATGACGATGAACTTCATAGCCGGCGTATTGAAAGCCGCGGGAGCAACACTTGAAGAGGTACGCATTGAATCGCTCAAGGATGAGGTCTTCTATGCGATCGCGAAGATTCGCAGCGGCGACACTGTGAATGAGGTCGATGCGCGTCCAAGCGATGCCCTTGCTCTTGCCGTCGTAACCGGCAGCCCTGTCTATGTCGCGGATGAGATCCTCGAAAAAGCCAGTGTCGCTTTGCCAGAAGGGAAGACGCTGCATCGCATAGAACCAGGTACGACTGCTATGCTAGAAGGAGATGAGTCGCAGGAATTACAACTCGCAACGCTCGATCTTACCAGGCCTAAGTTGGCGGCGGAGGACTACGGCAGGCAGTTCCAACGCATATTACGGATATTGACGCAGTAACGAACTTCTAACAATACAGGTATGGCCAAAAATAGCTTCCAAACAAACCGCCTCATTCTGAGCGAAGTAAGCCGAAGCCCTGAGGAACGAAGGGCTTCGGCTTACTTCGCTCAGAATGACATGGCTGGCCCGTTTTTTTATGACTTGCTGAGAAAGAATCAATTCGTCTGCGTAGTGAAGACGACCAATCGCTGGTCGTACCCGTGACCCGTCCAGACACCGCTGCAGGTGATCAGATTGAGGTGGTGGGCCGTAGTGGGGCCAAATACCGCGTTGATTACATACTGGCTGGGCGCGTTCGCGGGATAACTGATGACGCGGTTCACTACGAAATGCAGCGTTTTTTTCTCCAAAGTAATCACTGAAAGCGTGTTGCCGGGTTCAAGGGCGCTGAGGGTCCAAAAGATAGCCGGGTCGCCGCCGACGCGGTCAACATGCCCGGCGATGACCGCGTTGCCGGCCTGCCCGGGGGCCGGACCAACGTTATACCAGAAGACACTTGTCCAATAAGGCGAGTTGATGGCCTGGGATACCGGCGCATCCATTGCTCCTGAGGGCGTTTTACCGACGCTTAAAACCGGCGCATTGATATGCAGGCGTGGAATACTTAAACGGGCCGGCTGCCATGGCTCGGTCGGCGTCGAACTGCTGTTATTGATTGAGATAATGCTGTTGGCATAGTTATAGTATCCGACGGCAAGAACCACGAGCAGTACCAGGCCAAGGTAGAGTAACGCCTTCTTCATGATTCAGCGACTCCAATGGGAATTACCGCGTTATTGCAGTATGAGTAGTCTAGCATAAGGATGCTGAATTACTCAAGAGCTTGCTACCATTTTCCCATTTATCCCTGATGTGATAAGCACGTGTCATGAAATCAGCGATATATTTGAGGTGCGCTGTTCGCGCATAAGCCAGACGTAGCCATCCTCCAGGCTTGGCTCTACCGGTATTGCTCCCGCACGCGGAGAAAGCTCGCCGACGACACGATATTGAATAGTGCTGCCCATATTGAGGGTGGAAACAACGGTGAAGTTTCCTTCCGGCTTGATGCCTTGCGTGGTGATAATCCAGACCTTACCGCGTGTTTCCCCAACCAGTTCTGCCGTCGTACCCTGAAAAACTACCTTGCCGCTCTTCATAATGGCGAGGTTGCGGCAGGTCTGCGCGATATCCTCGACGATGTGTGTTGAAAGTAGTACGGTACGATCTCCACCCAGTTCCGAAAGCAGGTTGCGGAAACGAATGCGCTCCTCGGGATCGAGTCCCGCGGTTGGCTCATCGACGATCAAGAGTTTGGGATCATTGAGCAGCGCCTGCGCAATTCCGATGCGGCGTTTCATGCCGCCGGAATAGGTTTTGAGCTTGCGATTGGCAACGTTAGAAAGCGAGACAAGTTCAAGCAGCTCTTCGACACGCTGGCGGCGAATCCCGCGATTGTCCATCCCCTTGAGAATGCCCACGTAGTCGAGAAATTCGCGGGCGCTCAGGTCCGGGTACATGCCGAGGTCCTGGGGCAGATAGCCCAGCATGCGTTTGACCGCGGTGCGCCCGCGCTCGGTGCTGATATCGTATTCACCAATCTGGACGCTGCCAGCGGTTGGGCGTAGGATACCGGCCAGGATGCGCATCAATGTTGTTTTGCCCGCGCCATTTGGACCCAGAAGTCCGAACATGCCGCCTGGAATGGTCATATCTATTGCATTAAGGGCCTGGACTCCGCCACGGTAAACTTTGCTCAAATTATTGATTTCGATGTTCATAATGAAAAATCCTCCTTAAATCGTGTCACATTAAAGATTTTCTCCGTCTAAAAATCGTCATTGTCGCGCCTGCTCCCATCTCATCAACCACCAGAGTACAACCATTACGAGCAGTGCGATACCGAGTAGAAGCGAGAGGCTTTCCACCCCCTGCGTAATTGTAGCATTCTGGATGAGTTGATCGTTATCCCCAAAGAAGGCGGATGCCATGTATCCTCCCACCGGCGTCAAAAGGGTTCCACTTAACGTAGGAATACCACTTCCTGGATTCAGGATGTTACCCCAGAACCAGTAGCCGACGAAGAGAAACTGGTAGAGCGGTACCCAGAGCAGGAACGGGCAGGCTATCGAAAATGCGCTGACAAACAGTATTCCGGGCAATATGATTGTCGCGAAGGCTTCAAGGGCATAGGGTATCGTTAACAAGTTATGGGTCTGATAGAGAATTGAGCCTGCGCCAATACTGAAGAACAAGAAAATGGGTATGAGAGTAGCAAGCGTACTACCGGCATATTTCCCGGCCAGGCGTATGCTTAAAGCGCCTGGCGCAGAGGTAAAGAGTTCGTCGACTCGCGTCTTGCGGTCTCGTGCCAGGCGGTCGGCTAATAGGACTCCTGCCGCGATGGGCAGCAGAAAATTCAAGCTGCGAGCCCACTCGGCGACGAGGGGGAGCAGCGGCTGGTTCAGTGCGAAGACCAGAAGGAAACGGAATCCACCGCGCAGTAACAGCAATGCCGCGATGCCAAAAAACGTTATCCAGAGCGCAAGCCGCCGGAACTGCATGCGAAACTCATAGCTAAAAATGCCGGAGAATAGTGCTAACTGGTTCATGATTATTCCTCACTCGCTGTTTTCAGTAAACTCTCGGGATTGCGCAGCAGCAGCCAGCTGATACACAGAACTGCGAGCGCAGTTCCAATTAACTCCAGGCGGGTTGTCAACCAGATGTTGAAATAGGCCTGGGGAATGATTCCCACCAGCGGTATCAGCGTTGTTGGGAAGAGAAATACCGGGTGCAGCCAGTTGGTAGCGGCAATATAATCTTTGAAGATGATTTCAAAAATCCAGATGCCGCCTATCAATGCGCTGCTGGCCGGACGACTGCGCAACAGCAAAGCCAGGCATATTCCGATACTGATCAGCCAGAGCATGGGCGCAAGCCAGGTGAGTACCTGCGTGAGCAACTGCAAAATCACCGGTTCTGATGGTGACGATAGCGGTATGAACTTGAGATTGAGTGTGTAGAAGATGATGCCCGAAAGCAAGGCTATGCATGCGGTCCAGCCAAAGATAATGAGAAACCGGCGCAAAACTGTTCTATCGTACTTTTTAGGCATGGTAAGCTGTAATTCTATGGCATTATCCTGGCTGGTGATCGTTGCTACAACTATACCCGCCGCCAGGGGTATGATTATTTCGAGGCTTGCCGACAATGTACGGGATGGGTCTACCGCTCTGGCGTGCAGGAACACTGCTATGAGGGCAAAGCCAAGCATCACCAGAATGGGGGTCAGGATGACCCGCTTACCCATCAGTTTTAATTCATAAGACAATCGATCAAGATACATTTTGCCTCCATCTATGTAAATTCGTATGTGATTTTTGATGCTCAATTCTTTTCGAGCACGGCTCGTACTTTGCGCTGATCTGATGAGCAGTAGTATCTGGTCCCTCGTCCCTGGGCGAACTATTGCTACTAACCCGATAATCTTGGTTGGCGCGGCGCATAGAGTATGGCAAACACAAAGAAGAGTACAGCCAGCAACAAGATGACGGGATTGGTTTGCCACAGGTTGGGGTGGGCGAGTTGCAGTCCTAGCAAGCCCTGCTCGATATTTGTGGGCAAGGCCTGTGTTGCCTCCAGAATAAGTGAGAACAGCAGGCCGATGACAGACCCAACCATCATTGAGAGCACCAGGCTGATGGAAGCCAGGAGCAGCATTGGCCCCAGCCAGAGTTGAATGATTTCCCAGGGGCCACCACCATAAGAAAGGGCCAGGATAGTTGATGCAAGCGCGGAGAGCAGTAAGTCATAGCCAACAACCAGGATCATGCGGCAGATCATCACGATGCGAATAGATGTTGGAGTCGAGAGCGTCAATTCAAAGCCAGCATCATTTTCCGCTCCATAGATAAAGGCAACGCCAGATGCACCGATTACAGAGGCGAAGAGCGCCAGCAATAATTGGGCCTCGTGTATATGGTTGTGATTGCCTGCAGTGGCGGCGAATATCAGGATGCAGCCAAAAGCCATTACCATGGCCGAGACGATCCAGATGCTTTTATGAATGATGCCGATCTGTTTCCTGAAGACGAGCCAGAGGTGAGCCATCAGGTAACCAGGTAACCATCTCCGTGTTACGACTTCTGGAGCCGGCGATGTATCAATTCTTGTCCAGACCTGATCCAAGATTTGTGCGGAAGGAAGCGGCGCGGATACCATAGCCAATTGAGCCGCGTCGCGGATTGCCTCCCAGCTTGCCAGTTCGAGCCGACATGCTTCGCACTCCGGTAAGTGGTCGCGTACAAGAATGGCGCTTGCCGCATCAAGGTTGCCACTAATATATGCTGGCAGCAGATCGACTACATGTTCGCGATCCTGTGGAAACTGGAACATCATTTTTTCAACTCCTCTCTCGCGTCGAGTAGTGACCGCAGCGCGCGCCTGGCATTACTCAGGCGGCTCTTGACTGTGCCGACCGGTACTCCTAGAATAGTGGCCGCCTCCGCATAAGACAGTTCGTGTACGAAAATCAGCGCCAGGATTTCGCGATGGACTGGAGCAAGCTGCTTGAAAGCCGCGGCCAGTTCTTCGCGAGCGATAGTAGCGAGCGTAAAATCTCCCGATTCCGGTTCGATATCCGCCATTGTTTCCATCTCTGACTCGTAGGTAAGCGGGATTTTGCGCTGGCGCAGTGTGTTATGCGCCTGCCGGCGAGCAATGCCGATCAGCCACGTCTGCACGCTTGATCTCTCTTCAAAGCTGTGCGCGCTTTTCCAGATGGCCACCAGTGTGTCCTGGAGCAACTCTTCCGCCAGCCCATAATCGGGTGTGAGTTGCAGCAAATAATTGAAGAGAGGACGCTGGTAGCGCGTATAAAGCTCCGAGAGCGCTTGCCTGCTACCTGCTGCGATATCCCTCAAGAGTTGTCTATCATCGGCGACTGGCTGCATGCTCATATCCATCCAGTCGGTCTCTTGTACGGTAGTGTGAAACACGTCGCGTCGCTTTCTGTATCGATCTCATTGTCCCCTACTTTTTTCTTCTATGGTATTAGTAGCAATTCGCGGCCAGAGAGTTCACAGGGATTACGCTTCATGTATGGGGAAAGTTGGAATGGGTGAAAAAAGGTTGCCGAATTGAGCAAGCGGAGAAAGAGAACGCTCATTAGAGCGTGTGAAAAGAGCGTTCTCTATTCCCTCGTATGTTTATATTAGCTATTACAGGTGGGTAGACCCGGTGCCAGGTTATTGCCGCCGCCGTTAATGCCACCATAGTAGGTGATGTACCAGTTCCCGTAGTTGTCTTTGTGTAGCGTCAAGTGTAGCTGGTAGGACTTGCCTTTTGAACGTGTGACGGTGTAGGTGAAACTCTGCGTAAGATTGTCCGGCGACGTTGTCGCGCTGCCATTTACTTCTGAGTATGTTGTCACAGCGCCATAACAGGTATCTTCTTGTTTAGCTTGAGCAACAAAATCATCAGGTGCTATCTGTAGTGTGATAGTGGCGTCAAGATCTTTGTATGCCTGGTTGTAGTCCTGGGTGGCAAGGCTGTTGAGAAAATCAGAAGCCGTACTCGCGGCTCCTGAACTGACCCCTATGCTCGTAAAATAGAAAACAGCCGCAGCGCCAATGATCGCTGCCAGCACTCCACATATAACAAATACCAGCAAAAGTACGAGCAGGCGTCGCCCTCTTTTGGGACGCGGGGTTTCACGCTGCGGTCTGCCCACACGAGGTGTCCGGGGCGGACGGTCTACACGGGGCATGTTGGAAGGGCGACGAGGAATGGCTCGTTGCTTACCGGTTCCATTTGTCGCGGCAAGCGGTCCGCTAGAAAATCGATCCCAGGAGTCATTGCCCTGACTCTCTCGGCCTGGCATATTCTAACCCTCTCCTTTTATGGTTTCAGCATGACGATTCCAGACAGCCTGGCCTGGGCTTGCTGGAGTTGCTCCTGTGCCTGTTTTGCCTGAGCGCGAGTTGTGTTACCGATTACAATTGTCAACAAAGTCTGTTCGACGAGTGCCCCGATTAATGAGGCATCAGCGCCGGCTAGTACTGGCGCGCTATGAAAAATAACGATGCCTGGCCGGCTTTCTTCCGTTTCCCTGGCCAGAACGTTGCAAACACATAATACTACATCCTGGAGTCTCGGCGAAAGTAGGAGCGACGAACCTTTTTCAGTTGATGTGCCCGCTCCGATAAGCTTCAAGCCAGACACGTATGTTGTTTGCAAACAGGCGCTGATTCGCTCGGCAGTGACCGGTTCGTCTTCTTGTAATAAATCGCTCAATCCGGAATGCTGCCCGAGTCCGAAGCGCTTTTCCAGTTGTGGTCTCCGCACATCGGTATCCACCAGGATGGTTGGAGTGCCACTTTGAGCGGCGACAATTGCCAGGTTTGCGGCTACTGAAGCCTGCTCGCTGTAATTTGAGGGTGTGGCGATCAGTAATGTATGCACATTGCGAACAAGGAACTGTTCTGTCTTTTCGTTATTCCAGTGAAAGCGAATATTCGCGAACAGTGTATGAAAAGCTTCACTATAAGCAGTATTTGTATCATAATCTGTGAGCAGCGCGTGCTGTTCTTTTGCATTATTCCCCACGAGGCAAAGTCCTCCATTGTAGTTCATTTCTGTAGGGACAGCGGCTTGTCTATCCAGGTTTCGCCTGTAGGGACAGCGGCTTGTCCCTGTGCCCGTATCCCGACCAGGACAGGAGCGCGGCACTGTCCCTACAGGATGACCCACTAGAAATCATCAGGATGAATATTCCGGCGGTGTTTATCGCTTCGTAACGGAGCGTCCCGGTGTTGGGGCGCGCGGCACTTCGGCAAAAACAGGTAGTTCAAGCAGGTGTGCCACCTCATCTTTAGTGCGAATACGATCATCAAGATAATCGAGCAGGAAAGCCAGCGCGATACCAACAATCAAAGCTACCAGCACCAGTAGTATCAGCAGCGTCACCCTGTTTGCAGATGTTCCTGGAACGGTGGCCGGGTCTGTTGCATGACTGACGATGTAAGCAGTAGCTGGTGGCTGGGCGGAATCCCCGGCAAGGTACACGCCGATTCTGGAGGCGCTCACTTCACCGACCGCGTTCGCTATAGCCCACGCGCCCGGTAATGTACTCCATGTTGCGGTGACAGTTACCAGGCTATGAACGCGTACTGCGTTCAATGCTCCTCCAATAGCTCCAGCGTTTTGCCAATCGCCAAGGTCGGGATTGTTGCCATAGCGCTGCGTGATCTCGGCCATGTCCTGCCCAATCTGGTTAGAAACATCCGTATCAAATTCATGTGAGGTCAGAATGGGGCCGGTAGCGAGTGAATCGGCCAGATTCTCCGAAACGACGTCAATGCTTTCAGCGTTATTATTGTTATTCTGCGTATTTTGCAGGCCGATTTGCAGCGTGATACTCGAGCTATATGCTTTCAAAGCTCCTGGAGTTTTTCTCAGGTGATAGTATTGGTAAGCGGCGAATAATCCGACCACTATTACGATCAGCGCTACCAGCCAGATGCGCCGCCAGATTATCGTCCAGTAGGTCCGTAATTCCACAGTCTCTCCTGCTCTTTCGTCTGTATTTTCATCGTACCAGTTCGTTGGTTGGAGTGCGCAGTGATGTCGGCTTTCCCTCGCTCATTTTCGCTTCAATGAACTGAAGGATGCGGCGATGGAAGCGCGGCTTATCAAATTCGAGCGCATGATTACGAATGGTCTGTGGATCAAATTGTCGTTCGTCGAATGAAGAGAGGGCGCTTGCCAGGCTCTCTACGGTTTGTTCATCGAAGAATGTGCCGGTCACCCCATCGATGATCGAAGCCAGAGCGCCGCCAGCGCCATAAGCGATGACGGGCCGACCGGAAGCTTGCGCCTCTAATGGCGTGATCCCAAAGTCCTCTTCTCCCGGTAGGAGAAGCGCGCGACAGCGCGCGTAGTAGTGCAACACCTCTGCATCTGAGAGGCTGCCCAGGAAACGAATCGTGGGTCCTGCCATTCTCTTCAAGCGGGGTTCATCACGTCCTTTGCCGATGATCACCAGTGGCAATTGTAGCTGATTGCATGCTTGAATTGCAAGGTCGATACGCTTGTAGGGCATGAAGCGGCTGACGATCAGGAAGTAATCTTCCGGCTGTATCGTGGGGTCGAAGATAAATCTGCTCACCTCTACAGGGGGCGGAATAACGACTGCATCGCGCCGGTAGTACTTTGCGATGCGTTGTGCCACGGCGGGCGAGTTGGCAATAAAATGATCGACCCGCATCGAGCTGGCCTGATCCCAGACACGCATGCTGGTAATGAGGAATGGCAAGATACTGCGTGCCACTTTGCCCAATTGTTCCCGTTCGATATATTCATCGTAATTCCAGCACCAGCGCATGGGTGTATGACAGTAGCAGATATGTATGGTTTCCGGTTTGGTAATCACCCCTTTACCGAAGGCGCTTGAACTGCTCAAGACGAGATCATAGCCGCGCAGGTCGAGTCGCTCCATGGCGAAAGGATAAAAAGGTAAGAACGGCTGGTGGTGCTTTTTGACCAGCGGCATCTTTTGCATAAAAGAGGTGCGTATATCTATTTTCTGGAAAGCCGGATCGACCCGCCGGGGATCATAAATCGACGTGTAAAGGGGCGCATTCGGAAATAACTCGTGAAAAGCCAGAACAACGCGTTCAGCACCGCCCATCTGATTTAAATAATCATGCACCAGGGCTACTTTCATTTTACTCACTCATGTCTTATTTTTATGCACTTGAACAAGTTACACTGTATTATGCGGCTTAACAAAATAAACCAGCAACAGCGCGATGAATCGGCCCCGCATCCATTGCCGGAATACGTTGGTAAAAACCATTAATACGCTCCCCGGCGCCTGAGGACAGCCGGTATGGTACGTAACAGAATCTGGAAATACAGGCGTAACGACCAGTTTTCAATATAATAGAGGTCCATCAACACGCCTTCGTCAAAAGTCAGGTCGCTACGGCCTCGCACTTGCCATAAGCCGGTCATGCCCGGTTTGACGGCCAACCGGCCCTTTTGCCATTCTTCGTACTGTGCTACCTCCTGGGGCAAAGGGGGTCTCGGCCCGACCAGGCTCATCTCGCCTCGAATGACATTGATCAACTGTGGGATTTCGTCAAAGCTCGTGCGGCGCAGGAATTTCCCGACCGGCGTAATGCGAGGATCATCCCTCATTTTAAAGAGCGGCCCCTGGGCTTCATTGTACATCAGTAGATCGGACAACACACGGTCAGCGTCTTTATACATGGAGCGGAATTTATATACTTTGAAAGGCCGCCCATTCTTTCCTATACGCGTTTGCCTGTAAATCACTTCTCCAGCAGAACTGAGCCGTATTGCCAGCGCAATACAGAGCCATAGAGGCAATCCCAGCGTCAGTATCAGCACCGATATCACAATATCAACCGTGCGCGTGACGGCGCTCTGAAGAGAATTGATCGACTCCTGGCGTATTCCCAGCAGCGGGATGCCCTCGATGGCCTCCATATCGATGCGGGAAAGACTTAGCTCGTAAAGATCGGGCACGAGTTTGAATGATGTACCGAGGCGCTCGCAAAGACGGACGCTACGGATTGACTGCTGGTGCAGGTTGGCTGGCAGCGCGATGATCACTTCGTCAACCTGCATTGAACGGATGACCATGCCGAGATCATCCAATGTGCCCAGCATCTTGAAGCGCCCGAAGTCTCCTGGCGGCTCATTCAAATCATTCAAGAAGCCGATGATGGAGTAGCCCAGGCTGGGGTTGGCCGCGATATGCTGCATGATCATCTTGCCCAATCGTCCCGATCCAACGACAAGCAGGCGTGTTTCGCCCAGGCCGAGCCGGTAAAGCAGACCCATGGTGACCGAGACAATCAACCTTGCCAGGCATAAGATGAGAATAGCTACTGCCCAGACGAACAGCATCAGCAGGCGGGAGTTTGCGGCTGGTTGAAAGACAAAATAGTAGGTGATCAAAAAGGCCAGGCCGAGCGTAGCAGAAGTGATGACATTCCATACTTGTTTGAACCAGGTGCCGGTCAGACGAATGCCATACAATCCGCGTATGGCAAAAATTAAGATCAGGCCAATGACAATGCCTACCTCAAGCCCGAAATAGCTGCTGAGTTTCGTATACTGATCTGCGCTGGTCAATGTGCTGTGTGTTGATGGATTATCGATCCTGGACAGATTATTGCGTATACTGGAAAGGACAGGACTATTGAACAACACATAATAGCGCAGGTAGTGAGCAAGACGAAACGCAACGTCTATCAATACCGCGTCGAGGATAAGCATGGCTACGCATTCGAAGATGCGCCATTGCCTGCGGTGCGAACGCCGCTGGGAGATGGCTTTGGTGATAGGCCCTGTCGCGCCACTTGTACCGGTTTCTGTGCCCGCGCTTCCCACCATTTCGAATGTCCCTGTCTTATCTGTATCTCTATCGATACCGGTTATGTGTGATAATTCACTTTGCTTCACTGCTCCGGTCATTCCCTTTGTTACTTGTAACGAATAACGTAGCCAGTTTGTCATCTGGCGGTTGTATCAGACCTTGCCGCAAGCTTATGACTTGCCGCGTATGCCTGTTCATATACGTTGATGGTCTGCTCCACCATCGCCTGCGCAGAGAATCGCCGCGCAATCGAAGCCGCTTGCTCCCGGCAGCGCAGGCGAAGAGACGTATCGGTTAAGGCGGCATACAGAGCCTTACTCATAGCCTCTACATCGTGCGGATCGACTGTCAAGGCCAGGCCCGCTCCTGCTTCCGGTAAGCTCGAGACATTCGAAGTGACCACCGGAACGCCGCATGCCAGGGCTTCCGCGACCGGCATACCAAATCCCTCGTACAGCGAGGGATACACAAAAGCCGATGCAGAGCTATACCAGAGCAGCTGGTCGGCATCCGCGACGAAGCCGGGGAAAAGCACCTCCGTCTCTAATCCAAGCTCGCGTACTTTGGCGAAAATAGCATCATAGAGCCAGCCCTTTGCGCCTGCCAGCACCAGTTTCTCCGTGCGCGTTGACTCTTTACGCATCAGCGCATACGCTTTGAGCAGGGTTACAAGGTTTTTACGCGGCTCAAGCGTACCAAGATACAGGAGAAATCCATCTGCCAGTCCCTGCTTCTGGCGAAAGGCCTGTATCTCTTCCTCTTCTAGTAGAACGCCGGAAAAACGTCTATCGATGCATATATAGACGGTTGCTATTTTCGCTGCCGCAATGCCTGCCAGTTCGATGGCGTCTTGCCGGGTACTATTTGAATTGGCGATAATCTTCGTCGCGCGTTGCAGGCTGCGTATGGTAAATGTACGATGGTACGCCCGCTTTGAACGGGTTAGCACCTCTGGAAAGCGTAAAAATGCCAGGTCATGCAGGGTCACGACACCGGCGCAGCTCTGTGGCAAGAATTCAGGCAAAACGTTAGCCGGCGAATGCAGGACATCGATGCGCTTCTGGCGAAGGATTGATGGAAGGGTAAATTGTTCCCATGCCACTCGTGCTACCGGCTTTGATTCGGGCCATGCTACAGGAATGTAGGTAATCTGGGGGTGAGCGGCCAGCTCTTTCAAACGCTCTACCACCGCCTGCCCGTTGACAAAAACAGTATATTCATGCTCGCCAGGCTGCCGCGCCAACTCTATCAACAGCGAACGGATGTAGCGGCTGATACCACCGTTACGATAGTTCTCGCTGAAAGATAGCAATTGAGCGTTAATACCGATGCGCATGTCTGACTTGTCTCCTCATGGCTGTATAACGTCCCTATAATTCGCTTGGTAACAGCGCTATGCCCTTCAGTTATGTGCTTATCTACCGGAATGAAACCGTTTGCGCAACCCTCTTTTTACTGTACGTGTCATTGTAAACGTCGCCATAAAAGCTGGTTCTCCTGGAAGACCGGGGCGATTTCATTGGCGGTATACAGTGTACTCAAAGCTGATTGCAGCGTTGTGTTATATAACACGTACTGTGACAGAGTGCTGATTTCAGCCCCAAGAGCAGTAGCAACAGAACTCAAGATAGCGGCCCCTGTACGGGCATCTCCATTGCTCAAGGCGAAGCGTATCTGATCGAGAATGGCTTCCAGGCGAGCGGCCATGTAGTCGATGGCGTGATTGGCTTGCCCGGCAGATGTGGCGATGGCACCGTGTCCTGCAACTATTTGCTTAAACGATTCTACACGCGTTTTCAGCGTGGCCAGGGTCATAAGTCCTGCCTGTACATCTGTATAAAAGGGGATACGATGCTTATCGAGAATCTCAGGTATGAGAAAGGCATCGCCGGTGAACAGTGTTTCGCCGAAAGCTACGCCTACCTGTTCGGTGCTATGCCCCGGTAAAGAGATCACCTCTACGGGAATATCATCCACTACCTGTTCGTTGCCGGCAAGGATGACATCGGCAGGGCAAGGTTTGGCGAGCAGGAATTTATGTTGAAGTTCGCGCGGTGGCTGCGCGCCGCTGAAGAGATAGAGCGGCTCCAGGATTGGCCCGGCCATTACTGAGGCTTCCACACGAGTGGCATAGACTTTGAGCCCGGTCTGCCGCACCAGGTAGTGCGCGCCTCCGAAGTGGTCAGCGTGCGCGTGTGTCACCAGTAGAGCGGTGGGCGTAAGATTGAGCCTCTTCAATTGATTCAAGATATCGCGGCCAGCATCCTTATCCATGCCGCTATCGATGACGAGGCAGCGTCCGTCGCGAACAATGACACCAATATTGGCTCCGCCTTGAATAACCCAGACGTTTTCGTGCAATTGTATGAGTTGTACTCCCATTTTTTACCAACTTCTAGCTGTATGAGTGCAGGTCTGCATGGTTCTTTGCATATTTTCCCTACTTTATCACATCCTCGCTTCCATTCCAGATTGCAGGCGCACCTTAGTAAGAGTTCGCTATCACATCTGGTATACTTCTCAGGAGAAGTGGAAAATGTGCTGGCTCTCGTCTTTTAAAGAGCGTGGCATCGTTCAACCAGGAGGTGAAAAGATATGTTACATTGTACGCCATTTCTGTTATTTGACGGCAACTGTGCAGAGGCAATGACCTTTTACCACCAGTGTCTTGGTGGAGAGTTAACGCTGACCAGGCTTGGCGATACTCCGATGAAAGACCAGTTCCCGCCAGAAAAGCACAACCGGATGATCAATGCGCATCTCAAAAGTGGCGCTCTTGAATTTTCTGCTACCGACTGGATGGCTTCTCCTACATTTGAACCAAAACAAGGGAATACATACGCAATCTTTGTTATTGGTGGCGCATATGATGAGCTGAAAGCAGTATTTGACAAGCTGGCCGAAGGAGCAGAAAAGTCAAGGTTTCAAGAATTGCATGATATGCCATTTGGAACGTATGGACAGTTTTATGATAAATATGGTGTTCAGTGGATTTTCAAGGGGGATAAAAGAGCGTAGCGCTGTCACTAAGATTCAATATTGCCCGTGTACACCTTAAGGAGACATAAAACACATATATTGCGTAGGAAAATGCTGGCATGTTATCTCGCCCTAATGAGCCCGGCATCTTAAAAGGCAATGAATCCCTCACTACCTGGGTCAAACGGCTCGTCATTTCGCTGACCATTCTGGCCTGGCTCGCGCTTGCTGCTATCTTCATCTGGGCGATTGGACAGATTTTTCGCGCTTTTGTGCTGGCACTGCTTGGGGCGACGATTGCTACCGTCGTGTATCCTCTCGTGCGCTGGCTCGAGCATAAAATAGCACGTCCATGGGCTGTGACGATTGTCTATATCATCGTCTTCTGTTTGCTGGGCGCCCTGCTTTATTACCTTATCAATACGATCATTATCCAGGTGATGGGATTTATCCACTATATCCAGGCCATCATCAACTCTAATGGGGCCGGCCCTATTCAGCCCGTGTTAAAGACGCTTCAACGCCTGGGCATTTCTCAAAATCAGATCCGCTCATTTGAACAAAACCTGGTTACTCAATTGCAGGGCATCCTGGGCAATATCATCCCACTGCTGAGCAATGTCTTTGATATCATCCTCGACATTGTCCTCATTGTTCTGCTCAGTATCTATTTCTTGCTTGTCGGGCCGCGCATTGTGCATTGGCTGCGCACAGGTACACCTGTACAGATACGCGGCGGCACGAATTTTCTGCTGGATACGTTAGAGCGGGTCATCGGTGGGAACTTTCGCGGAACGTTTATTCTCGGTGTAGTGCTTGGGGTCTACATAGGTATTGGCGCCTACTTCATCGGTGTTCCATTTCCCTTCCTGTTGGGGTCCATCGCCTTTGTGATGGAATTCATTCCGGTGCTTGGTTTCTATATCACAGCTATTACTGCCGTTCTTTTTGGCTTGACTCATGGGTGGATCACGGGTCTCATTACGTTAGGATTTGTCATCCTGGGCCAGGCGCTTGAGGGAGAGATACTGGCGCCACGCATTGTAGGCCATACCATTGGTATTCATCCCATTCTCATCATTGTTGCGCTGATTGCCGGCGTGCAGCTCTTCGGCATCCTGGGCGCATTCTACTCTGGGCCTGTAACCGGGCTGATCCAGTCAATATTTTTGGCTGTCTGGCATGCCTGGAAAGAGAGGCACCCCGAGCAATTCCCAAAGGAACAGCTTGATCTCTCCAAACCAGGGCACGAGGTAAGTCCCAACGCGGGAGATACAGGGGGAAAACCTGGCTAATCTGGAACAAAGACCCGGGTGCGTCCCTACGGCAACCGTATTCATCCCCGTCACTTGATTTCAGGTGGTAAAGTACTTAGTGGAAGTATCTCCGCTGAAGTTGTATGTTTGCTGCAAGCAAGGGGGTTCAGATATGCAGTCACCCAGGAGATCCAGGAGTAAAGCTCTCGTTATAGCTCTTGGTGTACTCGTCGCCAGTCTGCTGGTCGCTACCTTTGCATACCGGGTAGCTGCCACGCGCGTAACGCAGGCCTCTCCGGCCACAACGCCTACTTCGCCAGTCACAGTGCCATCACCGACCATCCCTCCCACTGCTACATCTGCTGTCATGCCCACGCTTACTCCTACTGCCGTGCCAACTCTCGCTCCCACCACGAACCCTGCTAAGATACTCGGTATTGATAGCGTCCCTCCACAAACGATGCCGGGCCTTTCATGGATACGCTTAGGCTATCCCACGTGCGGCCAGGGTGTTAGTGGAACCGCGCTCCAGCAAAAAATACAGGGCCTGCATGCGCAGGGCATCCATGTTCTGCTTGTAACCTGCCAGTCGCCCAATCCCTCTCATCTGTTAGATACAAAGCCGCTACAGGATGTGGCCCATAGTGGCGCGGATGCTGTGGAATGTGGCAACGAGCAGATGAAGTACAACCCGCCTCTGACCGCCTATGTCTCACCGGACGCTTTCGCCAGGTTCTATGATCTCTGCCAGCGGCTCGTACATGCTGTACAACCCAATATCCCGGTATTGATGGGCTCCCTTGATCCCCATGTTGGCGGCATAGATTACGCGCCACTTGTTGCCCAGGCCAACTATCTTAATCAAATGCAGTATGCCATGAATACGTCGGTACATCCTGGGGGGAACTGGAGTTGGCGCTCGCATGCCATCGGCCTCATCGACAGCTGGCATAATGGCTATCCCAACCAGTACACCAATAGCCTGTACGGGTTATTTGTCTTCTGGGCGCAGCAATTTGGTGTCGATCTCAATAGCGGCGCGCTGGGCAAGCATATCTGGGTGGTGGAGGGCACAGGCTGCTTCAACGGCTGCGGTATTGATCCCTACAGTCCCTATCAGGTAGCAGTCTCGCATATCCTGACCTTGATTACCGACGTGCAGACAACGATGCGCTATGGCGTGCCGTTCTTCTACTTTAAGACGCAGGATTTTGTCACCGAAGGCGAATTGTGGCCAATGGGCGTTTTCAATTTGCGAGGTCAGGCCAAGCCATTGCGCCAGGACCTGCCAGTAGGAGCCCGCACGCTCGTCATGACCTGCGCGGGCCAGCAAGTCACGGTATTCTATCAACCAACCTTACTGTTAAAACTCTACAGCGGTTGTACCCTGCCGGCAAACTATATTGCTATCCTGACGAGTTGAACCCTGGGGGAAATAGGGATGTAGGGACAGTGGCTTGTCCCTGTCCTCGTCCACAGGTGCATGTATTAGGAAATGCAGGGATAGGGCCAGGTGTCTGTAACTATGTTACAATCATAGCAAATTTTATTGGTTGCGCTACATTAGCGAAAATATCGAGCGCTGTCAAGAAGAGAATCGGATAGGATCGGAAGCTTTACATGGCTATCATCCATTATATTGGCAACAGGGAAAATGATGAATATCGCTGGCAGGGTGTGCCGGTGCGATCTTATGGGCCGGAAAATAGCGGCGCCGACCGTGCCACGCGCCAGGTACTCATCGGCGCTGACGAAAACGCTCCCAATTTTCACATGCGTTACTTCGCCGTCCAGCCGGGTGGTCATACCTCGCTGGACCAGCATCCACACGACCATGGCGTCTATATCCTGCATGGGCGCGCCAGGCTTTTTGCAGGTGGCGAAGAATACGCACTTCATCCAGGGGATGTTGTCTACATTCCCGGCAACGAGGTACACCAGTTCTTCACAGTTGGCGAGGACCCATTTGGTTTCCTCTGCGTTGTGCCGGCAAAGCGATAAGGGCCCATGTTAGCCGTCGAATATCATAGCAATTCGGATATACGCCTTGTCGAACTACCCGTACCCGAAGTTGGCGCGGGCGAATTGCTCCTACAACTGCGGGCCTGCGGCATTTGTGCCAGCGACGTGATGGAATGGTACATGAAACCACGCGCTCCCCTCTATCCAGGGCATGAGCCTGTCGGAGTTATAGCAGCGGTGGGCGAGGGGGTCGAGCAGTTCACTCCCGGCCAGCGTGTCTTCATCCATCACCACGTGCCCTGCATGGTCTGTCACTATTGCCAGCGTGGTTCCTATTCACAATGTGCAACCTTTCGCTCCACACGCCTTTATCCCGGTGGGCTGGCCGAATATATTCGCGTTCCTGCCCAGAACGTCCAGCTTGATGTACTTCCCTTACCAGTCAATCTTTCATTTGAGGCAGCAACGTTGATAGAACCATTGGCATGCTGTATTCGGGGTATCGACCGCGCGATGATTCGACCGGGAGACAGCGTCCTTGTACTGGGAGCGGGCAGCAATGGTATCCTGCTGGCACAACTCGCCCAGCAGCGTGGCGCGTCTCGCGTCATCATCGTCGATCCCATCCCTTACCGTCGGCAGCATGCCCTGAATGTTGGCATCGATTACGCCTTTGATTCCGAACCCGGTATTCTGATGAATCAAGTGTACGAGGTGAACGATGGGCGCAAGCCGGATATTGTGATCGTGACACCTTCCAGTATCCGCGCCATGCAGCAAGGGATAGCATTAGCGGGCGCGGGCGGAACTGTACTGCTCTTCGCGCCGCCGCCGCCTACCGAGGTGCTTCCTATCACCCCCAACGCCCTCTTTTTTCAAGAGATCACGTTACGCACCAGCTATTCCTCCGGCCCTTACGAGACAAGATTAGCCCTGGAATTGCTAAAAACGGGGCGTATTCGAGCGGAAACGGTCATTACCCATCGTTTCCCGTTGAAAGATGCTGCCCAGGCGTTTCAACTGGTGGCAAGGCCGGGGGACGCGTTGAAAGTGGTGATTCTACCTTGAAGACACGCTTTGCTTTTGCTAATTTCTTATTTCACCCAGATCGGCATCTCATCATGATCAATGCCAAAGTGGTGCGCCACTTCGTGCAATACCGTGCGCCGCACCTGTTCGCGAATACGGTCGGGGTTCCAGCGGCAATATCTCTCAATGGGGTGCTGGTAAATCGTGATGATCTCCGGCCCTCCGATGCGACCATAGGCAGTCAAGGGCACGCCTTCGTAGAGTCCCAGCAGCGTGTAGCCGTGTTTCACGCCCACGCGCCGCAATAGCTCTTCGTCCGGTTCGCTTTCTACTCGTACCAGCACGTTCTTCATCTGCTCGTGAAACTCTTCAGGGATTGAGGCCAGCGCCTGTTCAACCAGTTGCTCAAATGGAACCTGGTCGTCCTCTTCACCCTCTTCCATCATCTCTCCAGCTTGTGCCTGCTCAACTACGGGCGCGTTATGTGCCTCAGTTTCATTATCCATCCATGAACCTACCTTGGGGTCGTGCGTATTGCCACGCCGGAAGAAGAGAACTCCCAGGTAGCCGGAAAGTATCGCCAGGAAGAGCAGCAGTAAGCCGGGGCCAACGTCAAAATGGTTGTTGAGGTAGAAGCTCAGCAGGATCAGCGCGATCAGGAAGCACATTATGGCAAAGAAGTAGCGCGAGCGGTGGTCTTTTTCGTGAACTGGCAGCTCATCATCAGCGGGTATTTCGCCTACCTCGTCCAATTCTTCATCGTCGTGTTCTTCTTCACTGAGTTCCATTTCAGGCATAGCTATTGGACCTCGTTCTTTTCCCGTGCCCGCACTTCAAAACCGGAGTTCTCGGCTATATGTACATCATATAACGTATCGAACCCTTCCGCATAGGTAGGTGACGCCAGTTTGCTCGCCGTGACGTAAATTGCCACGTCCGGTACCCTGGCCTTCCCCTCGCGTGTCTTATTGCGCTCCAGGCTCGAACGCGTGTTGGATTCAAAATAATAGCCGATTACTTCGGCCCCATACTCGTGTCCGAGACGAATGAGCGGCTCGCGGTCCACGGGTGTTGGATTGGTATTATCCACCACGACCGATTGTCCGGCTTTCAGAGCCTCTTCAACCAGCTGCATTTGCCTGCGACCAGGTTTCTTATTGTTGTGCAGCAAATCCTTGCTCACGTGTATGTGCGTTGTCTCAAAATGCTGGTGATAAAACGTGCTCTTACCAGATGCTTGCAATCCTATGAAGATAATCAATTCCATGCCCTATTGTACCTTCTGGAAGCAAGCATCAGCTTGCCCTTCGCAAGCTTACATTTTACAATAAAAGAAAGACGCGCTAAGGCGTAACGGAACGAGCGGATTGAAGGCGTTAGTATAGGGAGAATATCGTATAATAAATGGGCGTATGACTGAGCGTTCGAAGCTGATTTCAACGCTTGAACGCCCGAAGCGCGAGGGCGGCATTCAACGCCCTTAAAATTTTAAGAGGAGTGTGTAGATGACAACGACTCAAACAGAATCAAAAGTGCAACAGTGGACAAACCTCGCCCAGCAATTGCGTGTAGATAGCATCCGTAGTACCACTACCGCAGGCTCAGGCCATCCCACTTCGTCCATGTCGGCAGCAGACCTGATGGCCGTTTTAATGATCAGCTATCTGCATTATGACTTCGAAGACCCGAAAAATCCGAACAACGATCACCTGATTTTTTCAAAAGGGCATGCCTCACCCCTACTCTATTCTATGTTTAAGGCCGCGGGAGCCATTACCGACGAGGAACTGCTCACCCTGCGCAAATTCGGTAGCCGTCTCGAGGGACATCCAACCCCTGCCATTCCCTGGGTTGATGTAGCCACCGGCTCTCTTGGGCAGGGTTTACCCATTGGCGTCGGTATCGCGCTCTGCGGCAAGTACCTGGATAAGCTGCCATATCATATCTGGGTGTTGTGCGGCGATAGCGAAATGGCCGAGGGTTCGATATGGGAAGCATTCGATCATGCCTCGCACTACCAGTTGAACAACCTTATCGCCATCATCGACGTGAATCGCCTGGGCCAGCGCGGCGAAACCGAGCTTGGCTGGAATACCGCCGCGTATGAAGCGCGCGCCAAAGCTTTTGGCTGGAATGCCATCGTCATCGACGGCCATAACTACGACGAAATTAACAATGCCTATGCCCAGGCCATCCAGGCAACTGATGCGCCCACGGCCATTATCGCGAAAACTGTCAAGGGTAAGGGCGTCTCTTTCCTCGAAAACAAGAATGGATGGCATGGCAAGGCCCTCAATAAGGATCAAGAGCAGGAAGCACTCAAGGAACTGAATTATTCCCGCAGCATGACCTTCCTCGTTCAGAAGCCGGAGAATCGCCAACCCGCTCCTGAAGCTGCCAAAAAGCAGGTAGAATTGCCTAAATACGATAGCAGCAAACCGGTCGCGACCCGCAAGGCTTATGGCGACGCGTTGCAGGCGCTTGGCGCAGCCTATCCCGACGTGGTTGGTCTGGATGGCGAAGTAAGCAACTCGACCCATGCCGATGAATTCGCTAAGGCTTTCCCCGACCGTTTCTTTGAGCAGTATATCGCGGAGCAGCAGATGGTAGCTGCGGCAGTCGGTATGAGCGTGCGGCACAAGATTCCGTTCGCATCCACTTTTGCTGCTTTCTTCACCCGCGCTTACGACTTCATCCGTATGGCGGCCGTCTCGCGCGCCAATATTCGCCTGTGTGGTTCGCATGCCGGCGTCTCGATAGGACAGGATGGCCCTTCGCAGATGGCGCTCGAAGACCTGGCAATGATGCGAGCCGTGTATGGCAGCACCGTCCTCTATCCTTGCGATCCCAATCAGACCGCGCAATTGGTCGCGCAGATGGCCGAGCATGATGGTATCGTCTACATGCGTACGACCCGCGAGGCCACGCCGGTCATCTACAATGCGGATGATGAATTCACGATCGGTGGCAGCAAGGTTGTTCACTCTTCTGGTAAAGACGAGGCGACAGTCATTGCCGCCGGAATTACGCTGCACGAGGCCCTTAAAGCCTACGATCAGCTACAGCAAGAAGGCATCAATGTTCGCATCCTCGATGCCTACTCGGTCAAGCCTCTCGACGAGGAAACCATTATTGCAGCAGCTGAGGAAACCGGCGGCAGGCTCGTGGTTGTCGAAGATCACTGGCCCGAAGGTGGACTCGGCGATGCCGTTCTGGACGTGTTTGCCCAGTATGATGGCCCATTGCCCAGGGTGGTGAAACTGGCCGTGCAATCCATGCCCGGTTCCGGCACTCCCGATGAATTGCTCGAAGAGGCCGGTATCAACGCCCACCATATCGTGCAGGCCGTCAAAGTCCTGGCACATAAAGAGTAGCAACTCGCTAAAGAGCTGTAAAAAATTCAGACCGCCGCGCGGCGGTCTGAATTTTTTTACAGCTCTTTAGCGATCTTTACCCGGCACCTCTTGCAATTGTTCTTTTTCCGAAAAAACTGCTGGCGCTGGAGCCTCATTGTTTAATGAAACCACAACTCCACCGGCAATGGCTACCAGTCCTCCTATTACCTGGATGGGTGTCATAGAATCGTGCAGCAAGAGTATGGCAAAAGCTGTGGAGAAGAGCGGCACAGTTTGCGTAATCGTGGCCACCTCCCAGGCCCTGATCAACTTCAGTCCCTCTTGCTGGCTGAGATAGCCGAGGCAGAAATTCGTGAGAATATATACCGGTAGTGCGATCCAAAAGGTAACGAGCGTGGGCTGCCAGAGGAATGAATGCGTGCCAGCGAGAAACTCGATGACCAGAACCGGTAAAATGGAAGCGGCTCCCACGAACAGGCGTATAGCCGTCAACGATAGAGTATCGATGCGCGAAGTCAGGCGTTTCGCGGGGATATAGGCGAAACCGATAGCAATTGTGCCTCCCACGATCATCAGGTCGCCCACTAAGTCGCTTCCCGCATTTCCCCCTTGCGTTCCCTTTAGCACGACCAGTGTGCTGCCCAGGAGTAGCAGCAGGATACCAAGGCTTTGCCTCAAACGAATGCGCTCTCCCAACAGCAGCAGCGCGAAAATCAGAGCGGCCACGCCATTCAGTTGCAGCAAAAATCCACCCTCCAGCGCGCTTGTACGCGCAAAGCCGCCAACGATCAAGAGCAGCGGGAGCGATGTGCCAGGACACGCGAGCAGAAAAACGTTGATCCAATCCGCTCGCCGCAGTCCCCTTATCTGATGAAGGATAGGGGTTCTGGTGATTGCCAGGCAGAGCGTGAGCAGTAGCCCTCCGACGGCGAGGTCGAGGAACGCTACCAGCGCGGCATCGATTTCACTGCCTACAAGTTTTGCCAGCACTGCACCAAGGCCAAACATGAACGAGGCTATTATGGCATATCCAATACCTCGCAGGTGCATAATCAGTTCACTCCATATTTTTCAAAGTCGTAAGTCTACTGTATCTTATACGATCAGGGTTTCTCATAACAAGTTTTCTATCCCTTGAAACTCTACCTCTACCCTCCTCGTGTTTTTGAACAGAATGTTAACCATCATCTACGAGGAGAAGTTATATGCGCAGCAAGAAAGCAAGCCTGATCATTAATCCCAGGGCAGGAGAGAATCTCACAAAACTGGCAGACATACTGGCCATTCTATCCGCCGCCGGTATGAAAACGGACATCAAACTCAAAGAATATGGCGGGCAGACACTGGAATTAGCCACGGAAGCCGCGGAAGATAACCGTGATCTCGTCATTGCCTATGGCGGCGATGGCACGGTCAATCAGGTGGTCAATGGGGTAATGAACGCGAAAGGGCAGCATAGCATTGTGGGTGTCATTCCAGGCGGTACAGCGAACGTCTGGGCGTCGGAAGTTGGCATACCGGGCGATGCTGTCAAGGCTGCGCTCGCACTTGTCGAGAGCCAGGCACGTAAAGTTGATATCGGCCATGTTGATATTGAGGGCTTTACGCTTTCAGGTGAAGCCCAAAATAATGGTAGCAATGGAGATGCTAAAGCTTTGCGCAAGATCAAGGCGTCTTCCAGGGGGCGTCATCACTTTTTGCTGATGGCCGGTCTGGGGATCGATGCCGATATTATGCAGCATGTTTCCAAACCCTTGAAGTATGAGATTGGCCGGCTCGCTGTGGGGCTTTCCGCGGCCAAAGAACTACCTAAACAGCATCCATTTCCGGTCGAGATTCGCGCTGCCAATGATAAGGGCAAAGATGATCTCGTCTGGCAAGGAGAAGCGCTTCAAGTCGTCATCGGCAATACGCGCAAATATGCCAGTATTCTTGAGATGACCCCCGGTGCCCATATCGATGATGGCATCCTGGATGTCTGCGTCATCACTGCCGGTGATCCCCTCACCACTATACAGCAGATAACCTCGCTCTTACTCAGGCGCAAACCCGATAACCTGACCGCCGAGTACTTCCACGGCGCGCACCTCTCCGTCAGCGTCCCGGCCTCCATTCACCTGCAACTGGATGGCAGTGCCGTTCAACTGAAAGACTACCTGGGCAAATCGGATCGCAAAGTATTCAAGCAGTTCGACGATGCCGATCAAATCATGGTCAGTTACAGCTTCGATGCTATGCCGCGCGCTTTACGAGTAGCCATTCCTGCCTCATATAACAATACTCTTTTTGAGCATCCACATGGAAATGCCGCTTCACAATCTGAAGATCAAACAGGTGGGCAGCAAACAGCTTCTCATTCAGAAGATCAATCGCCCGCGCAAGAGCAAGCAGAAGCTGGAAATTCTGGTCAAGAGCATGACCAGCCTGACGAATGGGAGCGGCAACAAATGCAAGCTCGTGTTAACAAGCTCATAGAGGAAGGACGCAAGGTCACCGTCGTGGGGGTTGCGCATGAAGCGGATAAAAAAGAGACCTATATCATTGCCGGTGGCACGACGAAAAAGAGTACGGGTGAAACCAGGCCGGTAGCCGTGCGCGTAAATGGAAATACAACCGTTCTGCGAAAAACAGGTGAGGCGGCCTCCCCTTCTGCAATGCAAGAGTTACAAGAAGGCTCCGAAATCGTAGTTGAAGGAAAGAAGAGTAAGCGCGGTGTAATTGCCGCGAAACAAATTGTGGTGTAGATCGGATACTTCTATGAGCCTCGCTGATGACTCGTTGGAATGGCAATCGATACTCAATGCCTTGCGAAACATCCCCGTTGAAACGGTTCAGGAAACCGTTGGCGAAAGGGCGGCGATAGCATATACCGATGGGGCGTGTATAAAAAATCCAGGCGGACCCGCGGGTTGGAGTGTCATTCTTGTGGCCGCGGACGAGCTTATTGATGGCGAACTGCCGTCAGATGCCCCGCGCATCGAGTGCTATGGACATATTCCCAGATCCGCGACCACTACCAATAATCGTGCCGAGATAACCGCTGTTCTGGCTGCACTCTGCCTTGCCCCGAGGGATCAGCCCCTGACTATCTATAGCGATAGTGAATATACCATCAAAGTCGCCAGGGGTGTTTTCCAGATGCAGGCCAATTCCGACCTTTGGGAGCTGTACCGTATCCTGCTCAGAAAACGTCAATCTCCTCCGGTGTTTGAATGGGTGCGCGGGCATGCCGGTCATCGCCAGAACGAGCGCGCCGACGAACTGGCCGGCCTGGGCGCCTGGAACGGAGATAAGGTTGCCTATGAACAATGGCAGGCTTCGCAAGCGCCCGAAGCACGCAATATGATGCCTCCTGCCGAACTGGCCGCTCTACGCCAGCAAGTGCAGAAGCTGAAAACCTTGTTTGACAGCACCGCCATCGATAGTTCGCGCGTCTCTGCCAATGAGCGTGCATTTGTGAATGATATGGCGAAGCGCATGCAGAAGAATAAGTTTGTTCCTTCAGAAAAGCAGGTGAACTGGGTAAGGGTGCTTATCAAGAAGTATGGGTTGTAGCGGATAATCTTCCTTTTTCATGTGATACAATTGGACGGGGCAGGAATGCTGCCCTTATAAGGCCCAACCAGAAGGAAGAACAGCGTGTATCAAGACCTGCCCCAACGATTTACCCAACTGCTGCAATTGAAACAACCACCTATCGGCCTGGCATTTGTCGAGACTATCCCAGAGAGCATTCCGCATACAAATAAACGTGTGCCTTCCGCCTGCACCTTCTGGCGGCTGGCCGAACAAGATGTTTTCTATGCGACCGCTGAGGATCATCAGAATTGTCCGATTGGGATGATGACAATGGGTTTTACGATGCCGGAAGCTTCTCAACAACGAGCGCAGGCATTGGTACAGACGATGGCCGATATACAATATTTTTCACCTGCTGAAGTCGCCGCTTTGCCTGTCGTGGACAAACCTCACCAGGGTATCGTCTATGGCCGGTTGGATCAACTCCCGGTAGAGGCTGACGTGATACTTTGCATTCTAGATACGCAGCAGGCCATGCTGGTAGCTGAAGCTATGGGTAACATGAACTGGCTGCATCAGGGCGGTCAATCGGCTTTTGGGCGACCTACGTGCGCCGTCATCCCGCGCGCCCTGAAGACAGGAACTACTTCAATGAGCTTTGGCTGTGTTGGAGCCCGTACCTACACCGGCCTGACTCCATCCGAGCTGGTCTTGACGCTCCCAGGCCCCGATTTTGCCGGACTCGTTGAGCGCCTGGAGATAACTGTGGCTGCCAATGCTGCTCTTGCGCCTTTCCATCAACAGCAGAAGGAAAGCTTCAGCGTGTGAGTTTGTAAGCAAACCTTCTCGCCTGAACACCCAAAGAGGTCCTGAGATAAGCCATTCTCAGGACCTCTTTGCATCAAAACCGAAAAACGTAAGTGGATCTCGTAGTTGAAATATCCTATGAAGTCCTGATCGGAGCGTCACTTCACGATGATCGTCAAATGCGCATTAGGATTCGAGAGCAAGCTCACCACGTATGTTCCGGGTGTAAATGCTATCGTTACGGTGATAGAGCTATTGGCCGGGATGGTGTAAATCGGAGCGCCCATGTACGTAATCGTCTGATCAATATTCGTGGTGTTATCCAGCGTTCCCTGCTCTCCCTGCGTGACCGTGATCTTCTTGGGCTTGAACTTGTAAGTTCCGTGTTTTTGTATGATCTTGACCGTCACGCTCTTAGTCGGATGAGCGCTTGCCTGCCCATGCGCGACCGAGAGGGCGCTCACACTAAAAGGCAGCACCAGCAGTACCGCTACTGCCAACAGACTGCTGAGAAAGCACATACGTAGCGCGCGGATAACCCTGTCTTGTACCATGGTAAAACCTCCTGAAAGAAATATCCCCCGTTCAGAGATTCACAGCTTGAATCCCATCAATGGATATTATAAGCCATCGAATAGTTGGTCTGCCAGTAGTTTGATTCCAACTATTTTTCGTGTGAGCGATACTGTTCTGAGCAGCAATGGCCGGCCTTCGCATAGACGTTACTGCTGAATGAAGATGTGATAGACTGGAAAGTAGTGACTTCGCTCTACAGAGTAGAAGATCATGAAATTGAAGCAGCTACAAATAGAAAGCGATACTCATTTATGACCACCCCAGACCCCAAAAAAGTCCGTGTCGAATTCAACCGGCGTGTTCCTATGCGCGACGGCATCACCCTCTCAGCCGACATATATTTTCCGATTGACGCGAGCGCATCGAAAAAATATCCCATCATCCTGACGCGCACGCCATATATGAAATTGAACGAGCTTCAGCTGGCACTTGCGAGCTACTATGCGGAACATGGCTATATCTTCGTCGCAATGGATGTGCGCGGGCGTGGCGATTCTGACGGCCAGTTCGTACCATATATCAATGATGGGCAGGATGGTTACGATGCCATTGAATGGTGCGCCACGCAGCCCTGGTCGGATAGAAATATTGGCACAATGGGAAGCTCATATCCTGGCCGTATTCAATGGCTGGCGGCTCTCCATCAACCACCACACCTGCGCGCCATGATCGTGCGCGTAACCCCAGCGGACCCTTTTGTCGAAACGCCGACCGGTCTGCCTTCTCCTATGCACCTCTGCTGGTTACACTTCGTCAGTGGACATACAAACCAGTTAATGGAAGCCGTTGACTGGGCACAGGTTTATGAGCACCTGCCTATGATAACGATGGACGAGCGAATAGGGCGCTCTATTCCACACTGGCACGCGGATATCGAGCATCCACAGCTAGATGATTACTGGGAACCGCTTTGCTATCAGAAGAAGTTTGATCGCGTTAACGTCCCTGTACTGCATATTTCTGGCTGGTACGACGACGAGCAGATTGGTACTCCGCTCAACTACATTGGCATGACGGCACATGCGGCTACGCCCGAAGCGAGAGCTGGCCAGAAATTGCTCGTGGGTCCATGGGGACATGTGGTGAACAAAGACTCAAAACTGGGCGAGGTCGATTTTGGCCCACAGGCCCTGATCGATCTACGCGCGGAAGAACTGCGCTGGTTTGATCGCTGGCTGAAAGGCGTCACAGATGAAACGGCACGAGATGAAGCTCCTGTTCGCATCTTTGTCATGGGCGCGAACGAATGGCGCGACGAACGTGAATGGCCGCTTGCTCGCACACAATGGACATCCTATTACCTGCACAGTCAGGGGCGCGCCAATAGTCGTTTCGGCGACGGCACACTTTCAACGACTAAGCCATCAGCGCAAGAGCTGCCTGATAACTATCGTTATGACCCGGCGCGCCCAGTGCCATTTATTACAGAACCAACCTCTTCCCAGATCGGTGGTCCCGATGATTATGCCGCCATCGAACGCCGCGACGATGTGCTGGTCTATGTGACCGGGCCGCTTTCAGAGGATATCGAAGTTACTGGCCCTATCCGTGTCGATTTGTATGCCTCATCTTCAGCCCCCGATACCGACTTTACGGCCAAACTGGTAGATATCTGGCCCACCGGTTTCACCCAGCGTCTCTGCGATGGCATGGTACGCGCTCGTTTCCGCGATGGGATGGATCGACCGTCATTGATCGAGCCAGGCAGAATCTATCATTATTCCATCGATTGCTGGAATACCGCGCAGGTGTTCAAAGCCGGTCATCGCATCGGGTTGGAGATCAGTTCGAGCGCGTTTCCGAAGTACGACCGCAATTTGAATACGGGCGCGCCCCTGGGAGTTACGACGGAAATGGCAGTCGCTGAGCAGCGGATTTATCATGATGGGGAGCATCCTTCTGCGGTGGTGTTGCCGGTTATATCCAAAAGCTAAGGCGATGATTTACCAGGCAAGCCTGATAGCAGGCGGGCAAGTGAATAGCAGCTTATTCACCTGGAACCTTTCAATCAGTTGTGAGGCAGGAACATCAGCCGCTGAAGACATCATTGACAGAACCGCTGGGAGAGAACTGCCAGACCTGTTTGCCATCGCTGACGCTGAGGCCAAAGACGCTATGGAACCCTCCAATACAGATGATGTTATTAAATTCGACCGGGTACGAACCGCCCGTGTAGGGAAGATCCTGGCGCTGCCAGAGAATATGGCCGTCGCCGGGATCTAACGAATAAAGATAGTTGTCGGAGCCGCCTGTGCCAGCTTTTCCCATAGTAATGTCGTAATAATTCACATAAATGCCGCTGTTGCCTGCGTAGATTGTGCCTTGCGAATGATAGCTAAACGACCGTTTCCAGAGCAGCGTGTCGTCGCTTGCCCGGTAAGCAGACACCATCTGATCTGCAAGTATATAGATGATATTCTTGTTGGCAGCGATATCATAAACTTCCCCAGGATTGTGTTCGAGCGATGCCAGGCTGTGAAGGAAGCGCCCTGATTTGGCATCCAGCACGTCTATTTTGAGAGAATAATTGGTGATGTAGAGTTTGCCGTTCGATACCACCATTGATTGAGGATAACCGTCCAGCTGGTAGTCTGGATAGCGCCAGAGGAAACGGCCATTCGCGGCATTCCACGCAGAAAGACCATCCTCAGCAAGCCCATATATGATTCCATTTGCCTGGAGCATAAGGCGTCCAGATGGGGCACAATTGTTTGAGGTCGCGCAAGAAATAGCTTTATGCCAGGCGACGGCCCCTGTTTGCGCATTAAATGCATAAAGGTCGCCACTACCAACACTGGTATTAGTGATGCTATCGATAACGAGGTTCTGGTAGGTGAGCAGCGAAACACTGGTGGATGCGGCAGGTTCGTGACTTACATTGGTATGCCATAATGCATGCCCATCGCCACCGTTGTAAGCATAGATATTGCCATCTTGCGCCGGAAAGTAGAGATTGCCCCGCGTGGAGAAGCCGTAACCTTCCAAGGTGCTATCAAGCCCTTGTTGCCAGATAACCTGAGCGTTGGCCGGATTTAGCCTGGTGAGGATCATGTTCGATTGCTCGCCTGGCCCTCTTGAGATCACATACAGGTGAGCAGTGTTTGAGGACGATAGTGTATTGAGGCTGGACCGGTACGTACCGAGCAGAAGCAGGAGACTTCCCAGCAGAGCTACTGTGACCAGCACAGCGGCAGCACGATTGAGCTTGCTTACGGGGCTTCTATCTTGACGCTGAACCGGCCCTGAACGAGTAGGTGCCGGAGTTTGTGCAGGTCGCAATGAGCCATTGCCCTGTATTGGTTCGCTCGAAAGTGTTTGTTCAGTCTCTGTTTGTGTGCCCATCAATTCCTGCAAGCGAACCGGGAGAGCGGGCAGCGGCCTGGCACGGGGCAGACTGAGAATACGAGCGTTGATAGTCGCGTATTCGGCTTTGACAGGCCGGCATCGCGCGCATGTTTCCAGGTGTTTGTTCAGTTGCGTTCGCTCTTCAGGGCTGAGGTCGTCGGGATGGTATGCATTCAGTTTTTCAAGCCATTCCGGGCAGGGTTTATTGGAAGCAGTGCTGTGCTGTTTCATTGCGAATGATCTCCTTGCGACTGACGATAGAGCCTACGGAACTGTTCGCGGGCGCGGCTGACATATGCGCTAACGCTTTTTTCACTGATATTGAGCGCCGAGGCGATCTCGCGCTGTGAGAAACCTGCGTAGAGCTGGAGCAGCAAACAACTACGCGCCTGTGGCCCCAATTCTGCCAGGACTTTGCGGACACGATCAACTTCCTCGGCCTGCATTTCGGCTCCCTCGATCCAGGCTGAAGGTGCATCATCCTGGCCGCTTTGTTCATGCCAGGGTAGCCAGCGCACCAGCCGCTCGTGCCGTATATACGAATGGGCCAGATTCGTGGCAATGCGATAGAGCCAGGATTTGAAAAGAGAATCATCAACTAGACCCGGCAAACTTTTCCAGGCCCGAATAAAGGTTTCCTGGGCAAGATCATTTCCGACTTCTGCGTTGCCAATCAGGCTGCCCAGGTAGGCGCAAATAGGAGCGTTATATTGATGAAAAAGCCTTGTGAAGGCCGCCTCATCGCCCCGGCGTGCCAATTTCACATCCTCGACCGTATTCTCGAGAGGTTCGGGCTTACCGGCAGGGTCGATTGAGTTGTAGGAGAGGTCGTGCATTACGCTCTTCTTTCCTCCAGGGTTGTCATATGAAGGATATCACTCCTAAGACGCTTGAGGAAAGGAAAACCCTGTAGCAGTCATGCTACATTCTTGTATTCTTATCTGCAAAAGTGCCTTTCAAAATTTCTCATTGAAAAATAATCCAGAATTCCTGAAGCTCCGTACACCTTGTCAGGGTCACTCTACTCAGGCCAAAGTATATCGAAAACGGGATGGAGAGTTCCTCTTTAGCGGCAGTTGGCGTCAGTACATCCCGTTATTCAACATACCTTAGATAGAGTGGCGCAGAAATCAACCCAAACGGTAATCGATTTTCAGGTATGGTATGCCCTCATGCGCCATCTTTATGTGTATCTAGGGAGCATACAGGAACAAAGGAGTTGTGTATGGCAGACCATTTAGACGCACCTGGTCTACAGTCCCCTAATATGAATGCGAAGGTGGATATCACCGATATCTACATCTTTCAAAAGCCAGGGGACCCGAACAAGTCGATTCTGATTCTGAACGTCAATCCGTTAGCGCCCACGCTCGACGATGAGTTCGATGACGGGGCGATCTACGATCTTCAAGTCGACACCGATGGCGACGCGGTGGCCGAAATTGCGTTCCGGTTTACCTTTTCTGAGATAAACAAACAGGAAACGAAGCAGTTCGCGACCGTCCGCCGGGCTACGGGAGCAGATGCCGCGAAATTGAATGGCAGCGGTCATGTCATTATCGAGCATGCACCTGTCTCCTTTGGCAAGCAGGCGCATATTACGACAGCAGGGGAATACAAGTTCTTCGCCGGTTTCCGCAGCGATCCGTTTTTCTTCGACCTGTTGGGCTTTCTGAACAACTTCCAGTTCACTGGCAACGACTTCTTCATCGATAAGAATGTCTATAGTATCGTTCTGGAAGTCCCCAACCATGCCCTTGGCTCGAATCCGCAGATTGGTATCTGGTTCAGGGTCTTGCTGCCTAATCCCGATGGCAAGACATACTACCAGGTTGATCGCATGGGCCATCCCGCCCTCAATACCGTGTTCAACCATGGCGATGACAAAAACACGTTCAACAAGATTCAGCCGACGCAGGACCGCGATCTCTTCGAGGAAAAGTTCGAGGATGTGCTGGAGTCATTCGGCTATGATGAGGCACACGCGGATGCTATCGCGAAGATTCTGCTGCCGGATATCCTCTCGTATAACTACCACAGTAATCAGGGCTATGCCAATTTCAACGGGCGGCAACTGACCGACGATGTCATTGACATCTCATTGACGATTGTCACGAATGGCCAGATCACCACTGATATGGTGGGGCCGCACACTGATTACCTTTCAGAGTTCCCTTATGTAGGCATACCGCATTAGGAGGTGAAAGCAATGAGTGGAATTAATCGACGCAGATTCTTACAGTTGGCCGGAGCCGGTTCGCTCGCAGCGGCAAGCGCTGGAGGGGCGGTCGTCCTGCCAAATCTGCCGAAGGCACCTAAACTGACGACCAACACGCATGCAGGCACCTTCACCTTCCGGGCAGTAGCAGGTATGCCCTCGCGACCAATGCCCAGTTACGCGTCCTACGTGATCCAGGGTCATATCGATCTCAACACGAAGACAGGTATGGTGACGAAATCGGTCATGGCAGGCCATCCCGGAGATATGAGCAATATTGCGCTCCCCGGTTTATCGCGCATTGTTCGCATTACGGAGGTAGAGGTGCGTGATGGGATGTACTACCTTTACGGTGTGATCGATGATCGTTCTCAGTTGTTGCGTGGTGAGAGCGTGACCTTCGAGATGCATATTGATCCTGCTTCTAAGATTGCGCGTACAGGCTTCTTTGGGACCGAGATCCAGCTTGACCTCGACTAGTAGTGCGGTAAGCCAGGTTGTTTTCTCTTCCTGTCATATACATATCCGTAATAGCTGACATCAGTATGTATGGCAAGTGAAGAGATGCAAAAGCATTGATTTCAGGGTTATTCTCCCTGGGGCTCTTGTGCTAATGCTCGAATAGAGGATACTGCGCCAACTGTAGCTAAAGAGGAACTGGTGTCTCTTCGCGTATGGCACAATCTAGCGCCGGGAGAATGCCTTGCCTTACTTTCCTCAGAAAGGAGTTTCGTTATGGCAACTATACAGAAGACGTTCGTTCTAGCCGCTAGGTCTATGTCCGGTCCCTTTGCAGGCCAGATAAACACGTCTTCCATCTCAAAAGGCAGCAATACTCGGCTGATAAGTGGTCAGTCGCTCATCAGCTGTACGCTGATTGCCCTGATCCTGTCCGGGCTGGCTCTGCTGCTCGGACCTGCTCCACGCACGTTTGCGGCGGCTGATTGGAATATTGCTGGCTATGTGTACGTCTTAAACAACGACTTGAGCGGCTCCAATTCGATCACCGTCTTCGCGCGTGGTAGAGATGGTTCGCTGACACTGTTAGGTGTAACCTCTATTGGTGGAACTGGCAGTTTATCAGCATTCGCCGATGGCACACAGGGTTCGTTAATTCTTGCTCCCGATGGGACAAGACTCTTCGCAGTGGACGCGGGGAGTAACCAGATTTCTGTCGTCGATGTGCATGGGAAGCAACTCTCTCCTGTAGGCGTTTTTTCCTCCGGTGGAACCGGCCCGGTCAGCCTGAGCTATCGCGCCGGGTTGCTCTATGTCTTGAATGCTGCTAATGGAAGTTCGCAATCGGCCAATGTTGCAGGCTTCCATGTTGACCGCAAGGGTAATCTGCACCCGATTCCAGGGGCGACCCAGCCGCTCAGTACTTCCCAGCCCAATCCTGCTGAGGTACTGATTGATCCGACTGGCCACTTCCTGGTGGTCACAGAGAAGGTGACAAACTTGATCGATGTGTATCAGATTCACTCGGATGGCAGCCTGAGTGGTCCAACAACCTATCCCTCGACGGGTGTCTATCCCTTTGGCATGGCTTTTGATCCTGCCAGCAGGCATGAGCTGATCGTCGATGATGGCATGGGTGGTCAGAACAACACAGGTGCAGTAACAGCCTATCGCCTCGTTCATGGAAGTATCCAGCTCATCAATGGCCCGGTACCTGATCATCAGGTTGCGCCATGCTGGATGGTTATCACCCAGAATGGACACTATGCCTACACCTCTGATGCGGACAGTCATACCATCTCGGGTTATCGCATCCATGAGAATGGTAAGATCAGTCTGTTGAACTCCGATGGTGTAACCGGTTCGACGCCATCAGACACCTTCCCGTTGGAAGAGGGATTGAGCCGCAATAGCCGCTACTTATACGTGCTGGACTCCCGGCTCCTGAACTCACCTCCTGGACCTGCCACGCTGAGTGGCTTCCAGGTTCACCATGATGGCAGCCTGACAACCGTCATCGATCCTTCCCAGTATACTCTTCCATTTTCAGCGATTGGCCTCGCCTCCGATTAGGTAGATGATCGGTCTGAAATACACAGGAGCGTTGCTATGCTGGCAACGCTCCTGTGCTTTTCTACTCTTGTTGTTGACTTTCCTCTTGTGCCAGAATAGCATCGATACACTTCTCGAGGGCGTAAAGGCCATTGCTGGCGCGCATCAAAGATACCCTAGCTCCAGGAATCTCCCCGCTCGTGCCGCGAACGTTTCATCCGATAGCACCTTGAACCCCAGGGAATCCGCGATGCGATCAATCATATTGAAATAGGCACAAACGTAGATGGCATCCTCGATAGCTGCGTCGCTGACCCCTGCCTCACGTACTGGCACTATATCACCTGGCCCAACATCTTGAGGGGAAAGTGTTAACTTCTCTAAAAAGCCGAGCGTTGCTCGTAGCTTCTCATTAATGGGAGCCGTATGCCAGTCTTCCAGTACTGCCTGGACGAACTCGTTTCCGAGTGCCTTCGACGCGACCGCGCCGTGACTACCCGTTCAAAAGGGACATTGATTTTTGCGCGAGACGAAGGCTGCGAACAACTCCCGTTCTCCGACACTCCATTCTGAAGGGCCGCGCATCACATCCTCTAAGCAGCGAGAGAAAGGAAGACCAAAGAACTCTGGTCGATAGGATATTACACGGGTAACATCAGGTACGGGCTTATCTGCCATTACCTGGTCAAGTTTCTCAAGCCTCATTCCTGTTCTCCTTTCAAAGCTGCCAGTCCACACTCTAAACGTGCCAGCCCCGCGCCAAGCGCGGCGCTCAACGTGATTTCGAAAATAGCATCTTCAGAATAGCCGGACTGGCGCAGTACCGCGATATCCTCATCAGTCGTCTTGTAGGCATGTAATGCAACTTTTTTGAGATACATGGCTAAGCCAGCAGGAATATCTCCAGCCGAATTGCTGGGGCTACCACCCAGGTGGGCAACATATGCCGCGACAGCCTGTCGCATTTCGGTGGATGTAGCGCCGGGACTTTGCAGCACCGCATCTTTCAATTGTTGCGCATATTCAGCGTGGGAGTTGTTCATAGGACATAGCGCGCTCCAATCTGTAAGTAATATGGACCAGGGGAGTAAATAGAAGTTGTGGTTTCCTCTGGTCGAGTTTGTATGTAGTTGTATTCTATCATTCTGTTCCTGTTCCTGTCCAATGCATGAGTTCCCGTTATTGGGAACAATTTATCCCTCTTCATCGTCTGCTTTTACAGCAAACATATTATTGAAAGCATCAATTCATAGATGGAGGAATGTGTGCATGAGAAACATTACTAATAAGGGTTCTCAAGTTACTTCCATATGCGTATTTTGCCTGTTATCTCCACTCGTTTTAGTCGCCTGTGCCGCCTTACCCTCATCGAACTCGCAGAATGTACAGACCCGTGTACAGATCGATTGGGTGGATTTCATTAAATTTGGGGGAATAACCTATGAGGCTGCAAGCCCTGGTCGCCCATTAGTTGCTAAGGACCTGGGACCAGTCTTCGCTACCATCAGATTCAAGCTGGATGGTAACGTACAGGCCCCGAACTATCAAAGTAAGGATGGAGATGCTGCATTTCTCAATCCAGGGACAAAGGTATACACTGTAAAGGGTTACAAACCAACATTCCGGCTGGCCGCCTATGAGGATGGCGAACTACAACTTTACGAATCGGATACCAATCCCCATGCTAAAGTGGGCGCTGACCTGCTCGACATCAGCGGAAAAGTACTGTATATAGGTATAAACAGTCCCCAGGATGGCAGAACCGAATTGGGGTCTGTTAAAGATTCAAAACAGGTAGAAGAGCTCGTTGCGATGGTTCTTAACGCGCCCGTAAACCAGAACTACCGGAGCCAGGGAAGCAGCCAGTATTTCATTGATTTTCATCTCCAGGACGGCACTTCAGTCATACGAGCCTACTGGCCGGATTCCGGTGAGTTATCCAGGGGTATACTCTTGCCTCCAGCTTTTGGTGCCACAATCAAGCAGGCGTTGAATTAGTGCGCTATCAATATATGGCGTCATTGGCAAAAAAAGAGAGCGGCTGGCACATCTGCCCCTCTTCCAACCATAATCCCAGGACATGCAATAAGATAACGCCGTCTCAGCTTGACAATCCCCTTGCTTATAAGTGAAGATAGACGTATAACCGTGAGACAACCTGAAGCAAGCAAGGGCTTCAGTCACTTCAAGGACAAAACCGATGACCACAACCAAAAGACGAACCGGGCCAGATATTTCTCCCCAGTTTGATGCCGTATCCCATCCTGTGCGCAATCCAGGCATACCGCTGGATATGGACTGGGTGCGCCAGGCGCGCGTTAATCGCAGCGCGGTCGAGCGGCGAGCAGCAACCATACCTACACGGCGCACAGTCAAGAAAGAGTGGCAGGCGGCGTGGTTATTGAGAGCAATCACCTGCATTGATCTCACTACGCTGGCAGGCGACGATACGCCTGGCAATGTCCTGCGCCTCTGCGCCAAGGCCCGTCATCCTGTGCGCCAGGAAATATTGGATGCGCTGGGAGCAGGGGATCTCGACCTGAAAGTTGGGGCAGTCTGTGTCTATCATAACCTCGTTCCGGTATCGGTCGAGGCGCTGCGTGGCTCTGATATTCCCGTGGCCGCCGTCTCGACGGGCTTTCCCGCCGGCCAAATCGCGTTTGAGCAGAAGCTCGAGGAGATAAATACATCGGTTAAGGCCGGGGCCAGGGAGATCGATATCGTCATTTCGCGCGCCCACGTTTTGACCGGCAACTGGCAGGCGCTGTATGACGAAGTGCGTGCCTTCCGCGCTGCTTGCGGTGAAGCCCATATGAAAACCATCCTTGCCACGCACGAACTCGCCACGTTGCGCAATGTCGATATGGCGAGCCTCGTCTGCATGATGGCTGGAGCCGATTTCATCAAAACCTCTACCGGTAAAGAGGCTGTTAATGCCACGCTTCCCGTTGGAGTGGTCATGGTGCGTGCCATTCGCGATTATTTTGAGCGCACGGGCTATAAAGTTGGCTTCAAACCGGCAGGCGGTATTCGCAGCGCCAAATCTTCGCTCGACTGGCTGATCTTAATGAAAGAAGAATTGGGCAACGAATGGCTGAGCAACAGGTTGTTCCGCATTGGTGCCAGCGGTTTGCTTGCCGATATTGAGCGCCAGCTCTCGTACTTCGTCACCGGCCACTATGCCGCGGCCCATCACAATCCGATGGCTTGAGAGGAGCGACGGTATGAACGTCATGGAGATCTTCAACACAATGGAATATGGCCCTGCTCCCGAAGCTGCCGCTCCCGGATTGACATGGATTTCGGCGCACGAACCGTTCGAGTTGTTTATAAACAATTCGTGGGTCAAACCGGCCAGCGGACAGTATATGGAAAGCATCAATCCTGCCACTGGTAAGCTGCTCGCGCAAATCGCCTCAGCCAATAGTGCCGATGTCGATGCGGCAGTAGCAGCCGCTCGCGCCGCCTTTGAAAGCTGGGGCAGAACTCCTGGCCATGTGCGCGCCCGGTATCTCTATGCTATCGCGCGTCACATTCAAAAGCACTCGCGCCTGCTGGCCGTGCTGGAATCGCTTGACAATGGCAAGCCTATTCGCGAGACGCGCGATATCGATATCCCGCTCGTCGCCCGCCATTTCTACTATCATGCTGGCTGGGCGCAGCTCATGGCCTCGGAGCTTCCCAATTACGAGCCGGTAGGTGTCGTCGGCCAGATCATCCCCTGGAATTTCCCCTTGCTCATGCTGGCCTGGAAAATAGCTCCCGCGCTCGCCATGGGCAATACGGTTGTCCTGAAACCGGCGCGGTATACCTCGCTGACCGCCCTGAAATTTGCTGAAATCATCCAGGAGATAGGTTTGCCACCGGGAGTCATCAACATCGTAACCGGTGAGGCATCGCGGGTTGGTGAGGCGCTGGTGCGCCATCCCGATGTGAATAAGATTGCCTTTACCGGTTCGACTGATGTGGGCCGCAGCATCCGCCGGGCTACGGCAGGCTCTGGCAAAAAACTCTCGCTTGAACTGGGTGGCAAATCGCCTTTCATCGTCTTCGATGACGCTGACCTGGATAGCGTTGTCGAAGGCGTCGTTGATGCCATCTGGTTCAACCAGGGCCAGGTATGCTGCGCCGGTTCGCGCCTGCTCGTGCAGGAAGATATCGCTGATCGCCTGGTCGAAAAACTGCGCCTGCGTATGGAACACCTGCGCATCGGCGATCCCCTGGACAAAGCAGTGGATATTGGGGCAATCGTCTCCCCAGGCCAGTTGAAAGAGATTCAGCGCCTGGTCAATCAGGGCGTTGAAGAGGGAGCGGTGATGTGGCAGCCATCGTGGGCCTGTCCGAGTGAGGGCTACTTCTTCCCGCCTACCCTCTTCACCAATGTCTCCCCGGCCACAACCATCGCGCAGGTCGAAATCTTCGGCCCTGTCCTGGTCTCCATGACCTTTCGCACGCCTAACGAAGCGGTCGAACTGGCGAACAACACACGCTATGGACTGGCGGCCAGCGTCTGGAGCGAGAATATCAATCTTGCCCTCGACGTTGCTCCCAAACTCAAAGCCGGAAGTGTCTGGATCAACTGTACCAACCTCTTCGATGCCTCAAGTGGCTTTGGCGGCTACCGCGAAAGTGGTTTTGGTCGCGAAGGTGGCAAAGAGGGCCTCTACGAATACGTGCGTCCGAAATGGGAATCATCTTCATCCATATCCAACCACGAATTTCCTATAGCTGTAGAATCGTCGTCTTCTAATGGTTCCAGGCAAATAGTGGATGAAGATAATGAGGAGCCGCGTAGGGAAGAGATTGAGGTCGATGCGGGCAATGGTTATCATCCGGTAATGCCATCGATTGATCGCACGCCGAAGATGTTCATCGGCGGCAAGCAGGTGCGACCGGATTCTGGTTATAGCCGGGATGTTTTTAATCCAGAGGGGCAGATGGTGGGGCAGGTGGGCGAAGGCAATCGGAAAGATATCCGTAACGCGGTCGAGGCGGCACATGCCGCTGCCGGTTGGGCTGTTGGAACGACGCATAACCGCGCGCAGATACTCTACTACATCGCCGAGAACCTGGCGGTACGCGAAGAGGAATTCGCGCGGCGCATTGTGCAGCAAACGGGCCGTTCTTACTCGGATGCGCTTTCAGAAGTTGAAGCCAGCATCTCGCGCCTCTTCAGCTATGCCGCCTGGACGGATAAGTTTGAGGGCTTTGTGCATCGTCCACCGATACGTGGAGCGGTACTGGCTATGCCCGAACCCATTGGCGTCATCGGTATTGCCTGCCCCGAAGCGTTCCCGTTGCTCGGCTTTGTATCATTAGTAGCGCCGGCAATCGCTATGGGCAATACGATTGTGGTTGTGCCGTCACAAACGTCGCCTTTAAGTGCCACCGATTTCTACCAGGTGCTGGAAACCTCTGATCTTCCCAATGGAGTCGTAAATATCGTGACGGGTGATCGCGATACGCTCAGCCAGGTGCTGGCCGATCATGACGATGTAGACTCTATGTGGTACTTCGGCCCATCCGAGGGCTGCAAACGAGTTGAACTGGCATCGGCGGGCAATATGAAGCGCACCTGGGTCAATTATGGTCACCCTCGTAACTGGTTGGACCCTGTTCAGGGCGAGGGCGAAGAGTTCCTACACGAGGCCACCCAGGTGAAGAATATCTGGATACCGTATGGGGAGTAGTCCAGGCGCAAACCGGACAGCAAATCGCGGCGAAAAGGAATCTGTAGGGACCAGTCGCTGTCCCTACAGATCTTCTGAGCCAGGTTCTCAATGCCATCTGAATTGCTGTACTTTATGCCCAGCGCACCAGTCCCATCTCATGCTTGCCGCCGAGGGCCGGATGGTTTGGCAGCACGCGGATACCGTAGGCAATGCTGCCACTTTCGGGCGGCTGCAGGCGCAGGTCAAAGCGGTAGGAGCCGTCCAGTTCCTGCTTGGTGTATTGCATTGGTAACGTATGCTGGATTGGAAGCTGCTCGTCGTTAGCATCGCCATAGACCAGCTCGACGCTTAAATCCTGGGGGCGCAGTCCATCACCGCGCACCCATGCGCGTACATCGATGCCCTCGCCGAGGCTCAACTGCCCATCGCGCTGCCCATCAGCATACACTTCCAGGCTCTGCCAGCTCTTCCTTATCTTGTCTTTCCATGCTGCCAGGACACGCGCCCGTTCGTAATTGTCCTGTGCAATGGCTATGCCCCGCTGGATTTCTGGCACATAGAAACGGGTGGTATACTCTTTCACCATCCGTTTCATACTGAACTGCGGAGCGCAAGTGCGAATAGCCTCTTTCATAAAGGCAATCCAGCGGTGCGGGATGCCGTCTGACCCGCAATCATAATAGGTTGGGACAATCTCTTCTTCAAGCAACCGGTAGAGTGAAAGGCTATCCGCCTCGGCCTGCACGTTTGTATCGTGATACTCCCGTTCCTCGCCGATGGCCCAACCGTTCTTGCCATTATAGCCCTCGGCCCACCAGCCATCGAGAATACTGCAATTGGGCTGTCCGTTCAACGCAGCCTTTTGACCGCTTGTGCCACTTGCCTCGTGCGGGCGGATGGGATTGTTCAGCCAGAGGTCTGTGCCTGAAACCAGGTAGCGCGCCATGTCGATATCATAGTTTTCCAGGAATATGATCTTGCCGCGCAATGCATCGCTGCGCGAGAAGCGATAGACCTGTTCGATCAGCGCTTTGCCAGGTTCATCGGCGGGATGTGCCTTGCCCGCGAAGATAATTTGTACCGGGCGTTGAGGGTTGTTCACAATGCGATTCAGTCGATCAAAGTCACGGAAGATCAGTGTGGCGCGCTTATAGGTAGCGAAACGTCGTGCAAAGCCAATGATGAGCGCATCTTTGTTCAGCATGCGTTCAATCTCGGCAATCTGGACCGATCCCTCACCCAGTCGTAGGTGTTGATCTCTCAAATGGCGGCGAGCATACGCAATAAGGGCCTCTTTTCTCTCCAAATGAACATTCCAGAGTTTTTCGTCGGGAATCTCATCGATGCGGTTCCATAAATCGGGATCATCCACGTGATTCTCCCAATCCTCACCGAGGTAGCGTTTGAACAGGTCGTTCATCTGCGGAGAAATCCAGGAAGGGGTATGAATGCCGTTCGTGATGTAGTCAATCGGTACCTCGTCGGGATCGATTCCAGGCCACAAAAACTGCCACATCTTACGCGAAACATCCCCATGCAGGCGGCTCACGCCATTATGGTCGCCCGTTAAGCGCAGCGCCAGCACCGTCATACTGAAGGTTGGGCCCCAGCCATGATCCTCGCGTGCAATCTCCATGAATTGCTCGCGATTGAGTCCAAGTTGTCCCCAGTAGGAGCCAAAGTACTTGTCAATAAGATCGTAACTGAAGGTGTCATTGCCGGCGGGTACCGGGGTATGTGTCGTGAAGAGCGAATTTGCCGCAACCGCTTCTCTTGCCTCATTAAATTTCAATCCGGCAGCAACCAGTTCGCGGCAGCGTTCCAGATTCAAAAAGGCCGCGTGTCCCTCATTAAGATGCCACGCGGCAGGTGAAATGCCTAAAGCGCGCAGGGCGCGCACGCCACCGATGCCCAGTACGATCTCCTGCGAGATACGCATCTCGCGATCTCCACCGTAGAGGCGGGCGGAAAGTTCGCGGTCATGCGGAGCGTTGGGGGGAACATCCGTGTCCATGAGGTACAGCGGGATGCGCCCAACCTGTAACTTCCACACTTTGGCATGAATACGGCGTCCCGGCAGGTCGACGCTGATCATGACCTCGTTGCCATCAGGTCCAAGGGCGGGGGTAGCGGGCGCCTCTGAAAAATGCAGCTTGTCATAAAAGGCCTCCTGCACTCCCTCGCGGGTCACTGCCTGGCGGAAGTAGCCCTGAGGATAGAGAAAGCCTACGCCGACGAAAGGCAGACCGAGGTCGCTGGCCTCTTTGCAATGATCTCCTGAGAGGATGCCCAGGCCACCGGAATAGATAGGCAAGGATTCATGTAATCCGAACTCTGCCGAAAAATAGGCGATTGTTTGATCTGCATATTCGGGATAAGTCTGTGAGAACCACGTTTCCTCGGCCCGCGGATGCATATAGCGGTCGAAGTCCTCCAGGACGCTGTCGTAATGTTCCAGGTATACCTTGTCTTCAGCGGCCTGTTCCAGCAGCCGCGGGTCCAATTCGCTCAGGAAATGAACGGGATTATGCCCGACCTTTTCCCACAAATCAGGGTCTAGTTTTCTATAAAGGGCACGCGCCTCTGGATGCCAGCTCCACCATAGATTGTAAGCCAGCTCATACAGTCGGCTAATGCGCGAAGGCATGATGGGAAAGACCGTCATGCGGCCAAATACTTTCACGGATAAAGGTTCCTTTCTGTGATGTCTACTAAAACAAGTATATAATTTGGGGAAAGTCAGGTCAATTCGATGGCGAACAAAATGGTATCCCCATTTCTTTGTCTTTCACAATGATTGCTTTCAGGCAGCATTTCCTCTATACTGGCTCCAGGTGAGTCGGGCAGGTATCACGAATTGCTGAGGAGAAAACAACGTGGCAGGCTATAGAAGAAACACCCGGGGCCGGCAGCTAACCAGGCTTGAGGAACTGACTACAAAAAAACGCCTGGTAAGTGGAATTGTAGGCGCCTTCTTGCTTGCGCTCGCGTTATTATGGCTGGCATGGATGATTTCAAACCGCTTTACAGGGGGAACAGGCATCTCGTTGCTCCCCATTCCTGGTCTGACTCAACCAACTCCTACCGTAGGTCAGATTGCACCATTAACTGCCGCCGGAATTTCGTTAGGGACTCCTGCTTCGCCGCCCGCGCTCACTCAACAACAGGCGCTGTTGATGGCCGGAGAGCTTGAGCCGGACGCAGCCGCGAACGCGCAGAGAACGAGCGCCAGCTATGTCCTTTTGAGCTATGATGGGACAGGTACAGCAACACCGCAGCGGGCCATTACCAATCAACCCGCCTGGATGGTGCTGTACCAACAAATACCCCAACCATCTTCCGATCCCTCAGCCGACCCATCTCAGTCGCTCTCAAAACATTACGACCTCTACGTCTTCCTCGACGCGAATACCGGCCAGGAACTGCTGGCGATCCGTATTTGATCAACTATCGTGCATCTTAATCCAACCGTGGCGCAGCGCGTGGACGACCGCCGCTGTACGGTCGTTGACCGAGAGCTTTTTGAGGATCGAGGTAATATGATTTTTCACCGTTTGATCGCTAATCTTCAATGATTTGGCAATCTCTTTATTGCTGTTACCGCGCGCAATATAGTCCAGGATTTCAACTTCGCGGCTCGACAGGGGAGAATAGAGGTCTTTTGTGGTCGGGTCTTCCTCTTCGACCGCCAGCTCGCGGAACGACTTGAGTACGCGGCTGGCCAGCTGCGGCTTTGAAAGGACGTCATCATTAATCAAATATTCGCCCTGGCTGACACGCTTAACCGCGTCGGCGAGTTCTCCCGGCGTGATATTGCGCGCATAATAGGCAGCAGCGCCAACCTTGATGGATTGAAATAGCCGTTCCTCGTCTTCGGAGGGTGTAAGAATCATTACTGCTACCTGTGGAGCAATATGACGCATTTGTCTGATGATCTCGAGCGGGTCCGTTGAAGTCAATCCGGCGTCGATCACGGCAACGTCGGGATTGCCCAGGCGGGCCATCTCAAGAACTTCGACGGCATCGGTAGATGTGCCAATGATTTCACAATTTCCCATGTTTTCGAGGGTATAACGAATACCTTCGCGAAACAGGGGCTGCTCATCAACGATGATTACTCGTATTGTGTCCATTCAATTCCTCGTTCAGAGCAGCCGGAGCGGAGTTGGAGTCCTGCCACTGTACTGCCTCACTTCTATCAATTGATTACGAAATAGAGAGAAAGTATGCACTCACTCCTCAAGAAGGCAGGGGGAGTGTCTCAGGTATACTCATAGCCTGTTCCATGGAACAGGTAAGTTATAACCCGATCATTGGAACATTATACACGTTTAGCTCATGATGGACAATCGTGAGATAGCCCATATGGTTTATATGTCGGCATGTTTATGGATTGCACAAGAGCTTTTCCTGGCTGATGACAGCAAAGCCAGGAAAACTGAAGAGCAGGCGGAGCGACCGGCACACCTCAAATGACGTTGCGGCCGCTCCCGGCAATACGCTTAAGATGACTAAATGCGCTCAAGGCGGCGCAGTGTAGAATTGATGCCCACTCGCAGGCACTCGATCACGCCCTTGCCGGTGACCGCAACGGACTCAAAACTCGGCGCGTGATAGGTGTTGAGATACTGCTCCAGCACCGGAACAGGCAGGATATCCTGCAAGTCGCGTTTGTTCCATTGCATCACCAGGGGGAACTCCGTGATTTCCTTGTTCATGCGCCGGAGCTGCTCCTGAAGCTCGTTCCAGCACTCGATATTCTCTTGCAGCTTGCTGGCCTGGGAGTCGGCGACAAAAATCACGCAATCGGCGCCTTTGAGAACAGAAATGCGTGTCTGCTGGTAGAGTATCTGACCTGGCACGGTGTAGAGTTGAAAGCGAATCTGGAAGCCGTGAACTTTGCCCAGTTCAAGGGGTAACAGATCAAAATACAAGGTTCGTTCGGTCTCTGTGTCAATCGAAACCATGTCACCTACATCTCTTGGATTAACCGCCTGGTGTATATAGTGCAGATTCGTGGTTTTGCCACTCAAACCGATGCCATAATAGACTATCTTACAATTGATTTCTCGCTTCGCCATGTTGATCAGGGACATAACTTATTATTCTCCTACCCGCTCAAACGCGCCTCTTCCCAATAACGCCTGGGCTGAAATCTAAAGAAGAACAGTAGAGGTGATTCCTCTGAGGTCTCCTCTACTAGCACCAACTCTCCTACAATGGAACAGTATACTCTATTTCAAGGAAATGTCAACTTAGCTCTCAAGCGCCTTCACTACTTATCTCAGCAGCAAGCGAGCACCCTTTCTCTTGCTACACGAATCAATTATAAACACCGGCACTTGCTTGTTTACAAATCTTGACTCCTATAGGACTTCTGGGCTATTGCACTGCTCTTGACTGTCCGGTTGAGGCTGCCTATACTAGACTGAACGAGAAGTACGAGCATTTAGGAGTATGATATGCCCTGCAATTGGGGAGTGTTAGGCCCCGGTTTTGTTGCCACTCGCGCCGTCATTCCCGCCATCCAGAACGTAGCGAACGCCCGCGTACTTGCCGTAGCCAGCAGCAATAAAGAACGCGCCCGGCTTACTGCTGCCCGGTTTAGTATTAAGCAAGCGTATGATGACTACGACCAGTTGCTGGCAGACCCTGATATCCAGGCCGTCTATATCGCGCTTCCCAACCACCTGCACTATAAATGGACGATTCGTGCTGCTCAAGCTGGCAAACATGTATTATGCGAGAAGCCACTGGCCATGAACGCTGCCGAATGCGATGAAATGATTGCCGCCTGCCGGCAAGCGCATGTCCTGTTAATGGAAGCCGTCATGTATCGTTTTCATCCGCGTATGCAATACCTGAAGCAATTGCTGGTTTCCGGTGCCTGTGGAAACATCCGCTTTTTGCATACCGCCTTCTCTTTTCCTTTCCATGCACCCGGCAATTATCGTAATTTCTCCCAGTTCGGGGGAGGAGCGTTACTGGATGTAGGAAGCTATTGTGTCAATGCTGCTCGCTGGCTTACCGGTTCCGAGCCACAAGACACGCAGGGTATTTCATATAGCCAGAATGGTGTTGATACCAGTACGATGGCTATTTTGCGTTTTGAGCGGGATATTCTGGCCCATATCCAATGCAGTTTTACCGCAGCCGAACACCAGGTCATTGAAGTGGTGGGAAGTAAAGGAGCTGTCACAGCGCCGCTTGCTTTTACTGCCTGGAAAGATGACACGACGCTGCTGTTTATACAACGCGGTTCGACCCTGGAGCAAAAAGTTTTTGCGCCGGCAGACCCTTACCAGGCGATGGTATCGCACTTTATCGATTGCATGCTTGGCCAGGCTTCCTTGCTTTATCCTGCTTCTGATGGGCGTGCAACGCTGCATGTGTTAGATCAGTTGAGAAAAAATGTGAGATGATTGTTCTTTTCAACTATTGACGAAAGTCCTGGGAAAGGCTAGACTTACTGGTATCAATAGAAGAAGGGGGTGAGAGAAGAAAATAGCGACGGTCGTTGAATATCGATCAAGGAAGATGCAGTGAAGCAATCACTGCTTTGTTTTCTTTTATGCTACAGCTTGCAGTCACGCTATAGTTCGAATACACCTACTTACAAAAAAATGTACGAAACTTCTTCAATGCAGGAAGGAGTTGGTACGCATGAAAAGGAGATGCAGACAATGCACGACGATGTGAAGTCTGCCGCATTGAATCCCTACGATATGGCGGTCCAGCAGTTCGAAGCTGCCGCTGATAAGCTTAACCTCTCTGAGGATATGCGCGAGATTCTGCGACAGCCTAAACGCGAGCTTACCGTTCATTTCCCCGTAAGGCTCGACGATGGTCGAATCAGGACGTTTACAGGTTATCGTGTTCAGCATAACGTGAATCGCGGTCCGGCTAAGGGCGGCATTCGCTACAGCCCCGAGGTGACGCTGGATGAGGTGAAGGCGCTGGCTATGTGGATGAGCTGGAAATGCGCCGTGGTCGGAATCCCCTATGGCGGCGCTAAAGGGGGCGTCATCTGCGATCCCAAGCATATGAGCCCCGGCGAATTAGAGCGTCTCACTCGCCGCTATGCTACTGAGATTTCCGTTATTATCGGGCCGCACGGTGATATTCCAGCTCCCGATGTCAATACGAACTCGCAGGTGATGGCATGGATTATGGATACCTATTCCATGCACGAAGGTTTTTCAATTCCAGCAGTCGTTACCGGCAAACCGCTCTCGATTGGCGGAAGTGAGGGCCGCAACGACGCGACCGCGACCGGTGTCCTGTTCGTGACTCGCCAGGCGGCTAAGCGTATCGGCATGCCGCTGCAAGGCGCTCGTGTCAGCATACAGGGCTTCGGCAATGCTGGTTCTATCGCCGCGCGCCTCTTCCACCAGGAAGGGTGCAAGATTGTGGCGGTTAGTGATACGCGCGGCGGCATCTACGATGAGTCCGGGCTTGATCCTTCAGCCGTTCTCCGTCATAAGCAAGAAAAAGGAAGCGTCACCGATTTCCCTCGTGCTCAAAAGGTGAGCATCCAGGATGTATTGGAAGTACCCTGCGACATTCTGATTCCTGCTGCTACTGAGGGTGTCATTACGGCAATCAATGCTGATCGCATCCAGGCGCGCATTGTAGCAGAAGCTGCGAATGGGCCAACAACACCCGAGGCAGATAAGATCCTCTTCGACAAGGATATCATTGTTGTGCCCGATATTCTCGCCAATGCCGGTGGTGTGACCGTCAGCTACTTCGAATGGGTGCAGGATCTGCAAAGTTTCTTCTGGGGAGTTGAAGAGATTACGCAAAAGCTCGAAGTAATTATGAATCGCGCCTTTGCTGCTGTTACCGAGAAAGCAGAGCACTACTCCTGCGATATGCGATTGGCCGCCAATATGCTTGCTATCTCCCGTGTAGCGGAAGCGACGCAGGTGCGTGGCATTTACCCGTAGGCGAGCTTCACCTTATGGGTGTAATCAGATAACTTTGATGATCCCGTGATAGCCGGTGATGGTTTTTAACAAATTATTGCGGCAATAAACGCGCGGGCCGATGAATCGGCGCTGGGCGCGATCAATCGGCCCCTACGGGCATCCCGTAGGGGCCGATTGATCGCGCCCAGCGCCGATTCATCGGCCACGTTAGAATCCGCGTCGTGGCTCGCGCCTGGGCTTTTTGCTCGGCTTGGGTGGTTTCACTTGCCGGCCCGGTTTGGGCTTTTTGCGGCCCCGGCCAATGGCCCAATCGTCTTCTTCTTCCTCCTCGTCCTCCTCGTCGAAGAAATCTTCCTCTTCGTCTTCTTCGGCTTCGGGGGTAACGAGGTCTAAATCGGGGAATTCGGTATCATCGGCCATTTCATCCACATCGATGTTTGGAATGCCCAGTTCATCCTCTTCAGCAACGAGGTCAGGTTCCTCCAGTTCGGGTTCCATTTCCTCTTCCTCTTCTTCATCGGGTGCGAAGGCAGGCTCAACGACAGATTGGGATCGTGTTTCCCTATGCCCATCGCTGGTAGGGGCTGTGCTTGTACGCCCGGCTCTACGAAGGGCTATTGGTTCTGGAAGCTCCGCCTCCGCGCTTTCGGTGCCATCTTCGGATTTTGACCCGCCGATCACCCTGCGCCCGGCAGCGACATCGAGCCAGAACTGAGAATAGTAATGTGGCCGTTCTGCGTCTTTCTCGCTATCTTTCCTTGTCATTCTCCACCTGTTATTTTTCTGTAAGGCGATCCTCGTAACCGCCCCGCATAATTTGTAGTTCTACCACTTCCGAAAAGGCAAGAACTTTCATCCCTACCGGTGGTATCTCCACTGTCATCATATGAAGAAAGTAACTATCTGTCAAGATGTATTTTTATAGGTCTGAAGCTGCTTATAATGGGAACTGCTAGCCTGTCAAGACCCCAGGTGCATGAATTGATGTTTGAGAGTATTTGCATGGAACTGTTCGCGCCCATATAATATAGTATGATGCTTTAGACCCCCGATGCCTGATTCTAACGTCTTATGAGAGAAAATAGGATGGTAGTTATTGGCGACTGGCACCCCTCAGGATGCCCTACGAGTTTTGGAGGAAATACTTGGCGAGGATTCTCGATACTATTAATGGCCCAGAGCAGTTACGCGCCCTGACAACCGCGCAAATGCAGCAACTGGCTGAAGAAATTCGACGTGAGATCATCGAAAAGGTCTCGGTAAAAGGTGGTCACCTGGCCCCAAACCTGGGCGTGGTTGAACTGACGATGGCGCTGCACTACGTTTTCGATACCCCAAACGACCTGCTGGTCTGGGATATTGGGCACCAGGCTTATGTGCATAAGCTTCTGACGGGACGAAGAGACCGTTTCCATACCATACGTCAATTCGGTGGTCTTTCCGGCTATCTGCGGCGTGATGAAAGCCCTTATGATGTCTTCGGGGCAAGCCATGCCAGCACTTCAATTTCAGCCGCGCTCGGCTTAGCTGTCGCTCGTGACCTGCAAGGACAGAATTTCAAAGTCGTAGCCGTGATAGGTGATGGCGCGTTAACCGGCGGTATGGCTCTGGAAGCGATCAACAATGCGGGCAGTCTCAAAAAAAATCTCATCATTGTCTTGAATGACAATGAGAAATCCATCTCTGATAATGTTGGAGCTTTGCATCATTACCTGGGGAAGATACGCCAGGTAGAAACTTCTCCCAGCTATCGCCAGTTACGTGAAATGGCAAAAGGATCAATCGAAAAACTTCCGGTGGTCGGGGACAAAGCGCGCGAGGCGGCGGGTCGTGCCGAAATGAGCTTCAAGAATTTTGTGATGCACAGCAAGGCAGGGCTTATCTTTGAAGAATTGGGCATCAAATTCTTTGGACCTTTCGATGGGCATAATATTCCGTTGATGCTCGACGTTTTTGAGAATATCAAGCATATCGAAGGCCCCGTCATCGTGCAGGTGGTCACGAAAAAGGGCAAGGGTTGGGAGTTCGCGGAAAAGGACTCGACCAAATGGCATGGCCCTGGCGCTTTCGATTATGAAACCGGCGTTATCAAGAAAAACCCTTCCGACCCACCGACCTATACGGATGTCTTTGCGAATACATTGGTGGAACTGGCCGAGAAGGATAAGTCGATTGTCGGCATCACGGCGGCAATGGCGGAAGGTACCGGCCTGAAAAAGATGCACCAGCGCTTTCCAGAGCGCTACTTTGATGTCGGCATCGCGGAACAGCACGCCGTCACCTTCGCTGGCGGCCTTGCTGTGGGTGGTCTGCGTCCCGTCGTTGCCATCTATTCCACTTTCTTGCAGCGCGCTTATGACCAGGTGATACACGACATCTGTATGCAAGACCTGCACGTCGTCTTTGCCATGGATCGTGCCGGTGTAGTGGGCGAGGATGGCCCAACCCAGCACGGCGTATTCGATATTGCTTTCCTACGCCCCATTCCCAATATGAAGCTCATGGCGCCCAAGGATGAGAATGAACTGCGCCATATGCTTTATACTGCTGTGTATATGGATGGTCCCGTTGCTTTGCGCTATGCCAGGGGGAAGGCGGTTGGTGTGCCCCTGGATGCCGAATTGCGTAAACTGGAGGTCGGTAAGGCAGAACTGCTGAGTCCGGCTACTATTGAAGATGCGGAGCGGCAAGATTGCACCATTCTGGCCTATGGCACAACTGTTGCGCAGGCGGAACTGGCGGCCAAAGAACTGGCGGAAGAAGGCATTCATGTGACCGTAGTAAATGCGCGTTGGGCCAAGCCCCTTGACGAGGAAATGATCCTGCGGCTGGCCAGGGGAACACGGCGTATGGTGACCATCGAAGATCATGTCGTCGCGGGTGGTTTCGGCAGCGCGGTACTCGAATTGCTAGAGGCCCGCGGTCTATTGCCTCACGTCGATATACGGCTGATTGGTTTCCCCGATAGGCTGGTTGAACATGGAGCGCCCTCTATCCTGAAGGAACTCTATGGGCTGACATCCTCGCATGTCAAGGATGTTGTGCGGGAGCTTGTGCATTCCGAGTCTAAGGGATACGAACTGGCTCGTTAATAGGTGTGCGATAATCCATCTGGCCAGCGTATCGTGCTCACCAGATGGATTATCAGGCCTTCACAATGCTTCCGTCCTGCATGCGAATAATACGGTTCGCCCGTTGACCAACTTCCAGGGCATGCGTGACAACCACCAGCGTCTGTCTGAGTTCATTGTTGAAGCGGCACAGCAGGTCCATAATATCATTTGCCGCTTCGCTATCGAGATTGCCTGTCGGCTCGTCGGCCCACACGATGGCAGGTTCGTTTATCAGTGCGCGCGCGATTGTTACGCGCTGGCGCTGGCCTCCCGAAAGTTCAGCGGGGCGATGCTGCGCGCGGTCGGCGAGTCCCACGCGATCAAGCATCTCCAATGCCCGCTTGCGCGCCTTCCGGCTGGCAACTCCAGAAACCAGCATCGGCAATTCCACATTCTCCACAGCGCTGAGCATCGGTAGAAGGTTGAAGTCCTGGAAAACGAATCCCATATGCCGGGCACGATAGGCCGTGCGTTCGTTATCGCTCAGGTCGCGGAGATTATCGCCCTGGATGAAGATATCACCCTCGTCGATGGTATCTAAACCGGCGAGACAATTGAGCAGCGTCGTCTTGCCGCAGCCGCTTGGTCCCATAATGGCCACCATCTCACCGGCAGCTACTTCCATATCGATATTGCGCAAAGCTTCTACTCGCAAGTGCCCACTGCGATAGATTTTGCGCACCTTTTGTGCCTGTATGATTGTCTGTTCCTGCATACTATCCTGTGATTGATTCTGCCCTGTTGGTACGATTTTGCGGTTGATATTATATCATTTTCGTAGCTTTCATAGTGTTACAAGAAGGTATGAAACTTATTCATAACTACCTCCTTACTCTTCACCGTGTCCACATCTCTCATGCTGGAAGAGTTACCGGCTTCGCAGAGAATACGTTTAAATTGAAGTGAAATGTAAGAGATTGTTTCCGCCATGAAAGAGACACGAATGGTACTACGGCAATTACGGAGGGTGAATCTAGTACCACTGCTCTCAGCAGCAGGCCAGCTTGCTGTGCTTGTTGCCGTTGCGATTGCACTTCTCTATCCCGCGCCATTTCAACAAAATCAGTTGCCGGCAGTTTCAGGAGTCAGTGACGTATTGATGAGCCACTGGCCATTCGCGTTGCTGATCCAGCGCACCTTCGCGCAGGAACACACGCTGCCACTGTGGAATCCGTATATTGCCGGCGGCTTGCCCCTCGATGCTAATCCACTGGCGGCATTTTTCTATCCGCCAACGCTGCTGGTCCATTTTCTTTCGTTACGTGATTACTTCCTCGTACTCTTTTTAGCGCACCTGGTCTTTGCGGGCCTCGGGATGCTGCTGCTGGCGCGCCTCGCGCTTAAATTATCGCCTCTAGCAGCGCTGGCGGCGGCAGTAAGTTACATGGCGACACCGGCATTGATCAGCCATCTTGGCGCGGGTCATGTCACCATCATTCAAACGGTAGCCTGGTATCCCTGGGTCGCGCTGACCTGTTGGGCAACTGTGCGAGAGTCGCTCCGCCGCTGCGGGCTTTTTGGCATCTGTATCGCAATGATGTTGCTGGCCGGGCATCCACAAATGGCATATTATGGGCTACTAATGACGATCGGTATGTCGGCATGGTTCCTGGCAAAACGTTGGTATGTGGAAGGGCGGCAAGCGGCACTGTCATCACTGACAGGGCTGATCGTGGGTGGAGGTATCGCTGTGCTACTGGCGTCGGTCTACCTGCTACCCCTGTTCGAACTTACCGCTCATTCGACGCGCCAGCTCTCATTGAATGCCGCGGATAGCTATCCGTTGTCGCGCTTCCTGCAGGAACTGATCGATCAACGACCGCCTTCGTATCCAGCATGGGAAAAAATGCTCACCCCCGGTCTGGCCGCTCTTGTTCTGGCGCTGCTCGCCGTAGCGGTTTACTGGCGGCGCGTCTGGCCGCTGCTGCTTGCTATCATCATCGTGGCAACGCTTGCGATGGGCCATGCCTTGCCGTTTTACCGTGTGGCTGCGAAGGTCTTGCCCGATTTTAATCACTTTCGTGATCTTACGCGCATATGGTTCGTCGCGCTCATGTTGTTCGCCCTGCTGGCGGGGTTTGGCGCGGACGCGCTTCTTAAGGGTGTACGCCGCGTCTTGCCGCGTGGGAGGGTTGTCGCCGGTTTTCTGCTTGTCCTGGTCATCGCGCTTTCACTCGTCAAAACAGATATGGGATATGCGCATGATGGTGATATTGTCGCGGCTACAACGCCTACTGCCCTGGCGCGTGTAGTGGTGCAGTTAGCCGGCTCCGGGCGTGTCTACGATATACAGCGGATCATTCCACAGCGGGACGCGATAGCGTTACAAATACCACTCGCGGATGGTCAGGACCCGCTCTTGCTTGAAGACTATGTGACCTATATGCAGCGTGCTGGCGGATATACTGCCAGTGGCTACCATCTCTACATCCCTGATTACGATAATTCACACGTTCAGCCGCACGCCAGGCTGCTTGGATTGATGCATATCAGCATCGTGGTTTCGCGCAGGCCGCTGACCGATCCCCTCTTCATACTGATTGAGAAAGTAAATGGCGTATTCATCTATCAAAACACCGCTGATGCCGGTCCCGGCTACTTCGTTTTGCCAGGGTCTGGTGGCAATCCACCATCGCTCGACCAGGTACAGCAGCTTCCTGCTGGTATTCGCGCTATCACGCTTGAGCCAGAGCAGCAGGTATTCACTTTTTCCACCGCTGTAGCCGGCTATTTCGTGATTGCTATGCCCGCATTTCCTGGTTGGAATGCCGTGCTGGATGGACATGCCGCGCAGGTACAGTTGATTGGAGGCGTGCTACCGGCCATCAAGGTTGGTCCTGGTACGCATATGTTAAGTTACACGTATGCCCCCTCATCTGTGCGCTACGGCGCTTTGCTTTCAGCGGCTGGCCTGGTGGCTATTCTTGCCTGGTTGTTTGTTGTGTACTTCTGGATGCCCCGCAAATCTCATCGTTTGCGGAAAAGCAAACTGCCAGAGCCGGAGGCTACTGTTAGTGCCGATTCCAATTCTTCTGTAGGCGAAGTTACTGTGGTAGGCGAAAACAAAAGTGGCAGCAGGTGAATTTTACGCGGAATATGCTTGCCAGCATTGGCTTCAAAAATGTGGGGTGTTGGAGTGGGGACAATCAGAGGAAATTTCCAGCCACGCTCATCAACAACGTGATCAGCAACTAAGATGATTTTGCGATAACGTATCTGCCGCCGCATCTCGACCCTCCGCCCCACTACATCGCACTTCTCTGTTCTGGTAAAGAGTATACCTCATTTTTTTCGTGTTGGGGAGTAGGAATTTTTCCCCGCTATACACGATATTATCGAGTTTTAAATCCGGCTATGCTATACTCTGGCAAATATCGTGGTATAGAAAGGGAGACGATAGCCAGATGAAAAGCAAACGACCTTATACGCATATTCTTAAAAATCTCTTGCACGAACAGGCTGAGGAAATTGTGCCTGTCCTGGAGCCCGGCCTTCAGGTGATACAGGTTTTGGATATCGAGATGCCCGAGCTTCGATCAATTCCACTCGAAGGCTCTCCAAGTGAGATGGATAAGGGACTTGTAGGCTTGCTTATGCCAGGAGCGGAGGTTGTGAAAGCCTACAAAACCGAATGGATTGAGCATTCAGGAAAATTTGAACGCGCTTATCGCGTCAAGGAAGAAGGGTCTGATGAGCCAACCGTCTTAATGATTGAGTTTCAGATGGAACGCGATGACAAGAAACTCCCACGCCGTCTCCTGGCGAATTTTGCTACGGTCATGCGCAAAGTAAAAGAAGATTTCCCGGAAGATGACCATGTTGTTCAGTATGAGAGTGGGAATCGGGGAACAGTAATTGCCTATGATGTCTATCCAGAAGTCCTCTGCCCGTTCCCCAGCGCGATCCCTGAACATATACGAGATGAAATTGGGGGGAGAGTGATGATGGAATTCAAGTTCAAGAGAATCCAGCTGTGGGAGATGGATGCGCGGGAGGTGCTGAATACACATGTTAGTGCGGCCTACTTCTTGCTCCCGGCGATGAAAAATGCCGATGCAGACCTTTTGGGCCTTGCCATTAATGAACTTGCTCAGCGATTCCAGGGGAACGATGCAGAGTTAGGGCGGCATTTGACGGGCCTGAACATGATGCTGCAAATGTCCGAGACGATGACAGATGAGCAAAAGTCAGCGGTGCAGGAACATCTCAGGCCGTTCGCACACCTGGTCAAGGACGATCCTCTAGATGAGTGATGGTGCGCACATTTAGGACCGCAGCGCCTCTGTAGGCGTGACTCGTCCTGCCTGCCATGCCGGGAGCAATGCCGCAAGCAGCGAGGCCAGCATGGCAATACCCACAATCAGGCCCAATTCGTGCCATGGCACGGCAAATATCAGGCCGATGTTGAATTGCTCGAAGAAATTCACAGCAAAAATGTTGCGCGAAAGAATCAGGCCCAGAGTCACGCCCATCAGGCTCCCTACACAGCCCACGATGAACGATTCGCTGAGAAATGCTCCTTGCAATAGTCGCCGTTTGCAGCCGAGCGCTCGCAGCATGCCAATTTGCTGGCGGCGTTCGATGACTGCGCGTGTGCCTGTAATAGCCAGGGCGGCGATACCCAGCAGCAGGGTCAACCCGACGACACCCAAAAGCACATTACTGAGGAATATGCGCGGCCCGCGTATCGACAAGATGGCATCCTCAAGCACAGTGGACTCCATTCCATAGTCGAGAAATGCGGAGCCGAGAGCTAGAGCAAGCTGGCGCTTATCCTGCCCCGGCGCAACCTTGAAATAGTAGGTCTGCGATTCAGGCGTCGACAGGTCCGGTTGGAAATTGTGAAAGGCGGCACTGGAGATATAGAGTCCAAAGTGCGAGCTATCGCCATTGTCAACCACACCGATAATCGTCAGTTTCATCGCGGACGTATTATTGTTGTAATAACCCACCGTCCACAAGTTGGTAGCAGGAAAGGTGGTATCGCCCTGGTAGATGCCGCTCATTGTGAAGGCATAATAAGGATCGATGCCGGGGGGAGTGAGCGGGGCACCTGCTGCTGCGGCCTGCGGAGCGTTAGGGTCATATACCGGCGAGTTGATCAGGCTGCCAGGACGGTATGGTAGGGCGTCATCGTCGATCAAAGCATAATTGGGGTGCGTTTGCAATGCCTGCCATACGGCGCTATCGCTGTTGAAACCCCTGGCACGCGCGGTCAGGTGCAGTCCATAGCCTTGTAGAAACCCTCCGCTCACCACCTGCGCCGGGTAAATGTGCCATGCCGGGTCCTGTCCATTGGGCTGGATCACTCCCACTGTTGTCTCTGAACTGACACCGATGGCCGAAAAAACATGCGGGTTGATGCCGTGACTGAGCAGCGCTGTTTGTATATCGGGTATCGATTTGAAATAGGTGACGGCCTGAATATCATATCCACCCGTCTGGTAGTTGATATCGGCATAATTATTCTGCATGGCGCTGGTAATCACCGCCATTACCGTCATGGCAAAGATTACCAGGCTAAACATCACTACGCTCAGTCCCGTGCGGAATCGATGATGTAAAGGGTAACTCGAAGCCAGGCGCGTCATCATCTGTAAGCCGGGCAGACGCGAGAAAAGCGCCAGTAAGGGTATCGCAAGCAGTTCGGCGTTGGCAATCAGCGCCCATGCTCCTCCCAGCACCATCATAATACCCGAGACAAAGAAAACCTCCAGACCTCCCTGGAAACGCGGCAAGCCCAATTGCGCCAGTACGTCGAAAGGCAGCGCCCAGTAGGCGAGTAGCGAAAGTCCCACGACGGCAGCAAATATCTTATTGACGTATCTATTCCATCTCCTCTTGCCCATTCGGAAGAGGATGTTTTCCGCAATCGTCTTGAGCAGTAGCCCCGCGCCAACGGCGAGCAGTGAAAGGCCAAGCGAGAAAGGAGTAATCAGCGCCTGCTGTAGCCCGAACTCGAGGAGCCAGTAGCCGGCCAGCAGCGGCAGGATGCCTGTGCGAGATAGGGTCGCGATGAAACTTATCACTAATTCAGGCAATTGCTGTAGGAGCGCGCGCCTGATACTGCGCGGATGCAGAGTCCTTTGCTCGCGATAGTATTGCCGGATCGTCGAGGGCAGTACAGGCTGAACAAGCTGGGTGCCAAGAACCTTTCCTATCTGGAGCATCTGTGCCAGAATCTCGCGGAAGGAGAGCGTGGGGCGTTCTGTTTCCGGCAGGTTGCGCAATGCGTCGACAATTGTCATACGGCTGACCACCCAGGCCGATACTCCTACAGAACAAAATGTGAAGATCACGCCCAGGCAATAAGCAATCACCAGGCTGCGCGGCTGAAAAGTGAGTTGGAGCGGGAAATTAAACCGCGCCAGTATCGGGCTAAGGTAGAGTACCAGCAACGTGCCTGCACCTATGCCGATCAACAGGCCGATCAATGAAGCGCCCAGATCGTAAACCGTGCCCTCGAAAAGATACATGAGGACAAGATGGCGGCGCTGTACGCCGATAGCGCGCGCCATACCCATTTCAGCGCGTCGCTCAGCTGCCAGCAGCACGAATATCAGGAAGATCAGGAGCAGGCTGATCGCCAGGGCAAAGAGGCTGAAGAGGGCAAAAATGCGCGAGAAGATGTTATCAGCCAGCTGCGCATTTTGTATGCCTATCTCTTTCACTTGAGAAACATGTAAATAGCCTGGTAGCGCTTGCTCCAATTCATCTTCTACCTGGCCGGATAGAGCGACGCCACCGGTGCCTCCACCGCCACGATTCTCAACGAAGATTTCCGTGAGGTCATCATGGCGATGCTCGATAGCACGAAATGTCTGCACATTGGTGAGAATATATGGCAGTTCTCCGACAAGGCCACCATCGCGGACGATAGCTCGCACATGCAGTTCGAAGCGCTGACCTGGCCAGCGTTCCGAATAAATGTAAAGGTTATCTCCGGCATGAGCATTGAGCAATATTGCGACAGTATTGTTGAGCAAGACCTCATTCGGCCCGAGTTCGGCAATGGTATGATGTCCTTTTCCGCTTTCATCCTCCAAGCCCCCAAAGCCCTGCTCGCTGCCAGGGATGATACCCATTCCTGTGACCTTTGAGCGCACCTGCCGCGAGGTGAGGTCGGCTACCAGCAGATCGTTTTCGAAAAGCGCAGCTCCTATTGCCGCGATGTCAGGATTGTTTCGCTCTCGCCTGACCAGCTGGTAATAGATAGAGTCGTCGAAGAAGCCGCCATTCCCTCCTTGTATCGTCTCGTCGACGTTGCCCAGATTATAGACGGCCACCGTCTGTACCGCGGCGGTGATGACATCGCCTGTTGCCAGCACGCTGGAGAGCAAGGTGGTGGAAAGCATCAGCGCGAAGACGATCAGCAACATTTGCGTGCGACGGCGAAAGATATTGCGCACGCCGATCTTGAAAAAGATGGCATTGCCGATTGCCAGCAGTACGACGCTGCCGGTGATGATCGCGGCAGTGACCACAAGGATGGTCGTCAATCTATCGAGTGGAATACCGAAGATCTGTGTCATGGATGTTTTGGTAATTCTAGCGAAGCCTGTAAAGCGTTATAGAAGAGTTCCGCGATCCGAACATAACCAATCGTGCTAGGATGAAGACCATCATTGCTGATGTATTCGGGAAAATCCTTAAGGTCGTAGTTCACCAGATTCACCAGAATCACGCGTTGCTGCTGCGCGATGTTGGCGATGGCAGTATTATAAGCGTGAACCCTACTCTCCAGGTATGAAGGATTGTAGGCACTGAAATAAGGGAGCAGCGTGAGATCAGGTACGTTCGCCATAGCGATGGTTACACGTGGCGAACTGGCCTGCAGCCGGCGTATCATTGTCGCCAGGTCGTGTGAGTAGCTGCCGACATCGACTCCGTTTGCGAGATCATTGACTGCCAACCAGATCGTGACCAGGCGAGGATGCTCATCGAGCGCAACAGGAAGTTCTTCGCTCAATGCATCGTGTACAGTAATACCGGGTATGCCAAGATTAATCAGATGATAGGCGCTGCCAAGTTTCTGAGCCAGGTCGGCAGCCCAATTCTCGTTATAAGGATCGCCGGTTCCGATGCCGAATGTGTCGGAAGCTCCAATCGCAACGTAAGTGATAGGTGCCGCCGGTGGCCGCGCCAGTGTAGCCGTATTGCCCTGGCTGTTGCTCGTTTGCCCACCGGTCATCTGTCCGCAGCTCGCTAAAAAGCACAGGAATAACAATAGCAGTAGGGGTGCGGGCTTGCCCCGCCCTCGTGCCTTGATGGATTGTTCGCAAGTGGACGCGAGGGCGGGGCAAGCCCGCACCCCTACTGTATGGAAAATACTCTCTTCATAGCGGAAGATCATAGTAGATGAATCTTCTTTACCTGGCTGATTGCTATTTCGACTGCACCTTATGGGATTATAACATAGTCTTACTACGTCCTGCATGCTTCACGTTTGCAAGTTTGCAAGATGAGAACTCCTGTATGGGTTGCAGGCACCTGAAATGTACTGCCGGGCGGCCATTTTTCTTGAATCTTCGCTCACGGTGTGCTATACTTCCACGTTAGCGGGAGATGATGTACCCGCTCTTTGTAGAACACAAAAATTAAGTACGCACGCTCTTAGATCGGCGAAAACCCTGGTGCCCCTCGATCTATCTGAAGATACTGGTGGTAGGGGTTACGTGAAGCAGTAAGTAAGCAGTTTCACCATGGCCTGTGGGACCCTGTCGTTGATAGGAAAAGAGCGGAGGACCAAAAGGGAGGATTCATTTTTGGCAAACGTAATCTCAATGAAGCAGCTGCTTGAGGCAGGCGTTCACTTTGGTCATCAGACCCGGCGCTGGAACCCCAAGATGCAGCCGTTCATCTTTATGGATCGCAACGGCATCCATATCATCGATCTCCAGCAGACGGTGACGCGCCTCAATGAGGCTTACAGGTTTGTAGAGCAGCTGGCCGCTAATGGTGGCACTATCCTGTTCGTTGGCACGAAGAAACAGGCCCAGGAAGCCGTCGCTGAAGAGGCGAAACGCTGCGGCATGTTCTATGTCAACCAGCGCTGGTTGGGTGGCATGTTGACCAATTTCCAGACCATTCAAGCGCGTATCCGCTATCTCCGTGACCTGGAAGCGAGACGAGATCGCGGCGATTTCGAGCGCCTGCCCAAAAAAGAAGTACAGCATTTACAGGATGATATCGCTCGCCTCGAACGCACGCTTGGTGGTATTAAAGATATGCGCCGCCTGCCAGACGCGCTCTTCATCATTGACACGCGCAAAGAGCGTACAGCAGTATTAGAGGCACGCCGCCTGGAGATTCCAATCATCGCCCTTGCTGATACGAACTGCGATCCCGATGAAATGGACTATCCCATCCCTGCCAATGACGATGCCATACGTGCCGTTCGCCTGCTAGCCGCGAAAATCGCTGATGCCGTGATCGAGGGACGCCGCGAACTGGAAGCTCGCCAGAAAGATAATGAGCCTGCGGAGGCTGAAACTACTGAAGCCGGTGAGGTTACCGAACCTGAACTGGCCCTTCCGGCGCCTTCAGAGAATCGCGCTGCTGGATCGGCTGAACAGTCTGAAAATGCCGCCACTGCCGGCAATGAAGGCGTGGAGGTTCAGCAGGAGCCTGAACTCGTAGCAAAAGAAATATAGGGAAACGTTTTCGACTGTAAGAGGCATCCCTGTATATTCGGAAAGGCGGGAGGTAGGAACCCGATTCCATCTCCCGCCTCATACTGTATTGCGTAACAGGTTATGGGTGGGAGTAACGTCCTGGGCCGCGTGCGCAACCCTTTCTCTCGCCACGAAATAATAAACAACACATATTACAACGTTTTTGTCAAGCACTCGGGACCCAAAAAGATGGACGAAAGCTATTGTATAACCGGTAGGGTCTGAGTATCATACAACAATATCAAGGAGTAAACACACATGGAGTACACTGCTGCGGACGTCAAGAAGTTGCGCGAACAGACGGGCGCAACGTTTGCTGACTGTAGGAATGCGTTGGCGGATGCGAAAACCTGGGATGAAGCCACCAGGATCGTTGAGGCGAAGAGCGACAAAAAGGCTGAGAAAATGATAGCGGCGGGTCGAGAAACCAAACAGGGCGGTATCTTCTCGTATGTGCATCACAATCACAGCCTGGGCGTCTTGCTTGAGCTCAATTGCAGCACCGATTTTGTTGCTCGTAGCGAAAGTTTCCGCCAGCTTGCCAGTGACCTGGCATTACAGATCGCGGGAGCCGACCCCAAGTACATCAACTTTGAAGACGTGCCAGTAGAGATTGTGGAAGAGGCCCGTTACAAAATTCTTGAGGATCCGTCGATAGCGCGTGTCCCGGAAGAAAAGCGTGACGAGGTTATCAACAATAAGCTCAAGAAGGTATTGGGCGAGCAGGTATTGATGTTACAACCCTGGGTGAAGGATGAGGCTGTCACGGTGGGCGATCTCGTGCGTAAGGTGATTGCCGAGACCGGTGAGAACGTGGTGCTGCGGCGCTTTAGCCGCTTCGCATTAGGGGAACAGTAGGGCAAAATGAGGCGGGCGCGTAGGTTTTGCGCCCGCTTCATTCGCCAGGACTAGTGGAAGTATGGGAGAAGCGCAAGACATGTCTCAAGAGAGTTCACCTTTGAAGTATCATCGTATCCTGCTGAAGTTGAGCGGCGAAGCCCTCTCTCCGCGTAACGGCTTTGGCATCGATGCCGAGAGAGTGCGGCGCATCGCCAGCGAAATTCAGAAGGTGCATGAGGAAGGCGTGCAGGTGGCAGTCGTGGTAGGTGGCGGAAATATCTGGCGTGGAGCAGACGCGGCCGCGGCAGGTATGGACCGCGCTACTGCCGACTACGCGGGCATGCTGGCAACGGTTATGAATTCGCTGGCTATGCAGGATGCCATGGAAAAATTGGGGATGGTCACTCGCGTGCAGACGGCAATCGAAATGCCGCCCGTGGCCGAGCCGTTTATTCGCCGCCGGGCCGTCCGTCACCTGGAAAAGGGGCGTGTCGTGATCCTGGCTGCTGGCAGCGGCAACCCATTTTTCACTACCGATACCGCGGCTGCTCTCCGTGCTGTTGAACTCAATGCTCAAGTTTTGCTCAAGGCAACCAAAGTAGATGGTGTCTATGACGATGATCCCATGCGCAACCCTGATGCTCGGAAGTTCGAGGAACTGAGCTACATGCGGGCACTCAATATGGGGCTGAAAGTCATGGATAGCACCGCGCTTTCGCTGTGTAAGGATAACGACCTGCCGATAGTAGTGTTTGATCTCGATGAGGCGGGTGCGCTTGAGGCTATTGTACACGGCGGTAAGTATGGTACGCTGGTCCATGATATCGAGGAACCGGAGTGGAGTGCCAGTCGTTGATCTGTGAACGCTGCCTGCTTCTTTCCAAGTCAGGAGCAGGCCGGGCAACGAAGAGATGAAACAGGGCTGTAGGGACAGGATGCGAACATGTTGTCCCTGCCGTTGAAAGGGAGCATTGCTATGGTAGACGATATTTTCGGAGATGCAGAACGACGTATGCAAAAGGCTGTTGAAGCTTTACGACAGGACCTGGCTGCCATCCGTACAGGGCGTGCCAGCTCTGCGCTCGTAGAACGTATCACGGTCGATTACTATGGAGCACCGACACCCATCAACCAGGTTGCCACAATTTCTGTGCCGGAGGCGCGTTTGTTGGTAATTCAGCCCTGGGACCGCAAGCTGCTGGTCGATATTGAGAAGGCTATCCAGCGGTCCGACCTGGGAATTAATCCCAACAACGATGGCCAGGTTATTCGCCTCGCTATCCCCCCGCTCAACGAGGAGCGCCGCCGTGAGATGGTAAAGACTCTCCACAAGAAATTGGATGAGCATAAGGTTGCCATACGCAACGTTCGCCGTGATGCGCAGGACAAGTTGCGCGATCGTGAGAAGAAAAAAGAAATTTCCGAAGATGAGCTGAAACGTAGCACGGAACGTCTACAGAAGCTCACCGACCGCTATATCGATGAGATGGACAAGGTCGGAAAAGCTAAGGAACTGGAGATTCTGGAGGTCTAGATTTGACCATGATTCAAAATCTTTTCTCCTCGTCGCAGGGGAAAGACAGTGTGCAGACGCAATCCAAAGCTGAGGAGCTAGCAGCTTCCGAGCAAAAGCCTTTCACCCTGCGTCACCTTGCCATCATTATGGATGGCAATGGGCGTTGGGCAGCGAAACGCCATTTACCGCGCCTCGCCGGGCATAAGGCCGGTGTAGCCGCGCTGCGCCGCGTCGTAGAATGCGCCGTCGACGAAAACATCGAAATGCTCAGCGTCTATGCCTTTTCAACCGAAAATTGGGGGCGCCCGCGAACAGAAGTAGATGGGTTGATGCGCCTGTTCTGGGAAACGATCCGCTCGGATGTAGAGAAGTTGCATCGCAATGGAGTGCGCCTGCGCCATCTTGGTCGTCTACAAGATCTCTCGCCCGATATCCAGCGCGCCGTGCGCGATATGGTCGAATTGACACGCAATAATACACGGCTTAGTCTCAACGTTTGCTTTAATTATGGCGGGCGCGCCGAACTGGTTGATGCTATTCGCCAGATTATCGCCGATGGCCGTGACCCGGATACTATCACCGAAGAATTGATCAGTTCCTATCTCTATACGCGCGATTTGCCAGACCCGGATATGGTCATTCGTACCGCCGGAGAAATGCGGGTCAGTAACTTCCTGCTCTGGCAATCCGCGTACAGTGAATATTATGCGACTCCTACCCTCTGGCCCGATTTTGGGCGCGAGGACTTGAGGGCAGCGCTCGAGAGTTACCGTCAACGGCAACGACGATTTGGCCGCCTCTCCACATCATAGCGTATAATAGGGGCAAGTTCCGGAATCACTTGACACACGCCTGCGCGTCTAGCATAATCAAATGGGAAGAAGAGCGATGTGTCGAGCTTTCCAGCCAAAAAGTGATGGGGAAATGCCCCTATAAGGAGTCGCGTGCGATCAGCAACGAAGCGAAATTTAGAGCCGGAAGCGCCGGAGCCTGCCCAACCCAAAAGGCAGAAAAGCGGCGTCGTCCAACGCGTTATTACTTCTTTTATCGCCATACCAATTGTGCTGGTTTTCGTCTGGTTTGGGGGCTGGTGGGCTTTTGCTGCGGCTGGGCTGGTGGTTGTGCTGGGAATCAATGAGCTACATACGATGATGGTTCACGAGGGGTACCATCCGTTGATAGTAGTCAGTCTCGTCCTGAGTATGCTCTTTATGATCGCTGCCATGTTTCCTCATCTAAGCCTGCTATTCCTTGAAATTGGGCTGGTTTTAGCATTGCTGGTTTCCTTTCCCCTGCTGTTCTTTCGCAAAAAGCTCGATGGTGCGATGGTCGATTGGTCGCTGACTATAGCAATCGCCGTCTATTTAGGCTGGCCCCTCAGTCTATTCCCCGTACTACGCGGGTACCAGGTCGGGTTCAGCCCTGGCCTGTGGTGGGTACTGGTCGTCTTGCTCGGTACCTGGAGCTTCGATAGCGGCGCGTTCTTTACCGGTCGCCTCATTGGACGCCATAAATTGGCGCCGAAGATTAGCCCGGCGAAAACCTGGGAGGGCGCGATAGGCGGCCTCGTTTGTTCAATTGCTTTCTCCCTTGCCCTCACCGTCATTCCCCTGAAGGTACCATGGTACCTGGCAATTGTGCTGGGCATTCTGATCGGTGTGGCCGCGACGCTGGGTGACCTGGCCGAATCGCTGATCAAACGGACGACGCATGTCAAGGATAGTGGGCATTTTATGCCCGGTCACGGTGGCATCCTTGACCGTGCGGATAGCATCCTCTTCGTTGTCGTTGTCGTGTTCGTCTTTACGCAAGTTATTACGTATTTATAGTAGTAGATGCTACGTCAGCCAGCACTCAAGACACCATTGACAGGTTCCCAGAAAGTTTCTTTTTTGCCTGGCCGCGTGGTAGAATATGACTGAGAATAGTATAGAAACAAGGCGAACGAAATTCCGCTTTCAATGAAGCCCCCTACGGGCCAGAGTGATCGTATTCAGGGCGAGCAATTCGTTCGCATATCATTATGAGGTGGGTCAACACATTTCCCGCATGGATACACATATATGACCGATTTTCCCAGGCGTATTGCCTTATTGGGCAGCACCGGATCGATTGGGCGGCAGACGTTGGACGTGGTGCGGTGTTACCCGGAGCATTTTCAAGTTGTAGCTTTGGCGGCACGTAGCAATGTTTCGCTCCTCGCGCAGCAGGTGCGGGAGTTTCAACCTTCCCTGGTCGCGTGTTTCGCCGGTACACCGGAGATAGAACAGGAAGCGCGCAAAGCCTTACCAGGAGTCATACTCGGCGAGCAGGGACTGCTCGCGGCAGCTACCCTGGAAGATGCAGCTATTCTTGTCGCCGCTACCTCAGGCCTCGTAGGACTCAGGCCCACTCTGGCGGCTATTAATGCTGGAAAAATTATTGCGCTGGCGAACAAAGAGACGCTCGTCATGGCGGGCCATCTTGTGATGGGGGAGGCGAAGCGAGCCGGGGTGCCTATCTTCCCGGTCGATAGCGAACACAGCGCAATCTGGCAATGCCTGCGAGGTGAGGATACGCGTCAGGTGAATCGCCTGGTGTTAACGGCTTCTGGTGGTCCATTCCGCCAGGCCAGCCTGGAACAATTGCGCGCGGTTACCGTCGAGCAGGCGCTTGCTCATCCGACCTGGCAGATGGGGCCGAAGATCACCGTCGATTGCGCCACACTTATGAATAAGGGCCTGGAAGTAATCGAAGCGCACTGGCTTTACGATATACCTTATGAGCGTATCGAAGTCGTCGTGCATCCCAAAAGCATCATCCACTCAATGGTCGAGTTTGTCGATGGTTCCTGGAAAATGCAGGCCAGCCTGCCGAGCATGCACCTGCCCATCCAGCACGCGCTCAGCTATCCTGTGCGCCTGAACACGGAAGGAACCGGGCTGGTGCGCGAACTGCGCTGGCCGGATGTAGCGCGCCTCGAATTTGAATCGTTAGATATAGAGCGTTTCCCCTGTTTCCGCCTGGCGATGGAGGCGGCGAAACGCGGCGGCACCTATCCCAGTGTGCTGGTAGGGGCCGACGAGGAAGCGGTAGCCCTCTTTCTTGCGGGAAAGATTGGATTTCTGCATATCGCGGAACTGGTAGAAGCTGTGCTGGCCCGTCACGAATCTATCGAAAACCCCGACGTGCCTGCGATTCTGGAGGCCAGTTCCTGGGCGCGCAAAACGGCGCACGAAATATATAAGAAAAGCTATACGTTTAAATCTACGTGAGAGATAAATTTATGAAGAGGAATCGAGAATGAATAACTGGTTCTTACTGGCAGCCATTCCCGTGTTTGGCATATGTGTGCTTGTGCATGAATTTGGTCATTTCATTACGGCGAAATGGGCCGGTATTCGGGTAGAGGAATTTGGCCTGGGCTTTCCGCCGCGCATTGTCGGTTTTCGCAAGCGTGACGCGGGCGGCTGGGAGGTCATCTGGTTCAGTGGCAGGCGTAACGAAGAAGATGACTATAGTTATGATAGCCAGAAGCAGACACCTTTCAGCGGTACAAGTGGAGGTGTCAGTATCCCAGGGGCGCAGGCTTCCCATCACACCATCTATTCGCTCAACTTCCTGCCCATCGGCGGCTTTGTGCGCATGCCGGGCGAGAATGGAGATATAAACGACGCCGAGGGGCGTTACGATCCACAGAGTTTTGCCGCTAAACCTGCCGGCAAGCGCATCATCGTGCTGGTCGCCGGTGTCACTATGAACGTTATTCTGGCAATGATCCTCTTCACCATCGCCTATACCCTTGGCGAGCCAACTTATCCTGCTATCATCGGCCAGGTCGTTCCTGGCTCTCCGGCAGCTGTGGCCGGGCTTCGTTCTGGCGATACAATCGTTTCAGCGAACAATCATCCCGTCCAGCTCTTCACGGATCTGCAGGCAGTTGTCGGAAATGCGATTGCCGCGGACAACGGTAAGCACGCTACTGTGCCGATTACCCTGCAACTGCGCCATGCCGGTAGTTCGCAAATTGTCACGACGACCGTCAATGCTCGTGAGCATCCACCACAGGGTCAGGGAGCAATGGGGGTTACGGAGAAGATTGTCTTCGTGAGTTCTCCATTCTGGGAGGCGCCGTTCAAGGGCGTCCAGCATACGTTTAGTGTGACCGGCGATTTTATCAATTCGATTGCGCAAATGATTTCTGGGGCCGTGAAGCCCCAGGTGGCCGGTCCCGTAGGTATCGTGGAGATTACGGGACAGGTGGCCTCGAGCGTACCCGATCTCGGCTGGTGGCCAATCCTGAGCCTGACGGCTATCCTGAGCCTGAACCTGGCAATTGTCAATATTCTCCCGTTCCCCGCTCTGGATGGCGGCCGCGTCGTATTAGTATTAATAGAGTTGCTGCGTGGGGGTAAGCGTCTGAAACCTGAGCGAGAAGGCCTGATCAATTTTGTCGGCATGGCAATTTTGCTGACTTTGATGGTTGTTATTACGGTGAGCGATGTTATCCATTGGGGGTCCTATTAATCCTTCAATAGGGACGGCGATTCGCCCGCCTTTTCTAGTCATTCAATGGAGTAAAAGAATTTATGCGACGGAAAACCCGCCAAATACATGTTGGAGATGTGGCCATCGGAGGTGATGCGCCTATTGCTGTGCAGTCCATGACGACCACCTATACGCGCGACGTAGAAAGCACGGTCGCGCAGATTCATCGCCTGGAAGATGTCGGATGTGAGATAGTGCGCGTGGCCGTGCCGGAAGAAGAGGATGCCCTCGCAATCAGCGAGATCAAAAAGCGCATCCACATTCCCCTGGTGGCTGATATACACTACAAGCACAGCCTGGCGCTCGAGGCCATCCGGCAGGGTGTCGACTGCGTGCGCATCAATCCCGGCAATCTGATTAATGGACGCAAATCGCTGGAGCAGATCGTGGCTGCCTGTAAAGAGCGGGGGATTGCCATGCGCATCGGCGTTAATTCCGGCTCGATTGATGCTCTCGATCAGCGCGGCCAGATGCAGCGCATTCAGGTCAGGCTGCGTGATGATGGCGTACTGGAACGCACCGATCCTGCCGAGCAGCGCCGCAAAGAACGCGAGCAACTCGCGGAACGCATGGTCAATAAAGCCCTGGAATACATCGGCTGGTGTGAAGAGATGGACTTCCACGAAATCAAAGTCTCCCTGAAGTCATCCACGCCATTGACAGCAGTCGAAGCCTATCGCCGGTTTTCGCAGCGTTCGGACTATCCATTGCATCTGGGCATCACCGAGGCCGGGACAGCCGTCACGGGGGCGGTCAAATCTGCCGTCGGCCTTGGCTTGCTGCTGGCCGAGGGCATTGGCGATACCATCCGTGTCAGCCTGAGTGCCGAGCCAGAGGAGGAGATTCCCGTCGCCTATGAAATCCTGCGTTCGCTCGAATTGCGCAACCGCGGCGTCACCTTCGTTTCATGCCCTTCCTGCGGGCGCGTCGAGATTGACGTGATCGGCGTTGCTAACGAAGTCGAAAAACGGCTCGCCAGGGTGCAGACTCCCATTCACGTAGCGGTGATGGGTTGCGTCGTCAACGGCCCCGGCGAATCGCGCGATGCCGACGTGGGTCTTGCCGGTGGCAAGGGACGTGGCGTGATCTTCCGCAAGGGCGAAGTGATCAAAACGGTGCCAGAAGATCAGTTCCTGGACGCGGTGCTGAAAGAGGTAGCCAGTCTCTTGCCCGAACGCGAGGCAAAACTGGTCTATCCCGAAGGGGGCATCAAAGAGACGGCCGGTGTGCATCGCACCCGCGATGAGGGTATCGGGACAACTATAGCGAAATCTTGATGAGAGGATGAAAAAGGCGGCTTCTCAACGAAGCCGCCTTTTTAGTGGGCGATACAGAACTCGAATCTGTGACCTCCGCCATGTCAAGGCGGCGCTCTAACCAACTGAGCTAATCGCCCTTACCGGACAGGAACAATAATAGCATTGCTGCTGATTGTTGTCAAGCAGATTTTGGCGAAAAAGTAGGGATAGATCGGTCTTCTTTCTCAGGCCTGGTACCTATTGATTACCCTGCTCAGGCCAGGGCGGTACATCAAAACCGCGGCTTCGCAAAAACTGCTCGAACCAGAGCAGCGAATCCGGTTTCTTGGATGATGTCTGATTATCCGCGCGATAAAAGCGCACGTAGAGTGGTAAAGATGGTCCCAGCCGCTCAATCAGGCGCTTGACCCGTGCTTCGGCCTTATCCCAATGACCGCGAGCCGCCCCATCTCGCCAGCTATTAAATGCCTCGTCGTGCAGTTCAATGATATCCAGCAATGCCGGGTCATCTATGTAGCGTTCGGCGAACCGGCGAGCAATGGTAGCATGTCGATTGCCGCCGGTGGGCAACGACTGATTCACCTGGTACTTGAGGGTATCATGAATCAGGGTGATCAAGCGTAGCTTGCGACGTTCCTCCGGCGTGCTGGCGAAGCGGTCAATATTGGCCAGCACATCGGCGATATGATACATAATTTGTCCCTCGGAATGTCCCGGTCGGGTCCAGCCCCACACCACACCCTCCTGCCATTCGGGGTCAGCGGCTATCTTTCGTTCCAGGTCTGTCTCAAGTTGAAATGGGAGTTCCATGCCTGTACCATCACATCCTCCTTCAATGTTTCTCTGCTTATTAATACGAGTAGTTGTAGTTGCAGGTAGCAGGACAGTCATGTTGCGATCATATCCTGGAACGGGTGGTTCCTTTCCTGGTTATAGAACATGAGGTCCCTGTCCCTAAAGAGGAAACCACTTAAGGCTCTTCTTGCTGTGATGAATCGTGCGTATGTAGGAGAGACACCATGTGACTCCTTTAGAAAAAGACAAACTGATCTTGCTTACTCAGCGATATCCCCCAATTCTCCGTCAGCGAAAATATACCTATCTCGCGCTTGTGTGGCAAAAGCGGTAAGACAAGCAACTGATGTGACATAAGTAAGTATAAATACTCAACCAATTGATGTCAAGAGAGATAGGTACATACCGAATTTGTGCAAAATGCATGACCAAAAGATCACCATGTTCGTTTTGCGTTAAAATCCATCCCGAAGTTGCCGATCTTTCTAGTAAGATTAGAATTTTGGTATCTCAATTCTGATGCCTTGAAATTTTTTTTAACCCGGTGTTATACTTTGACGGGGGATAGGGGTTTATTAATATATTTGCGCATTTCTCATGAACAAAAAGGCCTCTTTAACTCGCAAAGCTTGCCGTATGCTGGCTCACGGACTTAGATGGATGAAACGAAAATGGGAACAAATGCGTAAGTAGCAACGTCTAGCATTATGGATTATTTTTCGTCGAAAAGCTAATCACGAAGGGGCTATTGATCCAATGCATATTTCGAGGTCCCGGCCAATCGTGCGTTACAGGAAGCCGTCCTCCGAGTTGAATGATAGACGGCGCATGCTGCATATCCTGGCAATCTTGTTCTTTTTTGCCCTGATCTGGCTAGCAATGGGGAATGCTAGCGCCGGTACGTTCAACCATACCAGTCCTGGCGTCGATTATAGTTGCAGCCAGGCATATTTTTCACCCGATGGTAATCCATTTCCTCTCTGCCCAGGTCCCTACCCTGGTGGGGGCAATTGTGTCTGGTGGGCATGGGAGCAGTGGCATTTACTTGGCTATAATCTTCCACTCAACTGGGGCAACGCCGCCGATTGGATCGTCGATGCGGAGCGTTTTGGTCTGCCGATTGGCACAACCCCGCGCGTTGGCTCGATCGCGGTCTTCCCACGCGCCGATGGTGTATGGGCATTTGGCACCGCGGGGCATGTGGCCTTTGTCACCTGGGTAAGCCCCGATAGCTTAACGTTTAACGTGACCTATCAGAACTACGGCGACCCTACACCTATGTTCATCGGCAATGGCTATAACGTCTCCGTTATCAATCAGCCGAGTTATCAGGATGGCGAACTGCGCTTTATCTATTTTCCCAAAGTGATCGATCCCACGCTATTTGAACGCCTGCCGGGTGTGAATGGCAATGGAGTTGCCCAGGTATCTTCAGTGAATAACATGCTCATGAGCAGTGTTACTAGCAGCGGTTCGCTGGCAAGTAGCGAACTTGCGCTGGGTTTACCCCCCGGGTCATATGACCAGGAATTCAGCGCCGACTTTACCGGCAATGGCCTTACCGATCTGCTGCTCTATAATCGCCAGCAAGGACGCCTGGATGTACTTACCTTGCAAGATAAACTGTTGCCGAACTATGCTCGCCTGGCGCATGACAGGGTGCCGAACGATACGCAGGAGGCCGCCATACCGCAGCGAGTTAGCCTGAGCGACAAGACAACACCCGTCAATGGCTGGGGGTCGAACCTGGACATTCGTATAGGAGATTTTGATGGAGATGGCCATGCCGATATCCTGCTGTACGATCTTGTGACAGGCAAAATACAACTGATCAGCTTGACGCCCGAACTCACGATAAAGAAACATGTAATTCTTCCAGGTTGGGGTCCTGGCTGGGAACTATATGTTGGGCAATTCGATGGTAAGCGCAGTGGCGTCTTCATGTACAATCGCTTCGCTGTTCCCCAGCCAAGTCCGCTTCCCAGCCCGACACCGAATCCCAGCCCGAGTGGAACGCCGGGTCCCAGCCCAAGCCCATCACCAAGTCCGAGTCCCAGTCCGTCCCCTACTCCGAGTCCCAGCCCGTCTCCGACGCCAAGTCCGAGTCCGAGTCCGACCCCGAGCCCATCGCCCAGCCCCAGTCCGAGTCCAACCCCAAGTCCGACTCCTACGCCGGTTCCGAGTGAGGTAGTTCCAAGTCCAACGCCAACTCGGACTCCGAGTCCGAGTCCAACCCCGAGTCCCAGTCCCAGCCCGACGCCAAGTCCAACCCCATCGCCAACACCACGGGCAACCCGGACTCCGACGCCTGGTGCGACTCCTACAAAAGTTCCGACAAGAGGGCCTGTGCCGTCTCAAACAGCGAGTCCTACAGAATCTCCGTCGCCTGATCCAACCGGGCCAGCGCAGGGCAGTAACATAATAATGGATGTGAACTATGGTTCCACGCAGGACTATAGTGATTTGACCTATCTTAGCGGTCCTCCGGGGGCTACTTCGCAGTCGCAGCTGACTGCCGATGTGATGGTGGTCGATTTCAACAATAACTTTGGTATCAGTCATGTCCAGAAGTATGGTCTCCTGTATAATTCCTGGGAGGTTTATGTAGGCCGCTTTGTAAATCCTCAGCAAGATGGCGTCTTTCTCTATGATCGTAACTCAGGAGACGCCCGCATCATGGATTTTACCGGCGATTTGGAAATAACCAACTATCACGAATTGCACAACCTGCAAGGAAACTGGGAAGTGCATACCGGTGATTTCAACGGTTCGGGCCGCGCCCAAGTACTGCTTTATGATCCGAGCAGTGGCGATGCACAATTCCTGGTCTTTACCCCCAAACTTACCCTGGCGAATCAGAAGAGTCTCTCATCACTTGGCAGCAATCTCGTACTCTATGTTGGCCACTTTGGTATGCCGGCGTTGAGTGTGATGCTCTATGATCCACAGGCGGCCCAGAGTACCTTCATTGCCTTTGATTCGTCGCTTGATGTTGCACGCCAGGTTACTGTCAACAGTTGGGATCAAAGCTGGCAAATTCTGATAGGCGCTTTTCTTGATCGTTCGCGTTGCCTTGCCGATCACACCTGTGCTACCGGTGACGACATCCTGTTGCTGAATCGCAGCCTGGGTGAGTTACAGCAGTATATCTTCTCCTTTGGGAACCAGTACAATGTATTCGATAATCGTTCGCAATCCTTTTTGCGCGACGGGGTAGCCCCACAGGGAGTCCTTTCGCCGGTTGATACCACTACCTTTGGCCTGGTAATCACGCTTGATACTTCTATCCACGGTGAGGAGATATACTAAAAGGAGGAGGCCGATTCATCGGCCCCGCGTCCATTACTGGATTATTTTGTTCAATCTCATGATCGCGCCCCGACAGGAGCATCCTTTTAGTATATGAGGAGAGCGGGTAGGATGGGCAGAGTTCTCAAAATATGGTATCATACTCCTTACAAAAAATCTGTTGAAGCGTGAAGAGGAATTGCATGAGTCAAGAAAGTATCAATCGGCTTCGGACATGGTTATCTGAACAGGGACTGGACGCGTTTCTCGTGACACAGCCCCAGAATCGGTCTTATTTAAGTGGATGGCTTAATGATGACGTAGAGGGCGCCGGCATGCTGCTGGTAGGACAGGAACACCAGATATTACTGACGAACCCGCTCTATAAGGAAGTCGCCGAACGCGAGGCAACCGGCTGGGAAATTGTCATCCCGTCATCGCGCGAATATGCGCCTGCTATAGCGAGGCTGGCTAAGGAATATGGCTGGTCGGGCATCGGTTTCGAGGCCATGGCAATTATTTATGGCGTGTACGAAACGATACGCGCCGCAGGTGAAGAGGTTTTCACCCTCCACCCATTCAATGATAGTATTGTGAGTACGTTGCGTCTCGTCAAGCAGCCTCATGAGTTGGAATTACTGAGGCAGGCTGGGGTTATTACGGATCAGGCCTTTACGCATATCTGCCAGTGGATTCAACCCGGCGTGACGGAAAAAGAAGTGCAATTAGAGGTCGCGAACTCCATGATATCGCTAGGGGCGGATGGGCCGGCTTTTGAAACCATCGTCGCTTCCGGGCCAAATGGTTCGATGCCGCACGCGCACGCAAGCGAGCGCCGCATACAACGCGGCGAACTGATCACTATCGATATGGGCGCTCGCTATAAGGGCTATTGTGCCGATATGACACGCACCATATGCCTGGGCGAACCGGCTGAGAAGCGGATGGTTGAGATATACGATGCGGTTCTGAATGCTATGAAGACGTGCGAGGCAGGATTGCAAGCCGGTATTAAGAGCCAGGCAGCCGATGCCCTTGCGCGTTCCGCATTAGAAATGCAGGGATTGGGCGAATATTATGTACATAGTACAGGTCATGGCGTTGGTTTGCACGTGCATGAAGGACCCTCGCTTTCACAGAGAGCTCCCGAAGAAATGATACTACCTGCCGGCTCCGTGGTCACTGTCGAGCCGGGAGTCTATATTCCTGGCTGGGGCGGGGTACGCGTCGAAGATTTTGGTCTGATTACCGAAGACGGATTTGAGGCTTTCTCACACTCACCAACCCAACTTGTAATTGAGCGCTAAGGAGTTAAGCAGATGATATCGACAGGTGACCTGAAAAAGGGCATCACCATGGAATTTGAGGGCCAGCCGTGCAGCGTACTGGATTGGCAGCATGTGAAAATGGGACGCGGCGGCGCCATTGTGCGTTTGAAGCTGCGCAATTTGCGCACCGGCGCTACTTTTGATCGCACCTGTGATGCCGGCGATAAATTCAAACGTGTCTACCTGGATCGCAGCACCGTCACTTATCAATATCAAGACGGTGATCAGTACCATTTTATGGATACCAGTACCTATGACGATATCGTGTTGTCCGGCGATCAACTTGGTGATACCAAAAATTACCTCATCGACAACCTTGAACTCGATTTGATCCTGCTGGACGGAGAGCCAATATCGGTCGAACCACCTGAAAAAGTAGTGCTGCGCGTCGACTATACCGAGCCTGGTTTTAAAGGTGATACCGCTACAGGTGGCACCAAACCGGCAACAACTGAGACAGGCCTGGTGGTGCAGGTTCCCCTTTTTATCTCGACCGGTGATATGATTCGTGTGAACACGACAACGGGCACCTACGTCGAACGCGCGTAGGATGCTATACAAAACTGTTCGCAATGGAGAAGATCATGGACAGAGACAGCTATACTCCCCCTATCGAGGATGCGGAGTCAGGGGAACACTATGCCGCACAGGAAGAGCAGCCAGCAGAAGTCATCAGTATCGAGCAATTGCGCCGCCTTGTGCGCTTACTTGACCAGAGCAGCGTTTCCGAACTCGAATTGAGGCGTGTCGAAGAGGGAACACGTCTGGTGCTGCGCAAAGCAAAAGCTGATCAGAATGCCGTTCCTCAAAATGGTGCGCTACTCAGTCCGCAAAGTGTTGTCTCTACAGTACATGAAGAAGCTGAGCCAGCGCCTTCGGAGATCGAACATAAGGTCCTTGCACACCTGGTAGGCACGTTCCATGTATGGGCCAGACCCAGGGGCGGGACATTAGTAGCCGTAGGTGATCGCGTCAAAGAAGGCCAGTTATTAGGCATCATCGAATCGCTAAATGTCTTTAACGAAGTTGAAGCGCCGGCAGCGGGCCGCGTCGTCGAGATTTTTGTGCATGAGGGTCAGCCGGTAGAATATGGACAGGTGCTCATGACTATCGCCAGTCCAGTCGAAGAGTAGGCTCCGATGTTATTTTTAGATGCGCCATCAGTTTTGAGCGTTTCGCAGCTCTCTCGCTATCTGAAAGAACTGTTGGAAGTGAACGACACGTTGCAGGATATATGGGTGCAGGGGGAAGTTTCCGGTTGCAAGGTATATCCCTCGGGTCACTGTTACTTCACGCTCAAGGATGCTGAAGCTCAGTTGCATTGTGTCTTCTTTAAGTATGCGCGCCTGCGTTCCTCAGCTCCCGAACTGCGCGATGGAATGGCCATCGCCGCCAACGGTCGCATTTCATTATATGAACGCGATGGCAAACTCCAACTATACGTGGACAGCATCGAACCATTAGGGGATGGCGTCCTCTTTTTGCGTTTCGAACAGTTGAAGGCCCGCCTGGCCGCCGAAGGTCTTTTCGATATCGAACGCAAACGCCCATTGCCGGAATTTCCTTCGGCCATAGGCATTGTCACTTCCCCGCAGGCGGCTGCGCTGCGAGATATGCTGCGGGTGCTGCGCACGCGTTGCCCGCTGGCCCAGGTCATCCTCTCGCCCACGCTGGTACAGGGAGCCGAGGCCCCCGCGGCGATAGCGAATGCACTTGATTTGCTCAATGAGTATGGCGATGTCGATGTGATTATCGTTGCGCGTGGCGGCGGCTCGATAGAAGAACTCTGGGCCTTCAACGAGGAAGTGGTGGCGCGCGCTATAGCGCGTTCGCGTATTCCCGTAATCAGCGGTGTGGGACACGAAACAGATTTCACCATCGCGGATTTTGTTGCCGACCACCGCGCATCTACGCCCACCGCTGCCGCTACTGCCGCCGTTCCCGATATCTCCGCCTGGCTTGCGGATGTGCAGGCACACCGGCAAACCCTGACGGAACTCATGCAAGATATATTGATCGAACTGGCCGACGAACTGGCACGTACCGAACGTGATTTACAACGCCAGAGTCCGCAGTACCAGCTTGATCGATTGCGCCAGCAGCTTGACGATACGACCGCGCTGTTGCAAACGCGCCTGCAGCACATGCTTTCACTACGTAGTGAGCGCCTGCGCGGTACGGCATTGCAATTGCACTCGCTCAGTCCTTTGCTGACCATCGCCCGCGGCTACGCGATTGTGCGCCGTGACGCTGATAGCGCCGTTGTAACCAGCACGCAACAGGTTGAGGCAGGTAACGAAATAACGATTCAGGTAACCGATGGACTTATCCATGCGCAGGTTCAATGATGAATCAATGAGGATAGAACAATGGAAACACTCACCTTTGAAGAGGCATTCGCGCAGCTTGAAGCGGCTGTAGCGGCTTTACAAGACGGGCAGATGCCCCTCGAACAGGCGTTGCGTCATTATGAAGAGGGTATGAAACTGGCGCACTATTGCAACGAACTGCTACAAAAAGCAGAACTTCGCGTGCAGCAATTGCGTGTTAATGATGAAGGGGTACCGGTGGTTATTCCGTTTGAAGCCGAATGAAGCCTGAAGAATCAAACCAACAGCATGAAGACTATCTTTGACAATCAAATCCTGATCGCTGCTTTCGCGGCCTGGGCGATTGCGCAGCTATCGAAGGCGCTATTTGAGCTATTGCGATACCGGCAGCTCAAGCTCAGTCGCCTCGTCTCATCCGGCGGCATGCCCAGTTCGCATTCAGCGCTGGTCACCGGCCTGGCCACGGCGACGGGGCGTGTCACGGGCGTTGCTTCTGCCTCTTTTGCCATCACCATCGTCCTGGCGAGCATCGTGATGTATGATGCCGCGGGTGTTCGTCGCGCCGTCAGCATCCAGGCGCGTATCCTCAATCAAATGATTGACGAGGCTTTCCAGGGCAAACCTTTTGCTGAAAAGCGCCTGCGCGAACTGATCGGCCATACTCCCTTACAGGTGATTGTTGGCGGGCTTCTCGGCATTGGTGTAGCGCTCATCCTCACTGCATAGCCGGCAGGGGACCGGAAGGCGCCATTCTGGTTTTATTTTTCCATCCATGGCATTTATCCTCCGATAAGTTCGTGCCTTAATCTCTACCTCGTTGCTAATTTTTATGGTATACTTTCGCACAAGATAAATTCCATTTATCTTCCACTCTTTTTTGTAATTCAGAATTTTAAGGAAGGAGGTGTTGTACACAAAATAGCAAGCAATCGGTGTATGCGCATTATTCTCCAATCCTGCTTTTGCGCTGTTCTACACATTCGGAAGTGAGCAGCGTAGCAGCAATTCAACTCATTAGTGTGTTGAACAAACGCCACAGTTAGACGTGGTACAATGGAGGGACACCACTATGGCTTCAACAAGTTTCCGCGAAGTTACTACTGAGGCAACGATCGAAGAGAAGAAGAAACTCCGCAAGGAGTTCAGAGTCTTCGATATGATTTTTATCACGATTGCCGCTATCATCGGCATCGATACGCTCGGTGCGGTTTCCTCTAATGGGGGCCAGGCCCTCACCTGGCTGGTTATCTCGGCGATCACGTTCCTTCTTCCTTATGGCCTGCTCACTGCTGAACTCGGCACGACCTTTACCCAGGAGGGTGGCGTTTACGAGTGGTGCAAAATGGCAGGCGGGCGTTATTTCGCATCCCTGGCCGCCATGCTCTACTGGATCTCCAATCCGCTGTGGGTTGGTGGAACCCTCTCGGTGACGGCTATAGCGGCTATTGCGACCTTCTTCTTTGGTAACGCAAACTACCAGATCGGTGGGAGCGCTACAACCAACGCCATTTTTAGAATTATTGTCGCCCTCATCTTCATCTGGGGCGTGACCTGGTCGGCCATTTTGTCGCTGCGTGTTGGCAAGTGGCTCTCAGTCTTTGGTTCCTATGCCAAATTTGCGCTGTTCGCGGTATTTGCCGTACTTGCCATCGTCTTTCTTGCCGGCGGTCACTCCACCGGCGATCACCTGACATTTGCCGATTTAGCACCCTCCGCAAACTGGTACGCTATCCTGAGCGCCGTGATTCCGGTGTTGATTTTCCAGTGGGTCGGCTTTGAGCTGCAGAACGGCGCGGGCGAAGAAATGGTCAATCCCCAGCGCGATGTGCCGCGCGCTATTATCCGTGCTGGCATTATCGCGGTCATCGCCTATGCTATTCCTATCACGGTCATCCTCTTTACCCTGCCGAAGTCGCAGCTTACCAATGTCGGGAGTTTCCTGGCTGCATATAAGACGGTCGCGGCAGTCTTGCCGTCGTTTCTCGCCACGGGCCTTGGCTGGCTCGTTGCTCTTGCTATCGTGCTGAGCCTGGCCTCTAGCGGTGGGTCCTGGATCATTGGCGCCGACCGCACTTATGCCATTGCGTCACTGGATCGCACCGGCCCCGCTTTCCTGGGTCGATTCAGTGGCAGATACGGTACGCCGATTGTCGTGAATACCATGTCCGGCATCGTGGCATCTATAGCTATGATCGCGGCCATCTTGATCACGGCATTTGGGAGTGGCAACATTACGACGCTCTTTGGACTGGTGTTTGGCTTCGTTGTCTCGACAACAACGCTTTCCTACCTGTTCATTTTCCCGGCGTTTTTCTTACTGCGTCTCCGCTATCCCGATGTTCACCGGCCCTATAAAGTGCCGGGTGGGATGGTAGGCGCGGTCATTGTGACGCTCCTGCCCCTGCTCTATGCGGCTTTTGCCAGCTACTTCATCCTTGTACCCACCGATGCCACTGTTGCGAACAATGGCGTCACCCGGCTCACCTATGAATTGACACAGTTCATACCGCTGGCTATCATTGTCCTGCTCACGACCGTCTTCTACATCTGGGGACACCTGGAGAAGCGGAACAAGGATGTGGTAGTCGAGGTCAACCTGGCCGAGCAAGGTTTTGAGGGGTTAAGTGGCGTTGCAGGCGATTAATCGCTAGACGCTTTCTTTTCCTTGTGCTATGCTTGTCAAAATGATTGGCGAAGAAAGGTAAGCATAGCACAAGGATTTTTTCATGGCTTCCCCTACAACACGGCAAAAATCGTTCCCATTTGTACCAATCCTGTTAAGCATTGGCGTCTCTGCCGGTCTGACCGCCCTTGCCATGCGTTTCTATCGTCGCCCGTATGAAACGTTGCTCGACGCCGCGCGTGTCGGCATGCGTTTGAGTGGTATGCGCGAAGAAACTATAGATGTGGCGGGCCTTCGCATGCATTTCTACAGCGCCGGAAGGCGAGGCGATCCTATCGTCCTGGTGCATGGCCTTGGCAGCTCAGCTGAAACCTGGGGGCCCCTGATGTGGCTGCTCAGCAAAGACTTTCTCGTCTATGCCCCCGACATGCCCGGCTTTGGCAAGACACCCATAGCGCCCGAAGGAGTCAATATCTCTACCCATGTCCTCTACCTGGAGCGCTTTCTCGATGCGCTTGGCCATCCGCGTGTGATACTCGCCGGCAATTCGTTGGGGGGTTGGATTGTCACGCGTTTTGCCGTGGAACATCCAGAGCGTGCCCAGCACCTGTATTTGCTGAATAGTGCCGGTTTGCGCCGCGAAGGACTCAACTCACCCTACGCAGTTGATCGTGACTCGGCTCGTCGTTCTATAGAATATATTTATGGCCGCTCTCTGCCGCTGCCTGGCTTTGTGCTGGATGCCGTCGTGCGCAATTCCCAGCAACCGGCCTATGCAGGTTTCATTCATGGGTACGATCCGTCCGAGGAGCTGGATAACGTACTCGCGCAGGTGAAGACTCCCACGACCATTATCTGGGGCGAGCAAGATGGCCTGTTCCCCGTCTCTATTGCCCATGAATTCCACGCCGCGATATCCAACGCTGAACTTGTACTCCTGCCTGGCGCCGCGCATATGCCTCAAACGCAGGCTACCAGAAAGGTGGCGGAAATCATTATGAAAGAGATGGGCGTCGAAGCGGTCGGATGATCTAAGGGTCTTTATCCAACCTTCGCCACAATAAAATCCGCCAGCTCGCGTATATGCCGCTCAGCCGGAACGTAGATGCCGCCCGATTTGTAGGCCTTCGAACGCATGCTCAGTTGTGCCCACTCGCATACCTCCCAGTCCTGGCGATTGACGATATCGAAGACCTCGACCGCGTCCATTGGATCAAAGCCGGGCTGGCTCATGGCGCCGGGATCGAAAAGCCATTCACATATTACCTGCGTGCGTCCAGGCTCCTGGGGAAGCAGTGTATGGATAACAACATGATCGTCGAGCAGGTTCACCAGCATATTCGGCAGAATAACGATGCCATAGTAGCGGCGTCGATCTTCCGGGAGCAGTCCCGGCAAAGGGGGGCGGCTGGCCTTGCCTGTAATAGTGAACGCCTCGACATCCTCAGCAAGCATCGCTGCATCTCCATCCATGTAGGTCTTGCCTGAGCGAAAGCCTGGCAGGAGATGGCAGAGTTCGGGGTGCATCGGCCCGCAGTGATAGCACTCCATAAAATTCTCAAGGATGAGCTTCCAGTTCGCCTGTATATCATAGGTGATCGTCTTACCGACCCGTAAACGCTCCAGACCATAGCGGGAGAACGGCTCGTAGCTGCCGAAACGCTCTACAACCGGCGTCGTAACCTGCTCCGCAACCGGCGCCGGATCGTCTGCGAGGTTCAACCAGATAAATCCCTCCCAGGTCTCCAGGGCTACCGGAAACAGGCCAAAGAGCCTGCGGTCAAATTGCTCATCGTTCAGGACGTTCGGCGCCCCGATCAGCTGCCCATTGAGTCCATATGTCCAGGCATGATAGCGGCACTGGATAGACCCTTTCAGTTGTCCGGCGGCTTCCGTGCATAACCGAGCGCCCCTGTGACGGCATACATTGAGAAACGCTTGCAGCCCGCCCTTGCGGTTGCGCACCACGATGATACTTTCATATCCTATGGTAACGGTCCGGTACGCGCCAGGAACAGGAAGCGCCTCGGCCCGACCCGCGCAAACCCACATCTCTGAAAAGATGCGCTGCTGTTCAAGTTCGTAAATTGCCGGGTCATAGTAATAGCGCCCCGGAAGCGTGGAAAGGAAAGGAGCCTCTGAACGAACTGTCGTAGTCATGTAATGCACCTCGCATGTGGCTATCGTCCATTGATATGGTTTTCGGCGGTTACGATGGAGTGGGGAGTCCATCTTAGAGGCATTATACGACAGGAACCGCAGGGTATTCCAGGGGTTGATCAATTGCTTACTGGTCAGACCCATTAGTACTTTTCGATAGGTGAAAGTATCACTTCATGTTCCATTCATGCGATAATAGGGAACGTTGAGATACTGTACGGTGCGCAATGTGGCGGCGGCAGGACAGGGACGAACCGCTGTCCCTACAGGACGAGGCGAATCCCCGATTCGGTCGTCAAAATTCACCAGGCCATTGCGATAAGTCGGCAAGTTGGAAGAATGCTTGTAAGCAGAAGTTTCTCATGTTATACTTTTTAGGCGTCGAGTTTTACCTTGATTTTTGTTAGCAGGGAGCTATTGTCGATGGAGCCGCAAAACTCCTATGAGCCACTCGGTTCTGAAATCAGCCGGGCAGGGAAGGCTGAAAGCAAACCACAACTGGAGCTACTCTCAATTAACGACCTGGCTCGTTGCTGCTCCGAAGAAACGAATAAGTTTCTCAAGCAAAGCGCTTCGAATGATCGCTACTGCTTAGAGCTATTTCGCCGCGCCATCACTCGTCATGATGACGATGCCTGGGCCTGCATCTACCAGCAGTATGCGCCTCTGGTGCTTACCTGGGTCAATCAGCACCAGAGCGCGGCGCCATTGTTGGGCCAGGATGGAAGTGGGCCGCTTGTGAATGCCGCTTTTGCCAAGTTTTCACAGGCCCTCACCCCTGCCAAAATGGATAACTTCGACTCACTGGCAGCGATTTTGAAATATTTAAAAATGTGCGTGCATAGCGTCATTGCCGACGAGGTGCGCTCGCGGCAATCGCGGCAGTATGAAGAGACATTGGAATTGATCGAGAATGAACCGGCGTCAGAGGACCCAGCCGATGATGTTGTTTCCACTATCTCGGCGCAGGGATTGTGGCAGGTCATTCAAGAAGAACTCAACGGGGAAGAAGAGCGCGTGCTGATCTATCTTGCCTATATTCACGGCATGAAGCCCAGCGAGATCAGCAGCCAGCACCACCGCCTGTTCCCGACGGTAGAGGATGTCTATCGTATCAAACGCAATGTGTTAGAGCGATTGAGACGGAATCGCCGTCTACAAACGTTATTTAAACATCAACATCTGTAACGATCAAATGATCTTGCAATATTTGCTGTGCTTTCAAATGCGCGCAAGCGCAGATACTAAAATAGCAAATGTGTTCGTTTATTCTGTTGAAAAGGACAAAAGAAGCCTGCCGGAGACGTGCGGTTTACTGGAGACAAGGGGAGAGGTCGCCTGTATCACGCGCGTGCCATGCCGGTGGGGATGGTCTGGCCTCTTTACGAAGTGGACTGTGACCATCTGATCACTATCCTATAGTAAAAGGAAACGCTCATGGAGTGTAGTGAACCTGGAACTATTCGCGATGAAGAACTGCTGGCATATCTGGCGGGGGAGAGAGTACGGCCGGCCGTTGTGCAGCATCTTGGACATTGTCCGCATTGTTCGGCGCAGCTAGCAGAGTACCGCAGAATAGAACATACGCTTGTCAATAAACTCTACCGGTGGGATTGCCCATCGAATCTCACGCTGGGCGAGTACCAGTTAGGGCTGCTCGATAAGGAACATGCCATGGCTGTCAGGCTGCATCTGAGCCAGTGCGTGCTTTGTGCCGCCGAAGTAGCAACCCTCACCGAATTTCTTGCCGATGATCCAATCCTCGTTGAGCGTGTGCCTGTTCGTCCCTCCTCCCTGAATAATCATCGTCCGGCTGCCCAGGAAGTCAGAAGTGTGCTGGATCGCCTGGCGGAGCGTTCGCGCGAGCAAGTGCGGCGTATCAAAGCAACCCTGCTGCCACCGCAGCCTCGTTTTGCCTACCAGCGCAATGTGGCTCAACCCTCCGTCTGGCCGCGTCGCTATACTGCCGAGGATGTCAGTATTTCTATCCAGGTCGAGCGGGCTGCCGGTCGCAAGGAAGATGTACAATTGATAGGATTCGTCACACGCAAGGGAGCCACGTTGGAAGCATTGCAGGGCATTCCGGTCCTTCTTTCCTTGCAATCGGATGCCGTCTACACGCAAAATATCGATGAACTCGGTAATTTCGTCTTTTCCTCGATCTCTCCCGCAACCTATACGCTGGAGTTGCAGTTGCCGGAAAGTACGATTGTGATCGAACAACTTCCGGTCACTTTGCAGGATTGATGAAAGAGTTGACTATTATGCCGCCAGCCCCTACAATGTCCATTGTAGGGGCTGTTTTGTGAACCCCGAGATCATCTTTCACAGGACCTGCCCCGTAATTTGAGATGCATAGACATACAATGTACAATCCAGGTGAATTAGCGGAAGCCTTGCTTGCATGACACCTCAAGACCTGTTTGCCACGCTACTTGATATGGATGAGGAAGAGGGGCGGCATGTACTGCGAACTGAGATCCCCGCGTATGATAGCGCCTCGATTGATGTGCTGGTGGAATTGATGAAGCGCGAGGCGGACCGCCAGTGGGTCAAAGATTCGCAGCGCTCGTTTGTGATGGCCGGTTACCTGCTGTGTATTGGCGATCTGCTGCGTGATAAATATGTACACGCGCTTGGGTTAATGGCCCGTGGTGATGCGCTGCGACGTATGGATCGAGACAACGATGCGCTGCCATTTTTGGATGCTGCCGGAGAGGAATTTCTCGCAATCGGCGATGAGGTGGGCTGGGCGCGAACTCGTATTGGGCGTGTCAGCGCCTGCCTGCGCTTGAATCGCACGACCGAGGCGCTGCGCGACGCAGCTGCCGCCCGCGAAGTCTTTGTACGTCATGGGAAGCTGCTGCGGGCCGGGCAAATTGATGTCAATGCAGCGCTCATCAATTACGAGCTGGGTCAATACGACCAGGCTTTGCGTCTCTTCGACCGCGCAATTGAAACATACACACGCCAGGGGGAAGGCGTTGATCTCCATATCGCCCGCGCGCGCGGCAATAAGGCTATTACACTCGCGGCGATGGGGAGATTTCGCGAAGCCGTAGCATTGCATGAGCAAGCGCGTGCCACTTTTGCCAGGCACCGGGGCCAAGAAATCTCTGTAGCGCGAGAAGAATTAAACATCGCCCAGATTTATGCCGCCCAGGGCCATTATAGTCCGGCCCTACTGCTCTTCAATCGCAGTCGCGCAAACTTTCTGCAACACAATATGCTATCGGAAGCAGCTGAAGTCGCCCAGCAGACCTGTCTTTGCCTGTTGCGCTTGAATCGCGCTCAAGAAGCCTACGAGCTTGCCGGTGAGACAATTAAGTATTTTCGCACGTCGAAGCACCAGAATCGCCATAATCTTGCCCACTCGCTGATGTATCGCGCTGAAGCTGCTATGTTGATGGGCGATGTGGGTGGGGCCGATGAGATGCTACAAGAGGCGAGCAATATTCTCGAATCGATCGGCTTTATGGCTCTGGCGACGGTTGTGCGATTGAAAAAGGCCGAACTCTACTTTGCCGATGGTCAACTGGAAGCGAGCTTACGTGAGGCCCGTCATGTGGCCGATGCTTTCGCGGACCAGGAAGCCTTGCCCCAGCTGGCACGTGCCTCGCTGCTCCAGGCTCGCATTGCCGCGACGCTTGGTGATACCGCGACGGCGGGTGATCTCTGCGACCAGGCGCTCGATATCGCAAAGGGTCAGGGACTGCTTGAAATGCAATATCTCTGCTATTACCTGCTTGGCCAGATTGCCGAATATCATGATGATCTGGAGACGGCGGCAGGCTATTATGATCGCGCTATCCAGGGCATTGATGATGTACAGAGCCTCCTGGTGATGGATGAACGCAGCACGTTCTTACAGGATAAAGGCGATGTGTACCGGCGCGCGATCATCCTGGCGCTGAGACGCGGGAATATCGATAGGGCGCTTGTCTATGTCGAAAAGGCCAAATCTCGCGTCCTTGGCGATTACCTGCGCAACAACATAGATATTCGCCTGCGGGCCGGAGATAAGGCGAGCGAGGCGATTCTTGAAGACCTGGCGCGGCTGCGTGAAGAACAGGCCTGGTATAGCTCGCTGGTCTACGAGTCGGAACAGGAAGGTAATCTGAGCGATACAGCCATCATGCGTATTCGCGCTATGAAGCCTGGAGAAGCGCGGCGCGAGATGCAGAAGCGCGAACGCTATATTGAGCGCCTGCTGGAACAGATGCAGCTGCGCCTGGCCGGAGACCTGGTGTCGCGCCCGCGCACAAAATGGACGGATAGTATCGTCACTTCGCTGTGGCCCAAACTTGAGCGCTCGATGATCATACTGGAATATTACCTGACCGGGCAGGACCTGTATATTTTCCAGCTTACTCGCGATGGTATCGATGTACAGGTTGTTGCGGGAGCCGTTCCCAAAGTGGAGCGCCTGCTCTCGCTCTGGCGCGTCAACCTGGAACTGGCGGCGCAGGCGAGCGGCGCGCAGGATCGCGCCCAGGCCTTCGCAGGCCTGCAAGAGAACAGCCTGGGATTGTTGCAGCGGCTTTACGATCTCCTGCTCAAGCCGGTCTCCCATGCCCTCGAAAGGCGCGAACACCTGACGATCATTCCTTACGGCATGCTGCATTACCTGCCCTTCCATTGCTTGTTTGATGGCGTGCAATTTGTAGTGGAACGCCTCGACGTTTCCTACCTGCCTGCTGCCGCGCTGCTAGATATCTGCCGCCAACGGGGGCAGCGTATCGCGGCAAAAGGCGTACACCTGCCGGATTCGCTGGTGATGGGGATAAGCGATGGCGGTCGCCTCGCCTTTGCGGTGCAGGAAGCTGAGGCTGTGGCGAAGCGTCTGGGCGCCCCATGCTTGCTGAATGAAGCAGCAACTACTACCATCTTGCAGCAGAAGGGGGCGCGCAGTCCTATCGTTCATATCGCGGCTCACGGCCTGTCGCGCCTCGATGCCCCGAACTTTTCGCACATCAAGCTCGCGGATCGCCAGCTCAGCACCATCGAAGTGTTCAACCTCGATCTCTCATCCTGTTCGCTGGTAACCTTGAGCGCCTGCGAAACGGGACGCGCCATGATCGGCGGTGTTGACGAGGTAATCGGCCTGGGACGGGGTTTCCTGTACTCCGGCGCGGCCTCGCTGTTGCCGACACTGTGGAAGGTTGACGATGCCAGCAGCGCGGAACTGATGGAAATGTTTTACCAGGCCCTGCTCAGCGATTATAGCAAAGCTGCTGCCCTCGCCGGCGCCCAACGCGCTTTCCTAGCACGTGCGCGAACCTCCATTCGCCCCTATCGCGTGCATCCGTACTTCTGGGCGGCATTTCATCTGATAGGCGACCCTGGCAAGTTATAAAGGAATGAGGAATCGTCATGAAGTACCTGGCGCCGGAGTATGTCTATACGCCTCAAGGCTTGCAGGCCGGTATGGTTATCTCTGTCTCTGACGAGGGGTTCATCGCAGATGTTACAAATGCGAAGGAACAGGTCGATGGCTCCTCAAAGATTGAGATGCTTCCAGGTGTCGCGCTCCTGCCAGGCTTCGTGAATGCGCACAGCCATGTTTTCCAGCGCGCCTTGCGAGGTCATACCCACCGTCCTCTTTCGCGACAAGATACGTTCTGGACGTGGCGGTATGCCATGTACGCGGAAGCGCAGCGTCTGAACCCTGATCTACTCTATGCGCAGGCCCTGAACGCGTACCGTGAAATGCTGGCGGCAGGCTATATCAGTGTGGGTGAATTTCATTACGTTCATCATCAATCAGGCGGGCAGCCCTACGCGAACCCAAATGCGATGGCAGAGGCCATCTTACAGGCGGGGCATGACGCGGGCATTCGCGTCGTCTTGCTCATGACGGCCTATGCCCAGAGCGGCTTTCACCAGCCGCCAGAGGAAGGCCAGCGCCGCTTCTGTGATGCCTCGGTTGAAGCTTTTCTTGAGCGCGTCGAGGCTTTGCGCGTGACGGGCATTCCTATTGGCATCGCGCCGCATTCTGTGCGGGCCGTACCCGAATCCTGGTTTCGTGCCATTATCGACTATTGCCGTAGCTATCACCTGCCCATGCATATTCATGCTGACGAGCAGATGGCCGAGATCGAGCAATGCCGGGCCGCCTATGACTGTACTCCCATAGAACTATTGGAGCGTTTCGGCGCGCTGGATTCGTTGACGACGATTGTTCATGCTACCCATGCCAATGCCACAGAGATCGAACTGCTCGCGCAGCATGGATGTACGGTATGCGTCTGTCCAACCACCGAGGGCGATTTAGGTGATGGCATCGCGCCTTATGCAGAACTGCTCGCCGCGCGGATTCCGCTGGCGATTGGCTCGGATAGCAATACGCGCCTCGATCCCATCGAGGAGTTGCGCTGGGCCGAATATACGGCTCGCATGCGCTACCAGCGGCGCCGGGTCCTGGTTGCCGGGAAAATGGCCTCTCCTGGTCCGCTTTTGCTCGCGTATGGCACGCAAATGGGAGCAAAGTCCCTTACCTTAAAGACAGGGACAATTGCTCCCGGAATGAGCGCCGATTTTGTTGCCATAGACCTGGAACATCCTTCGCTATCGGGCTGGACTCCAGAAGATTTCCTGGATGTCCTGTTCTTCGGAGCGGCAGCGGATGTTATTAAACAGGTGTGGGTGCAGGGGAACAGCGTGAAAATTGGATAGGAAAATCCTCATCTTCTTGCTTTCCTCGGCTTCTCCTCGGGCTTCGGTTCCAGCGCCGGCACCTCTTCGATGCGCCGCAGCGCCTCCGCGATGGCGCGTTCCAATTGTGGATCGAGACCCCTGGTATAGTCCTGTGGCGCGATATCGACCTCGATGTCGGGATCGGTACCGTAGTTTTCTACGCGCCAGCCTACATCCTTAAACCAGAAGGCGAATTCTGGCTGCGTGGTCACCGTACCATCAACCAATCTATGGCGCGCGCTAATGCCGATAACGCCGCCCCATGTGCGCATGCCGATGAGTGGCCCCAGACCCATCAGTTTGAAGCTGTGGCTGAAGATATCGCCGTCTGAACCCGCGTGTTCATTGGTGAGCGCTACCATAGGCCCGCGTGGTGACTCGTAAGGATAGCCCGTTGGCTGCCCCCAGCGCCGGAATGAATAGGCGACGCGTCGTCGAGTCAATTTCTCAAGCAGCAGCCCCGAAACATTACCCCCGCCATTCCAGCGCACATCGACGAGCAGCGCGGGATAATCGAATTCCGCCAGGTAGCTGCGGTGAAATTCGGCGTAGCCGTTCGCTCCCATATCAGGAATATGGATGTAGCCGACACGTCCCTGCGATGCCTCGTGTACGATGCTGCGGTTGCGCTCTACCCACTCGCGATAGCGCGCATCCCATTCGCTCTCCAGGGCTTTCACTGTAATCACGCGAATTTCTCCAGTGGCTGCTTCCTCGATGGTCAGCTGCACCTCGTTCTCGGCCTGATTGACCAGCAGTTCCTGCGGACTACGATTCGGCCCGACGCGCTGGCCGTTAATAGCAATGATTGCATCCCCTTCGTTGACATTCAATCCCGGCCCGGTCAGCGGTGAGGTTTCCATTTCATTCGCGGGGTCGCCCTTGACGATGTGCGCGATACGATAGCGCTCGCTTTCTGCATCATAGCTCCAATCAACACCCAGGAATCCCTGCCGGTAATAGGGGCCGCGCCGGTATTCCCCGCCAAATTCATAGGCATGGGAAGTTCCCAGTTCGCCCTGGATTTCCCAGAAGAGATCGGAAAGTTCCGCACGCGAGCTAACACGCTCCAGTAGTGGGGCATATTGTTTATAGACCGCGTCCCAATCGATGCCCGACATATCCTCCGTCCAGAATTGCTCGCGCTGGAGCCGCCACGCCTCGGCAAACATCTGATTCCACTCTGCTGCCGGTTGCACCGAGACTTTCACACGATGCAGATCAATCCAGCCACTTTCACGACCTGGCTCCTTCTTTTCCCCCTTTGGGGGTTTGTCGCCCGCTTTGAGCACGCGCAAACGATGATGCGCCCTGTAAATCATCGTCTTGCGGTCGCGTGAAAGATCGAAGCCGCTCACTTCTCCCGTGAGATATTCCACTTTGTGGGCTGCGAAGTCGTAATACTCGATATGTCCTTTGGGGTGCGGGTCGTCCGTAGGCTGGTGAAGAGTCCCCGTAATAGGAAATGACAGGAATAAAGCCTTGCCCTTGATACCGAGCACCGCGCTGTAACGTCCTTCTGCTACCGGGAAAGGTAGGACACGCGAGGTGATTCCATCCAGGTCGATTTGTAAGGCTTCTGGTGTTTCTTCACCCTCCTCTTTTTCTTCCTCCTCAACTTCGTCCTGATCGTTAGATTCTCCATTATCTTGCGAGGTTGAGGATTTTTCTGACTTGCCGTTGTCCTTCTCGTTCTTTTTCTCATCCGGGGCCTTCGGCTCTGGAATGAAAGGCGAGCGCAAGTCGCGTTGCAGCATGATCGCGTAAGGTTTGACGCCGCGTGGGAAACCTAGCTCGAATTGCAGGCTATCATAAACCGGATTGAGGATGCGATAGCCCAGGAAGTGGAGATATTTGCCCTCGGGATCGAAGGAAGGACGAACATCTTCCAGAACGGGTTCGGTCGCGAAGTGTGTTTCGCCGCTTTCCACGTTGCACAGTTTAATGGCCGTTTTTTGCTCCGTAAAAGTAAATCCATAGGCCAACCAGCGTCCATCAGGTGACCAGTCCATGCCGCGTATACGCGCGTAGTCGCTGCGGTCAAGCACGCGAACTGTCCCTTCCTCCAGATCGGCGACGAGCAGTTCATTCCGGTGATTGGTAATAGCAACTTTGTCGTCGGTAGGTGAAACGGCCAGATCGACCGCGCGACCAAATTCGATATCAGGAAATGTTTTTGCCTCGCCGGTACCATCCGGGTTGAAGACAATCAGGCCTTCGCGCCCGGCAGCGTCGTGAATCGCTATCAGGCGTTTGCCGTCGTTGAGCCATTCAAGGAAGCGATAGCGCACACCATCTGGCTCGCCATGTTGTAATACCGGCCCCTCCCAGTTGCCCATTGTGAAAGCTTTACCACGCGTGGTAAGCGCTAAGGCATATCCCTGCGGGTGTAGCGCGTAGGTATCGAGGTATTCCGAGGCCGAGACAAATTTGCGGTTGCGCTGGGTGCGTATGCTCGGCAAATCCACGTCCAGGTGTTGGACGGTATCAGTATCGGGATCGAGCACGTAAAGCTCAGCGCCGGCGTGATAGACCAGCCGCTGCCCGTCGCTTGAGAGGTTGCGCGCATAGAACTCCTGGTGATCGGTATGACGGCGAATATCCTCACCCGCCGGTGTGCAGGAATAGACATTTCCAACACCCTCATGGTCGGAGAGGAAGTAAATACGCTCTCCGACCCAGCATGGAGTAGCAATGTTGCCTTTTAGATTGAGCAGTCTCTGGAATACGCCATTCCCGCCGGCATCACACCATAAATGACCAGCTGTGCCCCCGCGATAGCGTTTCCAGTACGCGGGTTCGCGAATGTTGCGGCCGATAACGATACCTCCACGAGGACCATACGATATAGCATTCGCCATCCCTACCTCTACCTGGCGTGGTTGTCCTCCAGCGGGATCGATGGCATAGATCACGCTCGCGCGAGGTGTAAACTGGCCTGCGTTGCTGGCATAGAGGATAGAAGCGCCGTCGGGAGACCACCCCGCCACACGGCAGGTAGCGGATTGGAAAGTGAGCCGCCGGGTTATCCCGCCATCGGACGGCATGATATAGACTTCACCCGGCCCTTCCTCGCGGCCCGTAAATGCCAGCCATTTGCCATCTGGTGAAAAATGTGGATGGCTTGCTTCGTTCACTCCGGCAGTCAGGCGCTCAGCCCGCCCGCCCGCGCTCGACACAAGCCACAGATCATCCTCCGCGACAAACACAATCTGATCCTGGTAAATGGTTGGGTAGCGTACATATCCTTTCGATGGCATAGGTTCTCCTTTTAGCCTCTGCACATATGTTTACCGGTTGCTGCTTTAGAGCAAAAGCATACCATAAATAATAAAGAACTGATTTTTGGAGTGGCATAGTCTATTCTACCACAGCGGCAGACTGATTGTCGAGGCTAAAATGACTGCGCTCGCTCACAACCTGATCAGGTAGCAGCTACTCTAAAAGCCCTGTACAAACGTCGTATAATAAAAGCGCCAAAGAAATCCGTAGTGTTTATCACCAGATAGATAGGTTATCAGTATTTATGACAGGTGTGGTACCAGTTACCGGCAATCCCGAAACCCCGCCAGAGCCAAAGCTCAGGATACAGACCTTTCGCGCCCTGCACTATCGTAACTTTCGCCTCTTGTGGATAAGTCTGATTGTCTCCTCGGTCGGTACGTGGATGCAAATTGTCGCCCAGAGCCTGCTAGTACTGTTGATCTCGCATGGCTCGGCGCTTGCCCTTGGTATTGTATCGTTGGCTCAAGCCTCATCGTTCTTCCTGTTTGCCCTGATTGGGGGAAGTATCGCCGACCGCGTCGATAAGCGGCGCTTCCTGCTTGTCACGCAGAGCCTGTCGATGCTGCTGGCTTTTATCCTGGGCATTCTCACGCTTACAGGCGTAATACAGGTATGGATGGTCGTCATCCTCGCTTTCTGTTCCGGTACTGTCCTGAGCTTCGACCAGCCGACGCGCTCTTCTTTCATTCCGGTGCTCGTTCCTCGCCAGGACCTGATGAATGCCATCTCGTTGCAGTCGATTGTCTTCAACGGCTCCGCGGTACTTGGCCCGACGTTGGCCGGCATTGCTATCGGCCTGCTGGCATACGCAGGACAACTGATCGGGCTGACGGGAAAACTGGTTGGCTACGCGGGCAACTTTTTCTTGAACGGTATCAGTTTCATCGGCGTACTCGTTGTACTCTACCTCATTCACGTGCCTGAAGAGGCGGCTGAGCAAAGTATGGAGAAACGTGGGCCGATGCTGAAAGCTATTCGTGCAGCGCTTGGGGCAGTACGGCGCGATGAGGCCCTGCCGTGGGTACTTTCAGGCTATGCCGCTCTCTTGTTCTTTGCCCCATCTGCTACGCTCATCCTTCCCATTTTCGCGACGCAGGTACTCCACCTCAATCCGTTTGAACTGGGCCTGCTCTTCTCCGCGTCGGGCCTGGGGACATTGGTCGGAGCATTAACCATTGCCTCGCTGGGAGATTTTAAGTACAAGGGAGCGCTGCTGCTGGTCTCGTTTTTCATCTGGACGGGTGCGCTGGTCCTGTTTGCGCTCAGCCGCACGTTATGGCTCTCGCTGCTGGCCTTGCTGCTCTACGGCATTTCACAGAATGGCGTTGGAGCGACAGTGATTACGCTTGCCCAACTGCGTGTACCACCACAGATGCGAGGGCGTGTCATGAGTCTCAATACGCTGCTCATCATGGGTGTGCGCCCGCTTGGAGATTTTCCGGCCAGTGGTCTGATCGCCTTGATCGGCGGTCCATTGACGGTGATCATCAGCGCTCTGATTGTTGGTAGTTACTCGCTGTACTTGCTTTTGGGGCGCCCGGTAATTCGCACGCTGCGGCAATGAAGGAACTGCGCAACGCCTTCACTCACTCTGCTTATTTAACGTCTATGTAACGTGAATGTTGTATAGTACAACAGTACTCGCCGGAGCAGCGATCCATTAGTGGTCAGTCTGGATCGCACAGCAATTCCAGAAATGTAGCCTTATTCTCACAAAAGGGTCGCATATTAAGGGGATATCATAGTATACTGAATAGACACGAAGGCATGGCGAAAGAAAGCCGTATTTGTGCTCACTGGAAGGCATTGCTCCTTTTCAGGTAAAATAAAGAAAGTAGTTACTCTAGAATATTAGAAGGGGCTGTATGAAGGTGGAACGACGAGACGATGATGTGCTGGTTACACCGGTCCTTCTTCCAGAGCATGATCCAGAAGGATCGTTTCGCAGCGTGCTGAAGAATCGCTCGTTTTTATTGCTCTGGCTGGCGCAGCTCCTTTCACAGGTTGGCTTCAATGCGGCCAATTATGGCATCATTGCCCTTGTTACAGCGGTCACCCATTCGACAGAATTAGTCGGTCTTGCCATCGTTTCCTTCACGCTTCCTGCCGTCCCGTTCTGCTTGCTGGCCGGGGTGTACGTTGATTACTTGAACAAGCGCATGGTACTCTGGGTAAGCAATGCCTTGCGTGCGGTGGCTACCGGGCTGATGGTGTTTGCCCTGCTGGTGAACTCGCATGCTATCTGGCCGATCTACTTGCTGGCATTTTTCATCTCACTGGTGACGCAGTTCTTTACCCCCGCTGAGGCGTCCGCCATCCCGCTCCTGGTGGGCAGGAGAGACCTGGTGTCTGCCATCTCGCTCTTCAACATCACGCTCACTCTGGCGCAGGCACTGGGTTTTCTGGTACTTGGCGGGCTCATCACAGCACTGGTTCCAACATTTCAAATTTCGCTCGGCTTTACACACATTCCGGTCGTCTCATTTGATGTCCTTTTCGCCGTAGTCGCCATCCTCTACATAATCTGCACGCTCTTGATCCTGGCAATTCCTCGTCGCGCTTTACATCAGGAACTGAGCAGGAAGGTGGGGTTGGTTACGGTTTTTGGGAAAGAGACATGGGAAATGATACGGCTCGATCTGCTCGAGAGCTGGTCATACATTCGCAAGGACCGGCAGTTGCTGCTCGCCTTATTGCGCGTCTCGTTCATCAGTGTCCTGCTGCTCGTCGTTGGTGAGCTGGCAGGTCCATTCGTCGTGAATGTCTTGAACCAGCCCGTCGGCTTTTTACCACTCATTTTTGCGCCTGCCGGTGTTGGGCTGGTGCTTGGCGGAGTACTGATGCCCTTGCTCACGCGCCGCTTTGGCACAAACCGCGTCATTGCCATTGGCAGCCTCAGCACTGCTGCCGGGCTACTGCTCATCCCGGTTGGTCGCTTTGTCTGGATACACGTGGGCCTGGCTCCGGCAGGATTTCTCTTTGTTATAGCCGCGCTGATGTTTTTCGTAGGGATTGCGCTTGATATGGTCAATATTCCCGCTCAAACTATTATGCAGGAGCACGCGCCGGAGGAGGAACGCGGGCGCATATTCTCCTTCCAGGCGATGTTGTATAATGCCGGTTCTATCCCCGTCCTGCTCTTCGCCGGCGCGATTGCCGATATTCTGGGGGTTGAGACGGTTATCATTCTACTGGCATCGACGGTGCTGGGATTTCGCCTGTGGGCTGCAAGGTATACTCATAGCCCAATAGTGCCGTGAAGCGTATCCTCAGGTAAACTCGATCAATGGGAAAGCCCGGTGCGCGCGCGGCGGTACGAGAAAGTTCTGGCGGCGTGTGGCGGTCAGAAAGCGCTCTATTCCATTATTATTATCTGATACGCCATACTTGTTCACCAGGTCCAGGGAAGCCGAATTCTCGCGCAACTTGACGAAAAAGTCAGCGGTGGGTACGAAAATCGTGAATTGCAGCTTCGGCTGGTTGGAGCCGTCTGGCATATCCATTGAGTCATAGCCGGGCCCGTCCATGCGAATATGAATGGGAGTGCCATTTTTAGCGCGTGAAGAGCGCTGCAAACCGGTGAGATGCCCCATGCGGTGCTGGTGCTGGTACGTGCCCTTGCCTTGCGCGTTTTTCTGAGCGTCGTTTGGACCCTGGAAGATATTATCCAGGTATGCCGGACCACCACCATTCTTGAATTGATCCTTATTGCCAAGTGATGGAATGGGGTCCGAGCGGAACATGTACTGGCAGCGCTCGATAAATGTCTCGGTATCGCCATAGAACTGCCCTAAGTCTTGAATTACATGGGAAAGGTGCTGGATTGAGCCGTCATAGAAGTAATCCCCCGACTTTGTATTTGTAAATCTTGCCGAGGAATTGCCCTGGAAAGTCGTAATCGTGGCGGGTCCTGAACCGTCTACCTGTTGATCTGCAAACCCCATCCACATTGGCGAGGATGGATTTATTCGTTCAGCATACGGCAAGGTATTGGCATCGGCTAATTGGCGCGGCAATCCTTTTTGCAGGAACATGAGACGCGAAGAGGTGAATGTCAATAGTGTTGAAAAGTCGGGTGGCGGTATATGCTGGCCGTTCAAAATGTCGGTGGTACCCTGTAGCCAGCTTGACACGTTCTGCAGGTTGCTCAACGAATCACTGCGTATAGTAAAGAGGAGATCATTTGATTCGATGACCACGGGTATATTGAAATTGAGCTTGTGTATGCTGGGATTCTGGGGTGAAACATCGGTGGGGCCGGGAACCGCCTCTTCCAGCGCAAAGCGTTGAGGGTCTGATAGCAGGCGCGGTATGTACGTGTTAAATAAATTTTTGGGCAGGCGATGGAAATAGGGGAGGCCATAGGAAATAAACGTGAAGACTCCCTGCGGACTGAACGGATAGGCAGATTCGATGGTATCCAGCGCGTTAGCCAGCGTACTGGCATCGTTCTTCGTTGGCGTGCGCTGCAATTGGGCCGTGAGGAACAGGCTGTGAACCGGCCCGAAACGGAAGGCGATGCCATTGATGTTGTGCGCCGGCGGCAAATATTTTTCAATGTCGTATTGAATATCCGGCAAAGTGGCCGGAGCAGCATGGGCTGTGCGTTCGGGCACCCAGCTGAAAGACTCGATGGCGGCGAGGGTAGCTGCGCTTAGACCGAGTGTTCCCAGACCCAGTTTCAGCACGGTGCGCCGGTGTAATTTTGGCGCACTCTCGTTATGATCCTGCTCAGAATCAGGGGATTGAAAGCGTTGCGTGTCCATTCCTATACCTACCCTTTTCTAGAAAGACGGGCATAAAAATACGATGCATCGAAGGAAAACGTTGTAACAAGCAAAGGCTATACCCAATATATATCCAACGTCAAGGAAAAACCGGTTGAGATTTCTTAACCATGCTGTAAGTCAGGAGGTATGCTATGTCCAGGGTCGAGCATTCCATGATCTTTCCCGAATAACGAAGAATCCCTGCGGCGCTATCGCTTCGTATACCTGATCTGCGCTACTTTGGGGAATCATCAAATCGCTTCTGCAAAGGCAGGGATGCCTATTCTCAAGCGCCGGGTCTGCTACGAAGTGAGCGATGCCAGGAAATCCAGCACGATCTGGTTGAACTCAGCCGGCTTCTCCATAAACGGATGATGAGCAGCTCCTGCCATGACCACCGTTTTCGCTCCTGGGATTTCTGCTACCAGTTGCTCCAACGGATTTGGCCCGTCCCACTCTCCTAGAATGACGAGCGTAGGGACGGCAATCTGCGAAAGACGACCAATAGCCGGTGGCTCTAATCGCACCGGTGGTGTCTCGGCCTGCGCCTCATCATCTGGCCGCGTCCAGTTGCGAGTCGTCATCTCGCGTACCCGCTCGCGCACATCGGGAGCCGCCTGCCCCGGCAATCGTCCCGGCCCATCCGTCCACAGTTCGAGCGAGATTTCAACCGCCCGCGCTATGTCGTGCTGCTCAAAAGCTTTATCCAGACTCGTATACATGCGCACTACATCTGGATACTGCTTCATCATGTCTTCTGATGGCCGGAATCCGCTGACGCCTGCTGTGACCGGGATCAGCGCGTTGACCATCTCAGGATGCTCAAGCGTAAAGTCGATTGCCAGCGCGCCCCCGCCAGAGACTCCCATCAGATAGGCGCTCTCGATGCCCAGGAATTTCATCAGTTCATAGAGGTCCTGGCGATCAGAATACGATTCTCCTTTTGTAATTAACCCTGAGTCGCCAAAGCCTCGCTGGTCATAGCGGATGACCCGGTATCGTTGCGCAAAGACATCGAACTGATCATCCCACGATCTTCTATCCAGAAGGTGTCCATGGATGAGTATGAATGGATGTCCTGTACCAGCAACCTCATAGTACAGTGTTGTGCCGTTTACCTCCGCGTATCCCGCCTGGATGTGTTCTGCGTTTGACATAGTATCATCCCTTTCTTTTCATGTGTCTATCGATATGATAGCATGGAAAGCGGTCAGGAACGACCCTGTATTATTAGGAAACTTGGACCAGGACACGGCAAGCCGTCACTCCAGAGTGATACGCTGGTAAACAGCGTCAAAAGGGAAGCCCACGCCGATACTTTTGAGTTCCACCAGGTCACCGGATTGATAGTAATCTGGCATCCAGTTGTTTTCACGCCGGTAGATGACGATCTCTCTCACCTGACTACCAACCAGCAAGTATTCCATCTTCCTGTATCAATCGTCAAAGACCATATCCGGGTAATTCGGTGCCGCCGGACATGTTCTTTGTTGAAGCACCAGGGGTGGCAAGGGTTGCTGATTGAAGTTAAAAGAAGTCATCATGTCATTGGAACCCCCATCCAGACTTGTAAGAGATGGCAACCCCCAGTTATCCTCCACAAACTTCAAAATGGAACTGAAGGTGAAGAAGGTATGGTCGATGTAGCCAGGGATGGCATACGGTGAAATTACGATTGTCGGAACTCTGAAACCATATTGGATAACGGGATTGGGGCCTTGCGGCGGAACAACGTGATCGTAGAATCCGCCCCAGTCATCCCAGGTGAGTATGATTGCTGTACTCGCCCATTCGTCTGGATTGCCCATGATGGCGTTGATTTGCGAGACCGTCCAGTTCTCGCCCTTGCAAATGCTATAGGGTGGATGATCGCTAATTTTACCGGTCTGCACCAGCCAGCTTACCTGTGGAAGTTGACCGCTCGCCGCGTCACTGGCAAATTGCGTGTAGGGCACAACATTCTTTGTCCAGTCCGGGCCATTGCGAATGTGATTAATAGTATCGTAGGTAGACCAGCTATAGCCATTGACGCCTTGAGGTGGCGCGTAGTATTTCCATGTTATACCTGCCTGATCGAGCAAATCGCCGAGCGTCTGGAAGTCAAAACAAGGAAATACGTCTGTGACCTGGTTGTACTCGTTGCGTTCCTCTACGCGCGTTTGCGGTGGTGAGTCACAGCCCCAGCCTGAAGTGCCACGTGGTTTACTGTTATGTACCACCCCATCTACGTTATTATCCTCTCCGGCAATAGTGAAGATATGATTGGGAAAGGATGGCCCCAGGATGGTGGAGAAGAAATTGTCGCTGAGAGCGAAGGTCTGGGCATACTGCCAGTAGTTGGGGATATCAGATTGCAGGAACTGCGCATCGGAGACATCGATGCCGTACTGCTTTGCGTCGACGTTCTTGCAAAATTTGTCCATCAGCCCGTTATCGTAGGCGGCGGTCGCATTCTGCCAGGTGTGTCCCAGGTCTGCCTTCAGGTGGTCAGGTTCGTGATTCATGGGAAGTATTTGCCCTTTGCAGTCATATGTCGTGGCCCCATTAGCTCCTGGAAAGGTGCCGAACATGTTATCGAACGTTCTGTTTTCCTTGACCATGATCACGATGTGCTGAATGAGGCTATCAGCATGGGCACGTGGAATAGATTCCCTGGATTGAATGAGCGTATTGCTTGCGACAAAGAGTGTAACGAGGATCAGCAGGATGCGCAGGTACCTTTTCATAGAGAGTTTCCCCCAATTGTAAAAAGGATAAACACATCAAATTGCGAGTATGGAAAGAAATTTGTCCCCTGCTGCTATTATAACATATAACGTTTGGAGTGCAATGAGTAATGTAAAAAAAGAGGTGAGTCGATTAGCTCACCTCTCACTTCTATCCTTTATATGTCAGGACGCGCCCCCACAGGCTCTTGGTTCCCCATATCCCTGCTCGCAAGCATTCCAGTTGAACAATCTGGCTATGATCGACGAAGAGGTTGACTTCAGGCCCGTAATTCTTGATATACCACGCGAACACTTCCGGGTCGGCGGCCTCGAACATCACCTTCTCTAAGCCCAGAGCGCCAATGATTTTGGCCGCGGCATCGGTTCGCCATGTTTTGACGTTTTCGGTAATCCCCTCGGACTCGAGCATAATCATATAGGCACCGGCCTCTAGAAATCTCCTGGCCTGCCCGATGGCCCATTCCACGTCCCTGGTGCCCTCGGACTCAAGCTCCTCGGCAGCACTGGCGCCGCCCGCGCCAAACTGAATCCCGACTTCCGGCTTGGCCTTGAGTCCCGTTTTCTGCACCTTCTCGACCAGCCGCAGCCAGTCGTCGACCGGAATGGTGATGAAGCCGCTGGAGATTTCGAGAATATCGAAGCCCACGTTACGGCACTCTTCAATGTAGCGGTTTACTATCTCGGGTCCCTGGGTAAGCACATGCTCGATGAAGCCGCCGGTGGAGACCAGCACATTGTAGCGATGCGCAAGATCAATGATTTCTCGTAGTTGCTTTTCCGGCATCAGTGTGAATGATCCGCCCGCGAATTTCAACGAGTCGACGTAATCACCCATCGTCTCCAGGATATCTTCCAGGTAGCGTTTGCCCATGGGTGTATAGTATGGTCCCCGAATTTCGGTGATACCTCGTGTGCGCGGCTTGCCCGCGCGCTCGTTCATACGAATAAATGGAAATGCACGTTCGCTCATGATATAGCCTCTCTTTCTCTGTTTAATGGATATGCACAGTAGATGTGCCCAATAATGCGGTCAACTCCACTACATCTTTCGTTTCCAGGCCGGCCACAGTCTCTATGATTGAGGCGCGTTGTGTGGCGTCCGTGTATGGTGCGGCCAGCCGCTCGAATTTGGCGATGACCTGCTCCCACGACATTGGACGTGTGTAAAATCCCTCGTAGTCCTGCTTCTCTACATGGAATGTTTGCCCATTTTTGAGCGTGATTTGGATGCGGCAGGGCATTTCATCCGGGAAACGTTTGCTCAATTCGTCGTCAGGCCGGATCGTTACCTTGCGCAACAGGCTTTGCACATCCTGGCGCACGATGCGCTCCGGCGCGTATTGCTCAGGCGTCACCTCGCCATCCAGCAGGGCAACTGCCACTATATAGGGCAGGCTGTGATCGGCCTCTTCCTTGGTGTGTATCTGTCGCTTATCACCCTCTTCACCCCCGCCGATGATGTTATAGGCGACATCAAAAATGTCGATGTTAACGCTCTCGATCTCTTCTGCACGCAGGTGATGGGCAGCGCGCAGTTCAAGAACGCCTTCGAGCGCGGTCTGCGAGTGGAACTCCGCGTTGTACTTCTTGACGCTCGTGCGCCGGACGGCCTCGAGGTTCTCCTTACTCCAATCCATTTCAAAGTGCCCGGCAATGGAGTCCATGAAGCCCTTGTTTCCCTCGAAGACTTCCAGGGGGCCGCTAATACCGCGCATGGCGAGGAAGGCGGCATGGGTGGCGCCGAAGGCAGTGTCAGGATAGGCCAATCCTTTCCAGTTAGAGAGGCTTCCAGTTCGCGTGACACGCAGGGCATTGTAAGCCGTTCCGCTTATTGCAATAGCGTTCGCGGTTCTCTTCTGATCGAGGCCGAGCGCCTTACTCACACCGGCGGCCACCGCGTAAGCTCCCTGCGTTGTGTGGTCGAAGCCCTTCGCGCGCACCGGAGCTACATCTGAGAGCCGGCACTGTACCTGGTAGGCGATGGCGAGGGCCGTCAGGAGTTGCTTGCCGTTGCCATGCGCATACTCGCTCGCGGCCAGCACCGCCCCAAGATTATCGCTGGGGTGGCAGGTTTCCTTTTTGGCAAGGTAGCTATCATTGAAGTCGAGGTAGCGCACCAGCGCCGAGTTGTAAAAAGCAGCGCGGTCGGGCGCGTTTTTCCCATCGCCAATCAACGTCGCCAGGGGTTTGCCACCGAAATCCTGAAGCTGCTCCCTTATCAGCGCGATGGGTGGCCCCTCAAGCGCACCAAAAGCGCAGCCGAGGGCGTCGAGCATGTGAATCTTGAGCTGCTGGCTTGCTTCCTCGGAAAGGTCTTCATACCGCATGCGTTCTACGAAGGCGGCAAGTTGTTCAACCTGTGTCATATTTTTCTCTTTTCTGCTCCATGCGAAAGTTCTTCACAAGACAAGGATCATATTCATAGTATAGGCAAGAAGACTTGATGCGTCCAACACCTGTTTGATATAATGTTGATCTTAAAATGAGATCAATAGATGAAAGGAACCCCGATGGAGTTCTACCAGCTTACCTATTTTCTGGCCGCGGCCCAGACACAAAACTTTCGCAAAGCGGCTGAATTGTGCCTGGTAGCGCAATCCGCGTTGAGTCGCCAGATCGCGGCGCTGGAGGACGAATTAGAGGTCGAACTCTTCACGCGCAACAAGAAGCGGGTGGCGTTGACCCCGGCAGGGCAGGAATTTGCCATCTACGTGAGAAATGCGATGGAGCAGCTACAGGAGGGCCAGCAATTTCTGGCCGAGTTGCGGGCGGGCGAGCGCGGCACGATTCGCATTGGCTGCATCGAATCGCTGGCCAGCGCGTTTCTGCCATCTCTCTTTGCCTCTTTTCACCGGCAATTTCCCAATGTGCGCTTGAAGGTGAGCGTGAACCATACAGATGAGTTGGTTACAGCGGTAGAGCAGGGCGAAGTGGAACTTGGCCTGATCCTTGATCCGAGATTGCAATCGGAGTTGCTGATCGTCAAAGAGTTATTTCGCCAGCCGCTGCACCTGCTCATTTCGGCTCAACATCCGTTGGCTCAGGCAAAGACTGCGGCAGTTACATTGGAGCAGATCACGACAGAACCCATGATACTACTGGATGAAACTTCGCGCATGGGTCAGATCACTAAAAGAATCTTTTTTCAACGGGGAGTGCCACTTCATCCTCTCATTGAAATAGAATCGGTTGAGGGACTGAAAGAGATGGTCAGGCAGGGCATAGGCGTGACGCTGACCCTTCCCGCTCTGATTCGTCCATCTCAGGTTGGCAATGACCTGGTGCTGTTACCGGTTAGCGATTTGCGAGAGGAGTTTATTTTCGCGCTGGTCTACAGGCGCGTCGGGTCTATTTCGCGGGCGGCGCGGGAGTTTATTCAGATGATTGTGCGACAAGCGACGGCTTCTTTTCGTGAGGTCTGAAGCTGATTGTTTCATTTCTACCGGCCTAAAACGCCATAATCCCTGGTGATTCCTTATAAGTGGGCGAGGGATGCTTCGTTACACTCAGCATGACAGAGCTGGGGCGAGGGATGCTTCGTTGCACTCAGCATGACATGCCCGGACATGTCATGCTGAGTGCAACGAAGCATCCCTCGCCCCTTTCCATGCACTGAGCCACCTCAACTGAGCCGCCCGACTTCTGGGGAATCACCAAATAATCCAGGTTGAAAATGCATTCAATGCATGCGTTTGTTCTGAATACGCTCGCTTGACAATAGATGTATTTTACGGTATGGTTAAGCTGTAATCTCATTTGGTTTGATATGCAGTTATGATAATGCTGTGCTATGAAAAACCTGACCGGGACGTGTCATGCTGAGCGCAACATGACATGCGAGAGAGCCTGTTTCATGGCTTACTGTGGTACCTGATCCTTACCCTGAATGATGCCAAATGGAGTACGTATGGCGGCTATTAACCTGTATTTATTCGGCCTACCTCGCATAGTCTATCAGGGACGGGCGATTGAGGTCGTCCGTCGCAAGGCTCTCGCACTGGTCGCCTATCTTGCGTTAACGCATTTACCACAGAGTCGTGATGCATTGGCAACCCTGCTCTGGCCTGATCTCGATCAAGAACACGCGCGTGCGGCACTGCGCAGTACGCTCCCCGCGTTGACTTCGCTCTTCCCTGAAAGCTGGCTCACAGTTGATCGTCAGACGATCGCGCTCAAACACGAGCTAATCTGGGTGGATACGGCAGAATTCCTGGCATTACTGGCGCAAGGCCGGTCGCACCAGCACCCATCAGACAGCTTATGTCCCCAATGTCTTAGCCTGCTCGAACATGCGATTGCTCTATACCACGATGATTTCTTGACCGGCTTCACGATTCCGGATAGCGTCGAGTATGATGATTGGCAGATGTTTCAAAGGGGGTGGCTGCGGCGAGAATATGCGGGAGCGTTACGTAAGGTGGCAGGATATTATGGCGGGGAGGGCCACTACCAGGAGGCCTTAGCGTACGCGCGTCGCTGGCTTTCCCTCGATCCTCTGCACGAGCCTGCGCAACGCATGATGATGCAACTGTATGCCGCCAACGGGCAGCGAGCCGAGGCATTGCGCCAGTATAGCGATTGTGTTGCGATCCTCGATGCCGAACTGGCTACGCCGCCCGAGGAGGAAACCACAGCTCTGTACAAAGCTATCAGAGCCAATACAGTCGCGGCTTTGCCAAAGGCTAGCGCCATTTCCCCGGCTTACGGAGTTTTGCCACCGCTGCCTTCCCTGGTGGTTGGGCGCGAGCGAGTGTTACAGGATCTCAAAGAACGGGCCGGCATCGGCGGTGAATTGCGGCCCGTAACGGTTGTGCAAGGCTGGCCTGGTGTGGGCAAAAGCACCATCGTGGCAGCGCTGGCGCATGATCCTGATATCGCACAGGCTTTCCCCGATGGCGTCCTCTGGACGTCGCTGGGCGAAGCACCTGATCTGCTGGCAGAACTGATGGTCTGGGCCGGGTCCCTGCATCTCACCACCCCTGGACAGGTTCCCCAGTTGGAGACAATTACCGCCCAACTCACTGCCGCCTTACGCGACCGGCGGATGCTGCTGATCATCGATGATCTCTGGCAAGTGGAACATGCCGCACCGTTCAAGGTTGGTGGGCATGGCTGCGCCCTGGTCATGACCAGCCGCCTGAATGATGTGGCTCAGGCCCTGGCTCCAACATCGACTGACCTGTATCGCTTGCCGGTCCTTTCCGATGAACCGGCCCTCGAACTTCTCGGCATCCTGTCACCCAAAACAGTTGTCGATTACCCGGACGAAGCACGCGCCCTGGTGCGCGACCTGGAAGGGCTGCCGCTTGCTATTCAAGTGGCCGGGCGATTATTGCAAAATGAAGTTCGCCTCGGCTGGGGAGTGGGCGAATTACTCGCCGAACTGCGTGAAGGCGCGGGATTGCTCGCAGCTCAAGCTCCCAGCGACGTAGTCGGTGCCGGGCGCGATACGACGCCCACCATTGCTGCCTTGCTCAAACGCAGCACCGATGCGCTTGATCCCGAGACGCGCGAGCGCTTCGCCTACCTGGGAATGTTCGCCCCCAAACCTGCTACCTTCTCTTTGCAGGTCATGGCTGTCGCCTGGGGCATAGACGACCCGCGCCCCACCATCCGTGCCCTCGTCAATCGCGGACTATTGGAACCGGTCAGCGGCGGGCGGTTTCAACTGCATGCTCTCCTTGCATTGCACGCCCGTTCGCTTCTGGAGGAGTGAACGAGATGGAACAAGCACCACGCCTGCGGGCCGCGCAATACCGTCTCGCGCAGTACTACCTGGAGCAGTTACAGGCGGCAGAGCGAGCTTATCAGTTGGGCGGTGAAAGCGCGGTTCAGGCGCTGAGCTTGTTTGATCTGGAACGTGAACAGGTGCAGCTGTGGCACGCATGGAGCGTAGCACACGCCGGACAGGATGAAAAGGCATCCGCATTGTGTAGTGCTTACGCGGGAGCTTGTCCGGATATTTACAAACTCCGCCTGCTTCCTCAGGACTATCTGCGCTGGCTTGAAGCTGGTCTCATCGCTGCACGCCGGTTCAGCGATCGACGCGTGGAATTGATGCTGTTACTCGATTTAACTGAAACACATATGCGGGTCGCCGAGTATGAAAGGGCCGTTGAGTATGCCGGGCAGGCTCTTCCCATTGCCCGGCTCATCCATGATGAGCCTCTGCTTGCCCTCAGCCTGAACACGTATGGCAACGCTCTCAGGAGCCAGAGGCAGTATGAGGAAGCCCAAAAATGTTATGAAGAAAGCCTTCTTCTCTATGAAAAGATCGGTGATCGCCGGGGGATGGCGGAGGTCCTGAATAATCTCGGCGTACTTGCCATTTACACACGGAAGAATGACGCCGCGCAGCTCTACCTGGAACAATGCCTCACACTCAATCGGGAAATCGGGAATCAGGAAGGGGCCGCAACTTGCCTCAACAACCTGGGCTATCTGGCCAACCGGCTTGAACAATATCGTACCGCCGGCGATTACCTGGAGCAGGCTCTTGCTCTCTTCCGTGTGCTTGGAGATATCGCTGGCACAGCTATGGCGCTGACAAATCTAGGGCTGGCCGCGTATTATCAGGATGCCTATGCGCTCGCCAAAAATTACCTGGAGCAAAGTCTTGATGCGGCTCACACGGCTGGCATTCTGGAAAGAGAGATCTTATGCTTGTACAGGCTGGGTGAGGTGACGATGACTCAGGGGGATCTGATCAGCGCGCAGGCGTATTTCGAGCAGAGTCTTACTCGCGATCCCGAACCATCCAGTAGTCTGCTGGCGGACATCTTAAGCAATCTCGCCATCATTTATCAGCAGCTTCATCGAGATGACCGTGTCCGTCCGGCATTGCGAGAAGCATTGGAAGCGGCATTCCGCTTTGCGGGTGAAAACGATAAACTGAACGTTCTATGCAGAGCGGCGCGTCTCTGGGTACTACAGGGCAAACCGCTGCAGGCAGCGACCTGGTTAGGGCTGGTTGAAAATCAGGCGCACCCTGCCATCAAGATGGCGGAAATCAAGCGAAGCATACGTCTTGCACGAGCAGAGTGTGAAGCGGCACTTTCGCCAGAGCAGTTTGCCTCCGCCTGGGAAGCGGGGAAATGTCTGAACCTGGATGCCGTGCTAGCGGAAATCCTGGGCGAACTGCAAGACATCTGATAGGACGAAACGGCCCCTTTCTTGAGGCCAGGCCAGCTTGATGTTTCCTTTCTGGCAGCGCTTCGGTGCTGCCTTGCCAACAATTACTCTGGGTCATGTCCAGGCAAACAAGCCTGGGCATGACTCTGAGTAATTCACTGAGAACGAAGGGTACGCAATCGCTTACTTGACGGTCATAATCACGGTGATTGTTGCCAGGCTGCCACCGCTATCCGTGACGGTAAGTATCACACTGTAGGTGCCTTTCCTGGTATACTGATGCACCCCGGTCAGCACAAAGCCCTTGCCATGGGGATTTTTGCTGATGTTCACCTGGGTGGTATTGCCGTCCCCCCAATTGACAGTGGCCGTATAATCGCCGACCTGTCCGTGAGGATCAGCATCAGTGAAGCTGGCCTGCAGAGCCGCAAACAGATTTTTCAATGGCCTGGGCTGCACATGGGTCAGCGTGAGTTGCGCATCGCTGACCGTTGCCGCACTGGTGACGTTAACGCTATTGCCTTTACCGGCGCTGACGGTGATGCTGATGGTGTAGCTGCCTTCCTCGGCATAGATATGGCGACCACTAACCGTAAAGGTGCCTGTGCCACTGATGATGCCACGACTGTGAGCGCCGTCCCCCCAGTTGATGGTCGCCGAGAGTTTGCTACTGCCGGCGTAGGTGCCACTGGCCACTGCTCCACTGAAAGCCGCGCCTTCGGTGGCGTTGACGGTGGTTCCGTTCAGACTGAGTGAGGCATAGTTCGACTCGTAGGCGCCCATATCGCAGGCGCTCTCCCCATCGTCGGGGCGAACATCGCCGCGCTGATCGGTGCTGGGACAGAGATTGCTGCTGGTAGGGATGATGTCGATAGCCGGGCTGCCTTGCTGCAAGGCCATGGTCTGAGTTGGCCCGCCATTATTGGCCAGCGCGGCCAGCTGCGGGTTGGTGTGCAGGCTCGTTGGGGCCGTGAAGCAACTGCCATCGCTGTCCAGGTTGTAGCCCTGGTCCTGCAGGCTGGCAAAGTTCAAGCAGTCACCGCCGGTGTTGTTGGCCACGATGCTGCCGTCGCTGCTCAGCGTGCCACTACTGTTGTAGATGCCGCCGCCGTCGGCGGCCGAGTTGTTGGCGATGGTGCTATTGCTGATGCTCAGGGTGCCATCGTTGTAGATGGCGCCGGCGACGCCGGAAGTGGAATTGCCGCTCAGTGTACTGTTGCTGATGCTCAGCGTACCATAGTTGGAGATGCCACCGGCGGAGGCATGCGCGCCGGGAGTGGAGTTATTGTTCAGTGTGCTATTGCTGATACTCAGCGTGCCATCGTTGTAGATGGCGCCGGCGCTACCAAACTGCTGGGTAATGGAATTGTTGCTCAGTGTACTGTTACTGATACTCAGCGTGCCCCCGTTGTAGATGGCGCCGCCGCCGCTCACAGAGGAGCCATTGGCGATGGTGAGGGCGTTGAGGATGAGGTCGCTACTGGAGGTGGAGATCACCTGCACCTGATTGTATCCATCCAGGGTGATCGTCTGCCCGCTGCCATCAATAGTCATGCTGCCAGTGATGTAGAGTGTATCGTTGAGCTTGATGTCGCCGCTGCAACTGAAGGTAATGCTATCGCCAGCATTATCAGTGTTGGCCTGGCTGACGTCGGCTTGCAGCTGGCTATCATCGCTACAATCACTGACGACGAGGGTGGTTGCGGCATGGGCTTTGCTTCTGGCCAGCGCCGTGCCGCTCAGCAAGCCAAAGCCCAGCAGGCAACTGAACGCGAGGAGGCGCACCCAGGAGGCGAGAGAAAATGTCGTTCGGTACTTCAAGAGAGATGATCCTTTCTGGCGCTATTCAGGCGCCGCTCTGCTGCTAGAAGACCCTGGCGCTCTTTGGAGTAGTCAGTTCGTGGTCTTCAACTCTGTGAAGGTAGCATACGGAATTGGCACAACAGAAACGCAACAGAAACGCAACAACAGCCAGTTTCTATTTTCGGACTCCGCAATTGCTTCTGGTTAGTAGATAAAGCGTTTGTGCCTGCCAGGGTAGTTATTAATGGGGAAAAATCGGTCGATGAATTACTGTGTAAGGCGTTGTCGGTTTTCCTCTTTATGTTCCCTTTCAGTCAAAAAGTACAGAGGATTTACCAGATAGAAACAGCCTGGTGGAAGTATATATAGGCTTCCACCAGGCTGTTTCTCAGGCCTTCTCTAAAACTTAGTCTGAACTTAGCACTCACTATGCCCGCAGTTATAGCACTTCTTGCATCCCTCCTCGTACACCATCGTATTGCAACCACATTGAGGGCAGAGGTTGCCCGTGATGCTCAGACGGCTGAGGCGCAATGGGCTTGAATTCGAGGCATCCGTTTGAGCGCCGTTTATCCCATTAGCGGCAGACGATGAATCCGCCTGCTGCTCGGCCTCCTGTTCCAGGGATTCGACATGCAGTTCGAGCGCGCGGGCGACCGCGTCGGGCAGCGAGCGTACCTGCTGCGGGCCGAAGCCCACCGAACGACTGCCACCAATACCGCGCAGTTGGTCGGCGATTTCCTTGACACGGTCAGTCTGCGAGAGCGGGCTGAGGATGCGCAGGTTTAAGGAGATCAGACGACCCAACGCCTCCGCCAGGGCTGCTATATCGCTGCCGGCCTTGCCAACGTTGACAAACACTTCCAATGGCCCATGCTCGTCGCTGTTGATTGTGACGTTGATCTTCCCCTCCGGCGCGTTCACCTGGCGCGTGTATCCCTGCACGACCGGCGGTCGCGGCTTGACCCCCTGCTGGATCGAAGTCACCGGCGTCATTACGGCGGCCTGCTGCTCCTGCGGTTCCGGTTTCTTCTCCTCGATATGCGAAAGCACGCCCACACGCGAGCCGTCACGCATATAGGTGATGCCCTTGCAGCCCAGTTCGTATGCCAGCCGGTAGAGCGTCTGCACATCTTCTACCGTATGGCTGTTGGGTGCGTTGACCGTCTTGCTGATACTGGAGTCCGTATACTTCTGGATGGTTGCCTGCACGCGCACGTGTTCTTCAGGCGTCAGGTCGTTCGCGGAGACGAAGTATTTCGGCGTTGGCTCGTCTGGATGCTTCTCGCGCCACTCCTGTAACAGTGGATGATACAGGATATGCTCGCCCGTGCGGTCACGACGCACCATCGCGAAGTCGTACACCGGCTCGATGCCCGAACTTACGCCTGAAAGCAGGCTCGTCGTACCCGTCGGAGCCTGCGTCAGCAGGACGGCGTTGCGAATGCCCTGCTTTCTGATCTTCTCCTGGATGGCCTTGGGCAACTTCTGGATGAACTTGCCCTGCATATACTTGTCGCGCTCGAAACTGGGGAACGAGCCTTTTTCGACGGCAATATCGGCGGAAGCCTCGTATGCCGCGTCGCGAATGGTGCTATAGATGCGCTCGATCACCGGAATCGACTCTTCGCTGCCATAGGCCACTTTCATCTTAATCAGCGCGTCTGCCAGCCCCATCGTCCCCAGGCCGGTACGTCTCGTGCCAAGTTGCGCCTGGCGATTCTCCTCGATGAAGTACTCGTTGGCATCGATGACATTGTCCAGGAAGCGCATTGCTACCTTGCTCATTTCTGCCAGGCGCGAGTAATCCATCTTGCCGTCTTTCACAAATGCTGAAAGATTTAATGCACCTAAATTACAGACGCCCCAAGGCGGCAGACCTTGTTCGCCGCAATCAAGTGAGCAGTATCCATTCGTAACCCAGGTAAGCGTATCGGGTTCGTACAGGTCATAGACCTCTTCTTCTCGCTCGGTATCCTCAATTGAAACGACCGAAGCTGTCCACGTACCTCCGATATAATGCCAATCTTCGGCGATCTCTTTCAGACGTACTGCTTTTTCAGGATGGCTTAGACCGATTTCTGAATAGAAGCGGGCGATACCCTCGTTCATGATAACGACATCATATTTCTCGCCGGTACCATACATCGAGCGGCCATCGTACATGATATCCTCGTCGCCAGTTGCGCGATAGATGCGCCCGTGAATGCCGAACTGGAGCAGGATCAAACGTACCTGCTGTGCCAGTTCATATGATGCCGTATGGAAGCGCAGCAACGGGTTATCCTGTTTCATCAGGACGCTGCCGTCCGTTGAAAAGAGACCATCAAGGACGCCGGCCAGGAAATCTTTTTCCATGCGCATGAAAGCAGCAGGAATAGCCTTTTGTGGTGCCTTAACATTGGTTTTCAAGCCAATGCGAACAAGCAACGTTGCCAATTTGTAGCATTCTAAACGTATGGATGCATGCTTGATAGCAATGCCGCCTTCGCCAACAAAATCTTTTTCGAGGAATGTGCGATGAGTATGGATATTCATATCTGTCATCAGATTCGCGAAGGTATCATACCAGCCATCTTCGCGGGTGCCGAACGCCACAACGCACTGATAAGAATGGCTGTTCCTGATCTGTACTTCACGCAATAATCCATCGCCCAGTACGGCGCCAACGATCAGACCAAGTCTGCGATCATAAAAGTTGGCAACGTTGAGTTCGCGTTTGGTAATATACTCCATCGCTTCTCTTGGAAGGTTCTGGCGTGGTCCAAATGCTTCATTGGGTACAACCAGGACTTTATCATTTTCAGTCAACTCTGCTATGGGTACCCACTGGTACTTTTTGCCACGCACAACTTTCAGCTTGTGATCGGCGGTGCCTTCCAGATAGCCACCATCAGAAAAGTTCACACGATAAATGCGCTTAAGCCCATTGTTATATACCTTTTCAATGGGCTTTAGTCCTGCTGGCGTGCGAATTTTCATGCCTACCTGCAAGTCACGTGCGTATGTATAGCCGTGTTCAGTTGAAACAAGAGTATCGCCGGTTACACATGGATTCACGCAGCGAATATCCTCGTAATACCAGGTATTCGACAGCTTATTGTACCTGTCCATGAAGACGACGCCGGGTTCGGCGGATTCCCAGGCCGACTTGCAGATCAGGTCCCATAAATCGCGGGCGCGGATGGTCTTCTTAACCTCACCCTGCCAGACCAGGTCCCAGTCCTCGTCATCCTTTACCGCCTGCATGAACCTGTCGGAGATGGCCACCGAGAGATTGGCATGCTCGATCTTGCCCTCGGTGCGCTTGACCGTGATGAACTCTTCGATATCCGGGTGGTTATCGTCAAGCATGAGCATTAAGGCGCCCCTTCTCGAGCCACCCTGCTGTATCACATCCCCCGTCGCCACCGAATAGAGTTGCGCCCACGAACACGGACCAGAAGCAGTGCCGTTCACCGTCTTGATATAGGAGCCGCGCGGGCGTAGCGTCGAAAGATTGATGCCAACGCCGCCACCGCGCGCCATAATCTCGGTCATCGTCTTCAAATTGTCGAGGATGCCCTGGCGACTGTCTTCGGGGCTGGGAATCACGTAGCATTGCCCGGTCAGGTAGCCGTGACTGATGGTGATGGTATGCGTCTCAGGCTCAACGCAGCAGTAAACTTCCTCGTAACGGTCGGTTTCTTCGACAGACTCTACACGAATCGAAGCATTGCGTGCTGCCGGCGATTGAAGGAAATTCTCCTGGTGCTTCGGATGCAAGATATCACGCTGGTTGATAGTTGCTTTGAAGAGTTGCAGCCGGTACACGGGTTTTTCTTCCCCGCTATAAGGAGAAATCTCGCGTGTCATGGTGATACCGGATGAGACGAAGCCCGCTATAGCCATTCCTTCAGCTATGCGTTCCAGGGCTTCTCTGTCTCTATTGTAGATTGCGACCGAGCCACGTTCGTCAACATGACCATCCGTTGCGATCAGGCCTGCTACGAAGCCGCGCCAGTAAGATGCAGAAGCCGTTTTCGTGGGTAGCTTCTTCCATGTGGCGGGAAGTCCCTGAACGCGGATATGCTCTTTAGTCGCGACCGAGCCGCCGCTCTCCTTGTGTCTATAGGAGCCAAACCAGCCAGCTAGCTGTTCTTTTTCCTCAACCAGGCAGACGTGAGCCTGGTCATATTGTACGGAGCCATCGCCGTAGACAATGCCGTGCCGTACACCTTCGGAAAAGTCGTTGTCATAATCTGGAGCAGGACGGGGATTGATAGGAATGCATCTCCCCTCAAGATCGCGAGTTGTGACACGTTCGGTACCACCTTTTTCTTTGTTCACAACCCATTGGTGGTCAACGGTTGCATATATCTGGGTGCCATTGGCTAACGTGACTTTCCAGAGCTGCTGTTTGCCGTAGCTTTTGAAGAACGCGGGCCGGTAAACGCCGCCTTCGCTCAAAACAGCATGTTCTCCCTGAAGAGTACCGATCGGTACTAGCCCTTGCTTTGTATGTACAAGAGTATCAGCGCTCAAACAATTGTAAAACGTCACCTGGTGACCCGACCCGGCTCCTGCCAGGATGCGACCGCCGGGTACGAACTGGAAACCGGAGAGCGCCTCGTAGAAACGCTGTTCCCAATGCTCGCGCAATTCCTCGGTAGGCTCTACGGCAGCAATGCCACGCGCTACTCTGGCCCACGTTTGCTCGGGATAAAATTCCAACGGCTGACCCGATGGGTCCTTGAGGGAATATCTATCCATGAACACCTTCTGGCGAATCCCCTCTAACTGCGTCATTTGCTGCGGGTCTGTACCCGGCTGGGCTTTTCTGGCAGGCCCCTTCTGCTCCAACATGAACTAGCTCTCCTTCACTACACTGGTCGTACTACATGCAGGGATGCGATGCATCACGCTTACCATACCTATATGCATCGTTCGTTTCAAATACATAAGGTCATATTGTTTTGACCTACGCCACACAGTATACCTGGTAAAACGTCGAAATTCAAGGTTTTGGCACAACATATTGATTTTCTAATGTTTTCTGGCACAACATATTGATTGACATGATTGTGTGATATGATATAAGCACGTCTGCCGGAAAATCTAACGGCTTGCCATTACTCTACCACTGAACATAAACGTGTCATGTTCTATGGTATGACATCTTTACTAATACCGCCTGCTTATTAGCTATCAATTTTGGAGGAATTATGCGCGCGGAAATTATTTCCTGCGGTACCGAATTGCTGCTCGGTCATATTACCGATACCAATGCCACCTATCTTGCCCAGAGTCTCGCGGCCCTGGGCATCGATCTCTATTTTGTCTCGCAGGTAGGGGATAACCAGGGGCGCATCGTTGAAACGCTACGGCGTGCCTGGGAACGTTCCGACCTCATTGTCATGACCGGCGGCTTAGGTCCGACCGAAGATGATCTCGCCCGCGAATCCATCAGTGCTCTGTTAGGCGAAACGATGCGGGTAGACCCTAAGTTGGAAGCCGAGTTGCGATCAATGTTCGCGGCCCGCAATAGCCAGATGCCCGAGCGCAATGTCAAACAGGCCACGCTGATCCCCTCGGCGCAGGCGCTGCCGAATCCGCGGGGAACCGCGCCCGGCTGGTGGGTGCAGAAGGATGGGCATATTATTGTGGCGATGCCCGGCGTGCCACGCGAAATGTATCGCATGTGGGAGGAGGAGGTCATTCCCCGGCTTAGCCCCTATACGGGCGGCCTGATCTTCACGCGTATCTTGCGCGTCTGGGGCCTGGGGGAGTCTGCTGTCGAGGAACGCCTGCAACCCTTACTGCACAACACCAATCCCACAATTGCGACCTATGCCAAGCTCGATGCCGTCGATGTGCGTATCACCGCCAAGGGCGAAACACGCGCGGAGGCCGAGCAGAAAGTCGCGGATATGGAGGTACAGGCGCGCCAGATTCTGGGGCATTATGTTTTCGGCGTAGATAAAGCCACCTTACAAGGGGTAGTAGGTGAGTATCTGGTAGCCCGTAACCAATGGCTGGCGGTGATGGAATCACTGACCGGAGGGCTGCTATCGAGTACGATTACAGATAGTCCCGGCAGTTCTAAGCATTTTATTGGCGGTATCGTATCATATAGTCCTGATCTCAAAATACAGATGGGCGTACCACGTGAGGTGATAGAGGAATATGGCGTCATCAGCGAACAAACGGCACGGGCTATGGCACATGCGGTTCGCGAACTGCTGCATACCGACTACGGCCTGGGTATTACCGGAGTGGCAGGCCCTGATACGCAAGAGGGTAAGCCGGTTGGTACCGTTCATATAGCCATAGAAGGGCCGGATGGGGTAGTAACGGGAATGGGGCCGGGCTGGCGGGCCAGCCGCGAAGACACCAAACGTTTATCCGTGCTGGCGGCCCTCAACCTTTTGAGGCTACACCTTGAGGGAGTGAAAAAAGGGGAATAACGCCTCTTGTCAGAGCTTGAGAGAGCGTGATATCATCTGCTGAAAGGTTGGATGAAAGGAAAAACAGGTAAGAATAGTCTGTATCTCTTCTTTCCTGGGTGAGTAGCCCGTGGATACTCCACGCGAGAAGACAGAGGAACTCAAAACCAAAGACCGCGCTCGCCACAGGAAGACAGCGCGGTCGCGTTTTGGCCTAACTCGTTCATCATCACTATTTCGGCTCTTTGCCGTGTTAGGGCCAGGACTGATTGCGGCCAATGCGGGTAATGACGCGGGGGGCATTGCAACTTTTTCGCAGGCGGGCGCCAGCTATGGCTATAGCCTGCTGTGGGCGCTTGCCATCTCCGGCTTTTGCCTGGCAATTGTGCAGGAAATGTGCGCTCGCATGGGAGCTATTACCGGCAAAGGATTGGCCGACCTCATCCGCGAACAATTTGGAGTACGCCTGGCTGCTCTCGCGATGCTGGCGCTGCTGATCGCCAATACGGGAGTAACCGTCTCCGAATTTCTTGGCATCGGTGCCAGCGTGCAGGTGCTGGCCAATGATCCACATACTCCATTTGTCTATCTCGTCGTGCCACTCGCGGGCCTCATTCTGTGGTGGCTTGTCATCAAGGGGTCGTACCGGCGCGTCGAAAAAGTCTTTCTCATTATGTCGCTGGGCTTTCTCGCCTATATCCCGGCGGCATTTGCCGCTCACCCTGCCTGGAGCGAAGTTGGCCGGCAGATCATTGTACCACCACTCAGTACGAGCAGCGGCTTTTTGCTCACGGCGGTTGCGCTGGTTGGCACAACCATCAGCCCATATATGCAGTTTTTTGTCCAGTCTTCCGTGGCCGATAAAGGTATTCATGCCGGTGAATATGTCTACGAACAGCTGGATATCTACAGCGGCACCATTTTCGCGATGATCATCGCCGGATTTGTGGTTATTGCCACTGGCGCTACCCTCTTTCCGGCGCATCATAGCGTGCAAACCGCGCTCGACGCGGCATTTGCGCTCGCGGCATTTGCCGGTAAGTATGCCTCGCTACTTTTTGGCATTGGCCTGTTTGGGGCATCATTGCTTGCCGCTGCCGTTCTGCCACTTTCCACATCCTACGCCATCTGTGAGGCTTTCGGTTTTGAGCGTGGGGTCTCACGCAGTTTCAGTGAAGCTCCAGTCTTCCAGAGTATTTTCACCGGCCTGATTATCCTGGGCGTGCTCATCACGCTTATTCCAGGACTTCCCATCATCCAGGTGCTGATCATCTTGCAGGACCTGAATGCGGCTATGCTGCCCATTCTGCTGGTATTCATCATTTTGCTGGTCAATAATCGCCGCCTGATGGGACGGCATGTCAATGGGATTGTCTTCAACGTCATTTCCTGGACGACGGTCGTCGTTATCAGCATTCTGATCATACTCTTGCTGCTGAATACGATTTTCGGTGTGACGATATAATTTCAATCCCAACTTGCACTCTACCGGATTATCCATGGTATGTAACCTCTTCGTTTCGTATTTCGTATATCTTTTGTGGTACAATGCAATACAGTGAAACATCTGGTCAAGCAGAATTGAGGCGAAGAACGTATGTCCTGGAATCCGGGTGATTTTTCCGAATATAGCGAAATGCCAGCCGAAGTAGATTACTCCACCCCTGCCTATTATGAGCAGGATGCAGAGAGAGCGCCGCGTTCTGCCCAGCCGGTACAATCCCTGCAACCATTGCGATCCTACCCCGATTATGACAACGCGCAAGGTCCCACGCTCGTCAACAGCTACGACCCGGCTCCGATGAGCGAATATCGCGGGCCTACGAATCTGGAGGGCTATACGATAGATGCCGGCCAGGAGCAGCGCGAGGCCGCCAGACGTGGCACTGCCGGCGATGGCAAGAAACGCAAAGGTCTCGCGGGTCTTGGCGGTATCGGTGCCAGTATTATTGCGTTGCTGCTCAAGTTCAAGACGCTGTTATTACTCCTGTTCGACTTCAAGTGGCTGGCTTTCTTCGCGAAATTTGGGCTGGCAAGCATTACCGCTCTCATTTCGATTGCCGCCTACGCATGGATTTTTGGCTGGCCCTTCGCCATCGGCCTGGTCGCACTGCTATTCATACACGAAATGGGTCATGCGCTGGTCATGAAAATGAAAGGTGTGCCTATTGGGGGCGTGGTTTTTATTCCCCTGCTCGGTGCCGCGGTTTTTATGCGCCAGATGCCGAAAAATGCCAAAGATGAGGCAGAGGTGGGTATCGCCGGGCCGATTGCGGGCGCGATAGCCTCGTCGGTCTGCCTGTTTCTGGCACAGTTGACGCCTGGTGTGCATACGATCTGGGCGCCACTGGCCTACTTCGGCTTTTTCATCAACCTGTTCAATCTGATACCGATAGTGCCTTTCGACGGCGGGCGTGTTCTTGCCGCGATAGATCGCAGAATCTGGATCATCGGCTTCCTGGGCCTGCTCGCTTTCGAAATCTGGTCGTGGTTCAACGGCAACTTTTCCATCTGGCTGCTCTTCTTCATCTTTATGGCGGGTTCTCAGCTCTGGGCGCGCCGCCATGTTCCGAATACGCCCGAGGCGCGCGCGTACTACGCCGTACCCGTGTTCGAACGTATTGTACTGAGTCTTGTCTACTTTGGCCTGGCCGCTGTGCTGGTGTTGGGGATGTCGGTTTCGCATGGGCTGATCTTTGGGCCGGGATACTGATCAAAGACCTCTTGCTGTGCTGTAGAGCCTGATTCGTTTCTTTCCATACGCTGGCGCGCGCTTATCACGTGATAGAGGACGATGAGCTGGGTGAGGGCAAGTGTATCGCTCTGCCGCTGGATGTTACCGGTGTAGAAGCGGCCCAGGTCTTGCAAGCGATCAGGACGGAGATGGCTGGCTTCCTGCATGTGCGACCAGATGCGGTCTTCAAGTTCGCGCGCTTTTTGATGCGTGATGGTGCCATCGATTTCCAGCACATCGCGCATCGACCCTTGATAGATGGCTTCGGTGAGCCGTAGGGCCGGCTGCGAGCCATTGTGAGACATTTCCAGGACATCGGTAAGGTCGATTTTGGGGGCGTGCTTGGCCTCAATCAGGCGCACATCGAGGTGCGCCAGGTCACGCGTGCGGTAATACAGGTCGCCGCGTGAGAAGCGGATGATGATATCGGCAAACTGTTTTTGCGGCTGAATAAAAAGGCGACTATCACGACGGCGAATCTTCATTTGTTGGCGAACTTGCTCAACTGTGTAACCACGTGAAGTGCTGTCGCGCATGATTTTCCATTGCTGCAAGAGGGCAGTTTCAGGGTCGAGATAAATACGGACATGTGCCAGGCTGCGTAGTTCTTCCGTAAACAATGGATGCAGGCCATGCACGATGATGATCTCGGATGGGCAGGCGCGTTCAGGAGCGGCAAACGTACCGGTCTTATGGTCGTAAACAGGCTTGACCACAGATTCGCCGCGGGCTAACCGACGAATATGCTCGGTCATGAGCGGCAAATTATTGGCTTCAGGTCGAAGAGCGGTGATGGACTGCTGCAAGCGGGTCGCCCGGTCAAGGATGTGATAGTCGTCGAGACAGATATGTGTGATGCGGTCCTGCCCAAAAACCCGCACCATGCCATCTGTCAGTGTTGTTTTGCCCGAACCGCTGTCACCACAGATTGCTACTATGAGGGGCTGGAGAGCAGTTGTCATTCTTTGCATAGGCTAAAACTCAGCAGTATTGCGTTTGCTGTTGGGTTCTGCCAAAATCATACGCGCTACCTTTCCGAGTAATCGACTCAAAAAAAAGTTGCTCATTGCGATGCCTACAGGCGAAAACATTTGGTACTTATAAGTATAGCAGAGGGAAGCGGCTTTCAACCATATGTCACCTCTCTTATCGATCACAAATAATTGTGTGTTCTCACATTTCCTAAAGCAGCCAAATGAGGGTACAATAGAGGACGATGAGTAGCTGTCAAGATTAGCTGGTGGGAGAAACTTTTTTCTATGGAACACGTGTTACTGCAACAACTGCGACAGCGACCTTTGCTCTGCGATGGAGCGATGGGTTCGCTTTTATATGCGCGAGGAATCACCTATGAACAGTGCTTTGATGCTCTGAATTTAACGCAGCCGGAATTGATCGCGGGCATCCACCGTGAATATATCAGCGCGGGCGCCGAGATTATTGAAACGAATACCTTTGGGGCGAACCGCACGAAGCTTGAGACATATAATCTGGGAGACCAGGTACGTGAGATCAATTTCCGCGCGGTACGACTGGCACGAGAGGCGCGCGAGATCTCGGGTCTGCCGGTTTTTGTGGCGGGAGCCGTCGGCCCGACAGGTCGTCCCTTGCAGGCGCCCGATGAGCATCGTTTGAGTGAATTGCGCGCAATTTTTCGCGAACAAATTGGTGCGTTGCAGGAGGGCGGCGCCGATCTTGTGATCCTGGAGACGTTTTCGAGCCTGGCGGAGTTGCGACAGGCAGTGCTGGCGGCTCAAGAGGTGGGAGGACTACCCATTGTCGCGCAGATGAGTTTCTATGAAGATGGGCACACGCTTTCAGGCCAGTCGGCGGCACGGGTGGCGACGGTTCTCTATGATATGGGGGTAGATGTGATGGGCGCGAATTGTAGCGTTGGCCCGGCAGCGACGCTCGATGCCTTGCAGGAGATGATCGCTCAGGTTCGCCAGTCAGAGGGTGATGCGACGGGCGAACCCAGCCTGTTCTCCGCGCAGCCCAATGCAGGTTTACCGACCCGCATCGGCAACCGTTTCTTCTATGTAGCGACGCCCGACTACTTCGCGGATTATGCCCTGCGTTTTGCGCAGGCAGGGGTAAGGTTGATTGGTGGATGTTGTGGTACAACGCCACGGCATATCGCCGCCATGCGCAAAGCGTTGGATGAGCAATATGGCGCGCGTACTCCGGTAACCGCAAGCGCACCGGTCGATGTTGCGCAACTGCAAACTGTCGCACCCTCTAATGGCAAGGCCGTGATTGCGCGATTGCTCGAAGAGGAAGTCATTCTACCGCAGGAGGGATCGAGAACGCGCCTGCAAGAAAAGCTGGATGCGGGGGAGTTCGTTGTCTGCGCCGAGCTTGATCCCCCCAAGGGCCTGAATCCGGCGAAAATACTTGAGGGGGCGGTATTTTTGCAGGAAGCTGGTGTGCATTGCATCAATATTGCCGATAGTCCTATGGCGCGCGTGCGTATGAGTTGCCTTGCGCTTGCGCGTTTGATTCAGGACCACCTGGGTATCGAAACAATAATTCACTTTACGACGCGCGACCGCAATTTGATGGCGCTGCAATCGGAGCTCCTGGGAGCACACGCGCTGGGTATACGTAATATCCTGGCGCTCTCCGGCGATCCGTTACGGGTGGGCGCTTATCCCAATACAACGGGGGTATGGGATGTAGATTCGGTAGGGTTAATCCGAATCATCCGCGGCATGAATGAGGGACACGACGCGGCGGGATCATCGATAGGGGCGAGAAGTTCATTTCACATTGGAGCGGCGCTCAATTTGAATATGACCGATGAACAGCGGGAACTTGAGATCGAGAAATACAGGCGCAAGATCGACGCAGGCGCGCATTTTATTATGACACAGCCGATATACGAGCTGGCCCCATTATTGCGCTTCCTGGATCGAGTGGGGAAACCGCCGATTCCCATGTTGCTGGGCTGTATTCCGCTGCATAGTTCAAGGCATGCAGAATACCTGCACAATGAGGTACCCGACATTACTATTCCTGAACACGTGCGCTCGCGCATGCGCGCTGCCGGCGAGCAGGGGCGCGAAGAGGGCCTGAGGATGGCGCAGGAACTCCTGACCCAGGCGCGTGAGCTGGTGCAGGGCGTCTATTTGATGCCGTCTTATGGGCGCTATGACGTGGTAGCAACGCTAACGAAGATGTTGATCGAGCAGGCGGCGCAACGATAAAAATTTGACTTGCTTCAAGGAGTATGCTACACTTTATAAGTCTCCTCAGCATGTTTTTTTGCCAGGAGCAGTTTGATTACCATTTTTTGATGTATTCGAAATAAGGAGGTCCAGCCTATTAACAGGGATTTTCGGGGGAGCGACCGTCCGCGAGAGACGCGGGTGAATGAGCGTATTCGGACGCGTGAGGTGCGCCTGATCGATGAAAACGGTGAGATGATCGGCGTGATGCCCACGCCGCGCGCGCTCGATATTGCCCGCGAACGAAATCTCGATCTGGTCGAGGTATCGCCCAATGCTGTGCCGCCCGTGTGCAAATTGATGGACTACGGCCGGTATAAGTATGAGCAGGCGAAGAAAGAGAACGAAGCACGTAAGAATCAGAAGACCATCACACTCAAAGAGATCCGGTTACATCCACGTACAGACGAACATGATATTGACGTGAAGACTCGTAAAATCCAGGAATTTTTGGCCGAAGGCGATAGGGTGCGAGTCAGCGTTCAATTCCGAGGAGCGGAGATGCGCCACCCGGATATTGGACGAAAGTTGCTGGATGGAATTGCGGAGGTGTTGAAGGGGACAGCTATCATCGAGCGCTCTCCCAGTATGGAGGGCAGGATGATGTCGATGATTGTTTCCCGCGCACCTGGCTGGGAGCCGGCTAAGAAGCAGCAACCGGGCGCTCCCGAAAAGAAGAAAGCGCATCCGGCAACAACAAATAATGGAGCCACGACGCCGGCACCTGAACCCGCCCTTGTTCCCGAGAGTAACGAGGCAGCAGGCGGTGCAAAGGATATGTAGGCTTCTTTCCCTTACCGGCATATGCAGATGCACATAGCCTATAGTTGAAGAGGACACAAACTCGATGGGGCGCTGAAGCCTGGCGAACGCATGAATTACCTCTCCGTTTGTAGATAAAAATACGGTAAGAGTGTTCGGTGCGAGTAGCGGGTACGCATGCGCCCCTATTTTTTATTATCACTAAGCGGTTGACTTTTCAGAATATGGGCTACTACGATAGAAGTATCGCACTGATTCATTCTGTTTTGCGCGTAACTAATGATACCCATTGGTATGAAAACTATAAACGCTTCATGTATTGAGATATGGGAGGCCACAGGTGAGTAGCTACGACGATCCACGCTGGTATGAACAGCCCGAACATTTTCCCCAGAACGATGCAAATCAACTTCCTGCGCCAGCTGAAAATGCTGGCTCTTTGGGTCAGATAGGCTTCAATGCGAATGATACAAATGTACCCGGTCAGCAGAATTCGACGCATTCACAACCTGCATCTAATCCTTTATCGGGCAATAAGCGCAATAGAAGCCGCATATTTGGGCAAATTGTGGTGACGCTTGCCTTGATGGTGATCGCTTTTCTGGCCGGCTGGTTTGGCCACCAGGCATTCAGCACGCCAACCTTCAATGCGAATAATCCATCGCAAAGCTACTTGAGCCTGTTCGACCAGGCCTGGAACATTGTCAATCAGAATTATGTTGACCGCAAAGCCGTGAATTATAAGCAAATGTCCTACCAGGCGATTCAGGCGATGCTGAATGTGCTGGGTGATACCGGTCATACGCGCTTCCTGACACCACAGGAGGTGCAGGCGGAGAACCAGCAGTTAAGTGGCTCTTTTGTTGGCATCGGCATTTACCTGGAGCAAGACCCTAAGACACAGAATATCATCATTACTGGTACCATCCCCGGCTCACCTGCTGAAAAAGCAGGCTTTAAATCGGGCGATATTATTGTCGCCGTCAACGGTACCAACGTAGCCGGCAAGAGCCTGGATGCAATTCATTCGCTGATCGACGGACCGGCAGGTACCAGCGTTTCCATCACAGTGAAGCGTCCCTCGACAAATTCTACGCTGACGATTAAGGTCACACGGGAGCAAATCACCGTTCCGAGTGTTATCATGCATTATATTGCGCCGGATCATATAGCGGATATTCAGATCGTGCAGTTCTCCGATGGGACCTCGAGCCAGTTGAAAGCCGCGCTCACCCAGGCAAAGAAGTTGGGCGCGAAGAAAATCATTCTGGATTTGCGCGATAACCCTGGAGGCTACCTGCAGGAGGCCATCGACACCGCCAGCGAGTTTATGGGCGGCAATAAAACCGTGCTGATCGAGCAGGATAGTTCGGGCAATAGAAAAGCCGATACCGTGACGGGTCAGACCGTCGATACAACGGATCCAATTGTGGTGCTGGTGAACGGGAATACTGCAAGCGCGGCGGAAATTGTTTCCGGTGCATTGCAGGATAACCACCGGGCGATCATCATGGGGACGAAAACGTTTGGGACGGGCACGGTTCTGCAAGAGTTTGATCTTGCCGATGGCTCGGCTATCCTGCTGGGAACAAGTGAGTGGTTAACGCCGGATGGTCATTTTATCCGCGGCAATGGCATTACTCCCAATATCACCGTAAATTTAAACCCCAAGGCTACTGAAGTGACGCCTACCATCGAGAATCAACAGAATATGACGGAGCAGCAAATCCTGAGTAGCGGAGATAATCAGCTGGTGTCGGCGATTAAGTACCTGGAGGGGCATCCTTAGGAACCAGGCTTATTGTACCAGGTGCAGAACAATTTCTCCCTTGACTTTGTCCTGTTTTGCAGCACAATTGCTACATGGAGAGGGAATCTACTATATTGTTACTGCCCGGCCAGCTTACAAGACGGAACGACGGTACTATCGCGAGCAGAAAGCGCAGGAGCAACCATGAATGAGCAAAGTAAACCAACCGAAACCGGAGATAGCCGTATTCCTGACTTTGCAAGTCGTGAAGAGGAAGCCGAGTTTTGGGATACCCACGACTTTACAGAATTTCTTGACGAGCTTACCCCAACAAAAGTGCGAGTCGCTAAGCCGCTTTCTGTCAAGGTAGAGGTGCGCTTTGAGCCAGACACTGATCATGAAGTGGAAGCTATTGCGCGCGAAAAAGGATTAAAGAAATCTACTCTTATACGTTCCTGGGTACTTGAGCGTCTCCGTAAGGAGCGCCACGCGTCATAGAAATAACTCAGTTTTGGGATCAGGTCATCCGGCGTTTGTTCTACTTCATCCTGAAAGGTCTGCAATTACCTGTCCCCTGGATAGAGTTTCCCTACTCCACACTCATCGCAGGTCTAATCTGCTATTGGCATGTACTCTCGGCAGCTTGAAAATATTTACTCGTTGGCGCGTGTCCCAGGAATGCTGCGATGAAGCGCGTAGCGGCAACTACTTTGTCGAGGTCCACTCCGGTTTGAATGCCCATGCCATGCAGCATGTAGAGCAGGTCTTCGGTGGCGAGGTTGCCAGCTGCTCCGGGGGCGTAGGGGCAACCGCCCAGTCCACCGGCGGAAGAGTCCACGATGCTGATACCCATTTGCAGCGCCATGAGTACGTTCGCCAGGGCTGTGCCGCGTGTATCGTGGAAGTGAACCGCGAGCTGCTCGATAGGAATTGCTCCCTCGTTGACGAGCAGGCCGATGACTTCGACAACCTGGTTGGGTGTGGCAACGCCGATAGTATCCCCCAGTGAAAGTTCGTTGACACCCATTTCTAGCAAAGCCTGCGCAACGTTTAGAACCTGACGAGGGGAAACATAGCCTTCATAGGGACAGCCGAAGACGGTGGAGATATAGCCACGTACCGGAATATTGTGCTGCCCCGCCAGTTGCACCACGGGACGAAAGTTGGTCAGGCTCTCAGCAATAGTAGCGTTGATGTTGTGGCGGGTGAAACTTTCGCTGGCAGCGGTGAATACGGCAATAGATTGCACGCCGGCGGCTAATGCGCGTTCCATACCCTTAATATTGGGCACCAGCACAGGATAGGAAGTGGTGGGCAGGCGCTTTATACTCGTCATAACAGCGCTGGCGTCGCTTAGTTGCGGGATGGCGCGCGGGCTAACGAATGACGTGGCTTCGACGACGGGTAAACCGGCGCCGGCAAGCATCTCGATGAATTGAATCTTCTGTTCGGTTGGCACGAGGGCCTTTTCGTTTTGCAGTCCATCACGGGGACCCACTTCAACAATGCGTACTGAACGCGGAAATTGTGGAGAAAACTCCTGAGATGGTCCTGGACTTGGTATCATGAGCGTTACACTCCTCGAATTTCATGATGAGAAGGCTCATCGGAATGCCTGTTGTTTTCGTGATCTGGCGGCGGAAGCATGGCGGACTTCGAATCCTCGTTCTGCCGGTTAGCAGGATTACTTTCCTGTGGCTGGTTGCGCACGACCCTGACTTTGGTAATGCGCCTGCCGCGGGTTGCTAAGACCGTATAGGTGATATTTTCGTGGGTGATGGTATCGCCTGCCACCGGTATTTTGTCGAGCTTGTCATACAAAAATCCGCCTAGCGTGTCGTAATCCTCGTTTTCCAGGTCCGTATCCATGACCTCGTTGAAATCGTCGATGCTGATTTTCGCGTCGAAGATGTATTCGTTCTCATTGACGCGTTCAAACAGGACTTCTTCGCGGTCGTACTCATCTTGAATGTCGCCGACGATCTCTTCGACCAGGTCTTCGATGGTCACGAGTCCTGCTACGGAACCATATTCGTCGATGACGATGACCATGTGGACGCGACGCTGGCGAATTTCGTGCAGTAAATCGTCGAGTTTTTTAGTTTCGGGCACGAAGTAGGCCGGTCGCACCAGTTCGCGTATGGGAAGAGAGTTGTGTCCTTCGCGCAGTTGCCGGAGCATGTCTTTGGTGTAGAGGATGCCGATGATTTCGTCGATGCCAACGCTTTCTTCATAGACGGGGATACGTGAGAAGCCACCCTGTAAGGCGAGGTCTACGGCTTCATCAACGGTGGCGGTACTGGGCAGCGTGACCATGTCAATACGCGGTATCATAACTTCGCGCACGGTAGTATCGGCGAACTCGAAGATACTATTGATCATGTCGGTCTCTTCCTCTTCGAGTACGCCCTCTTCCTCACCGACCGTGACGAGCAGGCGCAGTTCTTCCTCTGTCACGAATGGTCCGCGGTGCTTGATCTGTCCGCCAAGGAGTCGCACAAGCGAGTTAGTGATAGCGCTCAATGCCCAGACAATGGGGCGCAGGACCCAGGCGGCTCCACGCACGGGATCGACGAGCATACGTGCCCAGCGCATAGGGTTTTGCACGGCGGCGGTTTTAGGCGTGATCTCACAGAAAATGAGGACGACCAGTGAGGTGAGGATAGTCGAAATCAGTTCGCCAAGTGTGGCCGAGAAGTGCAACGCCAGGATAGTGGCCATGCTCGAAGCAACGATGACGGCGACGTTGTTGACGATGAGAATGGTGGAGAGGAAGACATTCGGTTGAGTAAGCAGATGATCAATCTGAATCGCTTTGCGATCACCCTCTTCGACCTGGTTTTTAAGCTTGATGCGGCTGATGGAGGTAAAAGCGGTTTCCGCGGCGGAGGCCATGCCGGCGAGTATGAGTGATAAGATGAGTACAAAGATTTGGATCCAGGTTCCACTATCAATTTGTGGAGCCTGTGTATTGATGGCAGCGTGGATGACTGCAGAGGCACTTGCCAGTATTCTGGCTAAGCCAGGGCCGTCCATAACTATACTACTCCTTTTCGCCACTCTCCGCCCTGGAGCGATCTACGGGGCTATCAACGGAATAACTCACAGAGCCATCGTTAGAGTTTCCCGTGCTATCGATAGGCTGGCGCGTGCGCAAAAAACGCGCCGGGACACCAACAACCACAGCCCCAGGAGGCACGTCGCGATTGACGACGGAACCGGCTCCTGTCTGCGCATATTCACCGACGGTAACAGGAGCTACTAACATTGTATCACTTCCAATGGACGCCCATGCGCCGATCTCGGTATGATTTTTATGTATGCCATCGTAATTGACGGTGATGGTGCCTGCGCCAATGTTGACATGCTCGCCCAGAGTGGCATCACCAATATAGCTGAAGTGATGAATGTCGGTTTCCGAACCAATATAGGAGTTTTTGACTTCTCCAAAGTTACCCATACGTACATTACGTGCCAGGTACGCGCCTGGACGACAATGACTGAAAGGACCGATACTGACGCCATCTTCAAAAGTGGTTTCTTCCAGCACGGAATTGCGGACGATGCAGTGGTCGCCGATGGTGGATTGATCAATAGTGGTGCCGGGTCCAATACGACAGTGGGAACCGATGCTTGATTTGCCGGTGATGATGGTGCCGGGCAATATGATTGTATCCATGCCGATTTCTACTTCCACTCCGATATAGGTAGTGGCAGGATCAATGATGGTGACGCCATTGTACATGTGGCGCTCGAGGATGCGACGGCGCAGGAGCTGCTCAACGGCGGCGAGCTGGACGCGGTCGTTAATGCCCATGGTTTCGTCGAGGGAGCCGCTGACGGTGATGATGGTGCGCTGTTGCGAGCTGGCGATGGCGACAAGGTCAGTAAGGTAGTATTCTCCGGAGGGGTTGCGCGGCAGGTTGTGCAAAGCCGGCCAGAGCCAGCTTCGATCAAAGCAATAGACGCCGGAATTAACTTCGCGGATGCGTTTCTGTTCTTCGGTAGCGCGTTTCACCTCGACGATCTCACGCGCCTGGTCCTGGTCGTCACGGATGATACGACCGAAATCAGATGGCAGATCGGTGATGGAGGTTAAGAATGTGATGGTGGCCCGCTGCTTGAAATGTTCGATCAGGATGCGAGCAAGTATTTCGTTGCTAATGAGAGGGGTATCGCCGTAGCAGACAAGGACGGCTTGCGGTTGGGGCTGCAGGCCGTCAATGGTTTGCTGCGCAGCGAGAACGGCGTGTCCTGTCCCAAGTTGTTCTGACTGAATAGCGTAGAGGCAGCGGTCGCCAAGAGTCGCTTCAACCTGCTCTGCTCCATAGCCGAGGACGACGATGGGGCGATCAGCAGAGGGGCTGGCAAGGTGCGGCGAGAAGGCTGAAGCGGATGGAATGGTTTCGACAGCATTGAGTACGTGCGCAATGAGCGGCAGGCCCGCCACCTGGTGAAGGACCTTCGGTAAAGTTGAACGCATCCGTGTGCCCTTGCCGGCGGCAAGCACGACGGCCGCATACGTGTTCATAATAAAGTTCACAAACCTTTTTTGCTCTATTTTTTGAGGTGGTATCACAGTTGATATGCTGCAAACGTTTCAGCGCAATCTCCGGTCGTTTATTTATCAGATATACAACTAGCGAGAACTGCACTGCCCATTCAAGAAGAAAATTGGCTCGGGTGCCAGGATTCGAACCTGGGATCGTGGATCCAAAGTCCACTGCCTTACCGCTTGGCCACACCCGATTATTGATCAGCTAGCACTATCACTATGCCGCGATTATAACATGCTGAAAAAGTATTGACAAGATACCGAAGCATTGTAATTTTCCAAAAAATTATTTGTCCTTATCTCGCCTGATTTTTCGCTCTTCCACAAACTTCTCAAAATCATCAACACGAACACGAAGAACATTCCCAAAACGATAGGCATTGAGCAAGCCTTGACGGATATATGTGCGTATTGTTTCTTCCTTTAAGCCAAGACGTTTCGCAACCTCTTCAACGGAAAGAAAATCCTTACCACTCACGGTAGTACCCCATTTTTCTGGTAATTATAAGCCAGGACGCAAATCGATGTCAATGAGCATTGACAGAACAGGAAAAATTCGGTTACACTTGTATTAACCACTAAAAACAAGTACTTAATAAGATAAATTCAGCTACACTAGTAGAGACTTGCTAAAAGAAGCAGCTATGTAGTAACATAGGCAATGAGTCCTTTAAAAAATGTGACAACAATATATATGGTCATGGACTGGTTTCCAGTATTTACTAGTTTCACTATGGTGACACGTTAGGTACCTCTCCTACTACTGCAATGCTGTCAAGTTCATCAAAGACAACATGATTGAGCCAGCGCAGAAGGGGTTTCTTAATGAGCGGAGCCGCCCGACTTCTGGGGAATCACCAGGAATAACTTCTATGCGTACGGAAGAATGAATGGTATAATGTGCAGAGCATGGATTCATGCGTTCAGCAAGATGTTATCAAGCCATTCGTCTAGCTCGTCAAATAGATTCATGAGCGAACACTTTTGCGGCTCTACGTTGAGAAAGGAGGGCGCAGTAGTACAATGGGCTGCGCTTTGAATGGAATTTATGGAAGATATTCGTTTTGAGAGACATTTTCGCACACCTTACTCTGAAAGCTATTACATTATGCAGGGTTCGAGCTTGCAGAGCAATAACCGGCTAGGGACGGTAGATATTCACTTTACGACGACAACGGTTCACGGGACGCTTATTTTGGAACGCGAACTGGAAGAGACAGATCTAACGAAGCTGATCGAGCAGATCGATGAGGACCTTGTGCTGTCCGCTGATATGCCGCGAGATGATTTTCTGGTGAGCGTGTATATTGGCAAGGATGTCGGCTTTTATAGCGATGAATATTTCGCGGAAGAAGACGATTCTGGCCTGGATTTTGGCGAGGATGACGAGACATAACGCAGCTTGTAGAGGGTTTCCAAAATTTAGATGCGATTGCCTTGCATCGGCCTCTACAGAGCTTGTAGGGGCCGATGCATCGCGTGCTAGTCTTCAAGCAGGCCACGTCGCATGGCATATTTGACGAGTTCGGCCCGGCTGTGCAGGTTAAGCTTATCCATGATGTGCGTGCGATGGGTATCGACGGTTTTGGGGCTGATGACAAGGCGTTCGGCGATCTGGTTATTAGTGAAGCCCTCGGCGACAAGCTTTAATATTTCTCGTTCTCTCTCGGTAAGGCTTGAGTAACTATCCTTCTCTTCACCTGCATGGACGCGCTGCAGGTAATCTCCGACCATGACAGACTGAGCGCTGGGTGAGAGGTAGAAGTTGCCGTTCTGAACGACATGCAGGGCTGAGATGAGCTCGGTGTCTGCTGCCTCTTTAAGCATGTAACCAGATGCGCCTGCGCGTAAAGCCTGGAAGACGTATTCATCATTTTCATGCATGGTCAATATGAGGACTTTGACGTCAGGCAGGAGTTTTTTGATCTGGCGCGTGGATTCGATGCCACTCATATCAGGCATGGTAATATCCATGAGGACGATATCGGGGTGCAGGCGTTGGGCTTCATGAATGGCCTGGCGACCATCCTGGGCTTCGCCTACGACTTCCATGTCGGGCTGCGCGTTGAGCATCATTTTAAGTCCCGCACGTAAGATGGTGTGGTCGTCGGCTAATAATATATGCATTTTCATAACCTTCTCACGATCTATTGCGCCTCCTGGGGGGCCAACTCATCTATTGACGGCTTGCGCCATTCGGCGGAGGATGGCAATGGAATATGGGCTTCGACCCTTGTGCCACGCCCAGGTGTTGAATGAATGGTCAGAATACCGTCAAGCAATACTGCTCGCTCTTGCATGCCTGCCAATCCAATGCTGCGTTCCTGACCGCCGGTTTTCACAAGAGTCTCGTAGTCAAAGCCGTGGCCATCATCGATAATAGTAGCGTGGACGGCTTCACCATCTTCTTTCAAAGTGATGGTGACTTTATGGGCATTGGCATGCCTGGCTGTGTTGGTTAACGATTCCTGGACAATACGGTAAAGGGCAGTCTCCATTTCGGCGGGCAGGCGTTCTTTGAGGCCGGAAGCCTGAAATTCGACTTCGATGGCGCATTTTTTCTGATACTCTTTGATATACCAGCGCAAAGCGGGCAGCAGTCCTAAGTCATCGAGGGCGCTTGGCCGCAGGTCGATGCTGAGATTGCGAATGGCGCGCAGGGTTTGATGAGCAAGCGCGCGGGTTTCGGCGATCCGCTCGCGGGCTTCGGATGGGCCGATGGATTCTTCGAGGAGGGCAAGGCTAATGAGCAGGGAAGTGAGTACCTGGCTTGTCTCATCGTGTAGCTCGCGGGCAATGCGCTTGCGCTCCTGCTCCTGGGCTTTGATGATCTGGTTGGCACGCTGGTGAGATGCCTCGTCGAGAGCTTCGAGCATCATGTTAAATGTGCGTGCAAGCTGATCAGCTTCAGGGTCAACACCCGTGAGGGGCGCGCGCAAGGAACGCTCGCCTTGCTGGACGCGGTTCATGACTTTACCGAGGTGGAAGAGCGGGCGAAAGGCGACCTGCAAGACAACGAAGTTGAGGACGATGCTTACTAGCCAGCCAATGGCGATAAAGATGATGAGGGACATGGGCGTTGCGTATGGCTCCTTGTTCAGATGGGTAGCCAGCCATGTGCCCCCTGTTGCGCCAATGAAGATGATCAGGCTGTTGGCAATGAGAACTTTATAGAAAACAGGGATGCTGAGCAATGGTTTGAGCATGCGGTTCCTTTGTACCGGCTCTGTTTCCGTCTCAAGATTCGTTCGAGAATAAATCATGGTGATATCCCTCGGAGGACGGTCTGTCTCGCGATGCTGGTTCCTGATTCGTCCTGCCTGGAACCTGCAAGGATGTGCCGGACCCATAGACGGGCAACCACGAGGGTCGTCCCTACATGTAGGAGGACGAAAGGAGAATTGAAATCCTTCTCTAATATTACTTCTATTGTACTGGTTGTACGGATAACATGTCAAACCCGGTTCTCGCTCAAATCACTTGAGGAAGTCTCGTTCCTGTTACCTATCCAGCAGACCGGTGACGATCGATCCGGCCCTGGTTGGTGTCCTACTAATACGTGAGGATGCCAGCTTTGCGTGCTGAGAGCGCATGAAATCAGGTGTATACGGCAGGAATATCAGGTATATACCTGATACGCCATTGCTGGGGGTTAGAGTAATCTAAATTTGAGTAGGAATCCGGTGTACCTGATAGTGGTACATCACCTTTGAACTCTTCTCAATTCTTTACGTTTGCGTTACAATCAGAACAGAGACCAAATTGTTTCCAGGCCAGAGTTGAAACAGAATTTCTCACTTCAGTTTCAACAAGAGGTATACAGCAAGATAGTTTGTATGCTATAATCGGCCACAGAAGTTGGCACCAGGCCACACCGTCAACGCTAATGTGACGAGTGCGGTAAACCAGCTCTCTACGCATCCCAGATGATGTGTAGACAAAGGACTTTTTAGTTGAAAGGCAGGCACTGTGAGTTCTGTACCGAAGAAGAGCTTGCTCGACACAATGACGCAGAAAATGGTCGAGAGCCAGGTCTGGCGCTCTATATTTCGTCATGGTTATCCTGACACCCCACTCAACCAGTCGCTGGTGATGATGGGCAATGTATTTCTGCACCTGCATCCGGTGAAAGTCAGCCGCCAGGCAATGAAGATTACCTATACCTGGTGCATGGGCGGTATCTCTTTTTTCTTATTCCTGCTGCTGACAATCACGGGTGTCTTCCTGATGTTCTACTATGTCCCAGATACTAATACGGCGTATCAGAACATCAACCAGTTGAGCACCGCAGTGTCGTTTGGTCACCTGACGCGTAATATGCACAGGTGGGCAGCTCACTTGATGGTGGTTTCGGTAACGTTACACATGATTCGCGTCTTTTATCATGGCGCGTACAAGCCGCCCAGAGAGTTTAACTGGGTCGTAGGCGTTGGACTTTTCTTTGTAACCCTGTTCCTGAGCTTCACCGGCTATCTCCTGCCGTGGGACCAGATCGCTATCTGGGCTATTACTGTAGGCACCAACCTGGCGCCATATACGCCGATCCTGGGCAACCCGGTGTACAGCGTGCTTGTTGGTGGCGCAGCAGTAAGCCAGGCCACGCTGATCAGGTTCTATGTAGGACATGTGATCCTGTTGCCCCTGGCGGGAGCGCTGTTGATGGCTGTTCATTTCTGGCGTATTCGTAAGGATGGCGGCGCGGCCGGTCCACCACCACCTTCTCGCAGGGAGTTGGAAGCGCGAACCCAGGCCGAGCGTGCATTGACGGGCACAGTTCGTTAATGGCGATGATGTGGAGGCCGGTAATTAGCGATTACGGCTTCACCGTAGTGGCCGATTTATCGGCCTGTAGACGGTTCTATCCATTGAGATGAGAGGAAGTACGCATCATGTCGATTGAACAAAAAGAACCAAGAGTGCAGACGCAAGCGTCGGCAACTCAGCGGCGCTACCGCACACTGGCAGTAGTCAAACAGGAAGCGATCACACGTGTTGAGAAGCCTCTGGAAGACTCGGTCTTTGTATGGCCGCACCTGCTTGTGCGCGAGTTTTTCGCCGCAACCATCGTGATGGTGATGGTGACGCTGCTGTCGATTAAAATCGATGCCCCGCTGCAAGGGCCTGCCAATCCAAATGTGACACCGAACCCGGCCAAAGCACCCTGGTACTTCCTCGGGTTGCAGGAACTCCTGCACTACTTCGAGCCTACTACTGCCGGCGTGCTGGTTCCCGGATTGGTGCTGGTTGGTCTTGCGGTATTGCCTTATGTGGACCGCAACCCAAGCCGCGCCTATGCCGACCGTAAAGTAGCAATTATTACCTTTACCATGTTTGCCGTATTCTGGGCTGTGGTCACCTTGTTTGGTAGCTTCTTCCGCGGCCCTGGCTGGGTCTGGGTCTGGCCCTGGCAGCACATCTACTTTGATTTGTAATACCATCAATTCGGCCAGCCATTCTCTAGAAGAGGTTAAAATATGAGTATTGAGAGTAGCGATAGACCTGCTCTTACACCACAGCAGTATGAGGTCTTGCACGGTGGAGGCGCCGAGGCGGCTGAAATAGCCAAACAGCGTCTCTCGCGGCGAAAGTTCCTGCGCAGGTCAATGCTGGCAGTCTGGGGTTTGTCTACGACCGCTGCCGTGGGTGGAGCATTGTACATGTTGTATCCAAATCTGGCAGGTCAGTTTGGTTCGGATATCGCCGTTGGCAAGAAGACGGACTTTCCTGCTGCCAAGCCTGCTAATTACATATTAGGCCAGAAGGGTGTATTTTACGAACAGCTCGCCAAAACGTACATTTCTCACCTGGCCGCGGATACGCCTTTCCTGTTGCATGGTTCCGATCTAAAAGAGCAGCTGCAATCGGAGAACTTCGTCAAAGATAGCGATGGCTCCTACTGGGTTGCGCTGTACCAGCGCTGTGTTCACCTGGGCTGTACCGTTCCGTTCCGCGATGACTGCGATAGCTTTAAGTGTCCATGTCACGGTTCGCACTATAATGTTAATGGAGAATGGCTTGATGGACCGGCTCCTAGAAGCCTGGACCGTTTTGCCATGTACTTTGATAAGCAGGGTAACGTCGTAGTGAGTACAGGCACCCTGAATCAAACTGTCCAGCACCCGGACGCCAGCACACGCTTGATTGCTATTCCAAGCGTACCATGCAGCGTCTAGTGATAGGCGCCTTCGGGGCAAAGATAGGGTAAGGCGGGCGACCCTGGTGGTCGCCCCTACATTATTTATTAATCGGCATCTATCCGTCCTGCGTGGTGTCCGCAAGGGATGAGGCGGGCGACTACCAGGGTCGCCTCTTCATGGCAGGACGATAGGAGAGGTAGTGTGTTATGATAGATCCAGTACAGGCTGTAATAGGTATTGTTATCCTGTTAATAGTCGTTGGCGCCCTGCTCTTCCTGTTCTATTCACGCACAAATGCGGTTGAAAAGACCGGGTATGGCGCCTTGATAATGCTTGCCGTGGTCTCAATGTTTATTCCCGTACTCTGGATCATGGAGACAAACGCGCAGGCTATGGCCAAGGTGCAGCAGCATACTCTCGCCGTATCAAATGGCGCCGGGCTTTACGCGCAGTATTGTCAGCAATGCCATGGTCTTAAGGGGCAGGGTCTGAGTACCGGCCCGCAACTCAATGGGAGCGCTGCCGTAAATAACCTGAGTGATGCGCAGTTGCTGGCGATTATCAGTGCCGGTATTCCTAATCCCACTAATCCCTCGCAATATCTCAGTCCGCCAATGAGTCAACAATATAATGGTCCCCTGGATTCAAATCAAATTCAATATCTATTTGAACTGCTTCGCTCGGCCGACCCTGCCTATTTACAGAAGAACGGCTATCCTACCGGTGCAAGCGCTAACGGTTTTAGCCAGGTAGGGCCTGATCTGCAGGCGAGCGCTCCATCTACCTATCAGACGGCTGTCGCGAGGGATGCCGCGGGCCAATTCGGCGCACCGCAGGATTTTACGAACCAGAAGAGCGTGACCGTTGATATCATCCAGTCGCCACCTGGCGCTACCTGCACCCCCGCGTGCTTCCAGTTGATAAACATCAAGGTCAAGGTTGGCACCACCATCACCTGGGTGAATAAGAGTACTTCGCCGCATACTGTGACTGCGATGAAAGGCGAGAGCCCGACTTCTCCAACACCTGCCTCGAATATATTCGACTCAGGTAACTCACCTGCGAAGTATATCCAGCCAGGCCAGTCGTTTACCTGGACGGTGACAACGGCAGCTTATAACTTTAATAGCAATCATCAGGTGCTCTACTACTGTCAGATTCACCCTAGTATGGTAGCTGAGATAACCATTGTGCCATAAATCGTTCGCATCATACATCTTGCGATATGCCTTTCGCCATCCCAATGCAGGCGAGGCGAAAGGCGCAGAGTGTTGAAAGGGATTGCAAGTTATGCAACAAGCTACACAACGGGAGGTGCCTGATCGCATATCCTGGTCGAGAGCAATGATATTTGGCGTCGGCTTTTTCTTCATTGCCGCCTTGCTCATCGGGCAAATCCCCAGCTATATTAATCTGGAGATGACTTCCTCGTCGCTCACCGGCTTTGAGCAAGGTGTACTGGCGTTAGGAGTCATTTGTATTGCCGCCTTCGTCATTGTTCAGGTGATTGTGATGCTCTTTGACCCCAAGCCGTTGATACCACCGATTATTTTCACCGGATTGGGCGTGATTCTTGGCGTCCTCGGCCTGTTGTTGCTTCTGTGGGCATCGTATACGGGAAATCAGTATTTTCCACACACCAATGTGTTTTGGAATCCCGTCCTGGGCGGAAATGTACTCTGGTTGGAACCCGCTGCTATAGACCTTGTGATGATAGGCACAGTAATCATGGCCGTTGGCGTCGGTATGGTCTTCTACAGCATGCTTGCTCTGCGCGAGCTGCGCAATCCAGACCGCAGCGACCCTGGTACGACGCGCACAATTCGCACCCTGCTCATCGTGGGCAGCGTTTTGCTGGTCGCCTTTATGTTCTTTTATACCTTCGTAACCGACCAGAGCTTAGCACCCATGATTTACCCGCAGTGCCCCTATGCCATCAACGCGGCTAAAGGGTGTCCTGGACCATTCACCGGGCTGGCTATCATAGACACCATTTTGAATGTCATTCTCGGTGCGGCCATTTTTTGCACGTTGGGGGCATTTGCCTTGCGCCTGCACTATTTGATGCGCCCGGTACGCAAGCGCACCATGTCGAACCTGTACATTACAGGTATCGTAGTCGCGCAGGTAGGAGCAGTTTGCCTGCTTGCCTGGTTCGTGATCTATCCATTAATCACGTGGATACACTCCTGGACCTTCATCGGCCTGGGTAGCTATCTGACGGTCTGCGGCAAGCCATCCGCCGTTCCGCAAAGTTGTGGCTTCTCCCAGCAGGCAGGATACATCATAGATGCTGTTATCACGATGAATAACTTCGTCCTTTTGATTGCCGCCGTGGCTTTCTGGAAGACCAGGCGCAACCTTGTTGTCATCGCAGGAGTAACGACCGCGGCATTACTCGCGCTGGCGACACTGGTCACACACATGCATCCAGATGAGCTTTTAATCGCTATGCTGGTTAGTGGAGGGAGCCTTATCCTCGCTGTCATCTGGACAAGCGTCGCGCGTCGCGAGTTCGCAGTCGTGGGAGAAAACAACCTCGGTTGTCTGGGTCAATGGTTGGTCATAGGCACCTGTTTGCTGATTTACCTGACGGCATTCGCCTTCTTCTCTATACCCGGCTTCCGAGAGACAAACCCGAACATTCCTTTCGTTCCTGGAGCCGGGCTGAATGCTGGTATAACCAATAGCATCAACGCGGTGCTGGTTATTATCATCACCGGCGTGCTCACGGCTGTTCAGTTCTACTTCCTGACACGTAACCGCTATAAGATATAAGCATAAGAGCAAAAAATAGGAGCGCACGCGTTGCGCTCCTATTTTTTGCTCTTATGCTCGTGTTATAATGCGAAAAATGGAAACGTAGGGGAGTAGAGCAATGCAGGACGAACAGCCACTGAAAATACTGATGTTGGCCGCTGAAGCGGTGCCATTTGCTAAAGTGGGCGGCCTGGCCGATGTGGTAGGTGCCTTGCCCAAAGCGTTGCAGAAATTGGGACACGATGTGCGCATAGTGATGCCCCGCTTTGGACAGATTTCCACGGAACGGTTCGAACTGAAGCCCGTAGTCGATTCGCTCACAGTACAGATGTCCAGTTTCCACGAGCACGTGAGCGTCCTACAGGGGAGCATCGGCAATGGCATACCGGTCTATTTTATAGATGCTCCACGCTATTTTGATCGCGAGAATATTTACGGCTATACTGACGATGGCGAACGATTTATCCTGTTTTGCCGTGCGGCACTTGAAGCAGTTCGCGCTTTGAACTGGTCTCCCGATGTCATTCATTGCAATGACTGGCAAACCGGCATCGTGCCTAACTGGACGCATACCGTGTATCGCGATGATCCTTTCTTTGCTGCAACTGCAACTGTATATACCATCCATAATCTCGCGTATCAAGGGATTTTTGGCTATCGCATCCTGGAAGTTGCGGGTGTAGCCGCGGGTGGTTTTCTCTATCCACAAATCGTTGAACTCGCCAATGTGGTCGATATCATGGGGCGTGGCATTCTCTTTGCCGATGCCGTCACAACTGTGAGCCAGCGTTACGCGCAAGAAATACTCACTCCCACTTACGGCGAGAAACTCGATCACCTGCTGCGCTCGCGCCGCGACCGTCTCTTCGGTATTCTCAACGGCATAGATTATACCGAATTGAATCCCGCTACCGACCATTATATTGCCGCACAATATGATGCCGAAACGCTGGATAAACGCGCCGAAAATAAGCGCGCGCTACAAGAAAGGGCGCATCTGCCCATCAAGCCCGATGTCCCGCTGATCGCCATGATCTCGCGGCTCACAGACCAGAAAGGGTTTGATCTCCTTGCACAGATTGTTCAACCCTTGTTTGCCCAGGGCATCCAATTCGTTATCCTGGGTATTGGCGATCAGCATTATCACGAAATGTTTCAGAACCTGGCTGTTCGCTATCCCGAGCAGGTCGCTACTTTTCTGACGTTCAATACGGAACTGGCGCAGATGATTTACGCAGGCAGCGACATGTTCTTAATGCCCTCGCGTTTTGAACCCTGTGGCCTGGGCCAATTGATCGCCATGCGCTATGGCAGCGTTCCCATCGTGCATCATGTTGGCGGGCTGGCAGATACAGTACAGGAGTATGATCCAGACACAAGGCAGGGTAATGGTTTCGTTTTTACTCATTATGATCCCTGGGAACTGTTTGCTGCCATTGTGCGCGCTCTGGAGCTTTATCGTTTCAAAGATATCTGGCGTACCTTGCAACAACACGGCATGGCTGCTGACCATTCCTGGCACGCATCCGCAAAAGCCTATGTCGATGTCTACCGCGATGCCATCGAGTTTCACAACAGTGGCCAATAATTGCGCTCCGGCATCATTCGTCACAATGCAGGCATTCTCAGCTGTCCTCCATATTTAGCGCTGTAGGATGACCAGCCGTCGGGGCCTGTTGTGCGTTCGCAATGTTCAATAAAACCGCTCAGGCTGGCCTCTGCCTTATCGGCAAGATGAACGATCAAGGCTTCAATACTCACGGGGCTTACAGGCGAACCGTATTCCCTGGTGTGATGGGCCAGAATGATATGAAGCAGATCGTTGCGAATGGCCGCGTCTAATGTGCTCATTTGCTGTGCTCGCTCCTGAACATATTGCAATCCGCGCACGATATGGCCGAACATACGGCCATCAGGCGTGAAGCCCGATCCAACCTGCTCTTCCAATTCTTCCAATTTGCCGATATCGTGCAGGAGCGCGCCTGCCAGCACCAGGTCTGCGTTGCAGGGGTACATCTGCGTCATCCTATCGGCGATCAAGGCCACCTGTACTGTATGCTCCAGTAATCCTCCAATGACTGTTCCGTGATGCCGCACCGCCGCTGGCCAGCGGCGAAAACGCGCGACGACTTCAGGAGTAAAGCAGCTTTCGAGTAGAGCATGCAGGTCTGGGTGATAGACTTTGTCTATGAGTTGTCGCAGGTTCTGCTCAAGCTGGGCCAGGGGATGGCGAGTTGCGGGCAGGAAAAGTTCTGGTGGAGCAGTTTCATCTGTTATGGCCCGTAACAGGCGTATATAGACCTGGTTATTGAATTTTTCGACCAATCCCTCTAAAAGCACAACCGTACTTTCCCTTGGCAAAAGAGCCTCGTTGCCTGGTGGGTCGAAGTATCGACCGGTGATTTCTTGCCCGAGCTGGTCGCGTAGTGTGAGGTCAAGAAAGGGTTTACCGTTGTTTGCCTTGCGCACCTGCACTTCTGTCGCAAACAGCCATCCAGAGATGGTGCTCTTTACCTGGAAATCTCTGATACGAAGTGGTTCAGGCGCGGTGCCATGGTGGAAAAATTGCTCTGCCATGCTATAAACCTCCAGATTGTTTGTGGTTTCATTCTTATAGATACGTGTCGTGTCAAAAAAAGCGGAAGCACCGCATACTTTCCGCTTTTTTTGACACGACACGTATAAAGAAAGTAGGGCGGGGTGAGCATGGATCGAGATTGAGGGACAGATGTATAGCGGCGGCCCTTGCGGTTGCTACTGACTGGTAGCCCATGCAGCGTTACCATTGACCTTTCGCGCCATCATACCTATACTGAAGAGGAAATCTTCAAGATTATCTCTCGCGGAGGTAGCGGGTGTCGTGGAGCAACAGCATTCTCAGGCCGCGGACCTATCACTTGTGGACTCGCTCGATGAGGAAGTAATCAAGCGTCGCGCTTACCTGGCAGGCATATTTGAACATTTGCCCATATATGGATCGGAGGCTTTCTGGAGCGCTGTTGAAACGCCATCTATGAAATCGGCGCTTCCACTGGAAGTGCTGGTAAAATGCCTGCGTAGCCTCGTTACAAAAGGTGATATTGAAGGCCGTAATCGCATTCTCACGGTCATTATTCGCCATATTCAGGTATCTAACGAGTATTGGCTACGGAGTGTACTTAATACGCTTTCTTTGAGGGTTGAGGAGCAGCAAGCGTTTTTCAGTGATCTCTATGCTGACCTGTGTGAGCATCTGATACGGATGCTGATTGACCCGACTCGCATCTTCTGGGAGGAGAATTTTCAGCACTGTTTGCGCTTCGAGCGTAAACATGTCTATCATGCCTTTATGGTGCGCGAAGGGAGATGGCAGCACTCGCCGGACAAACTCCCTGAACGTATACCGCGCAAGCATATAGATAGTCTGGATACAATGCTTGTGCATGCCGGCGATGAGACAATGGCGTTTGAGATGGACGATGAAGGGGCACAGCGGGCTTTGTTGACCGTGGAATATGCGGAGATACCGCGCCTCGTCCTGCGTTTACCTGAGAAATTACAGGCCGTTGTCTGGCTCATTTTCTGGGAGGGCAGAACAGAAACGGATACCGCCAGGATTTTGGAAGTTTCTGATCGAACTGTGCGCAAGCGAAAGCATGAGGCCTTGGAGCTACTACGTGAGGAGTTGCATACAAGAAGGGATGAATGGTTATGAAAAAAGAAGAGGAAGAGGATGTGCTGCGTATAACTGCCCAATATGTTGCGGAACAGCAAGCCGGTCGTCAACCCCGCTTGAGCGATTACTTGCTCCGCTATCCACGCTACGCCAGCGCAATTACTGATTTTGTAACCTATTATCATGCCGTCGAGGTCGATATCCCTTCTGTTGCTGGCGAGGAAGTCTCTACAGATTCTATGCTGCCTCCTCTTTCAGAAAATGCTCGTCTGGCGTTCGATCAAGCATTGAGGCGTGTATCGCAAGCAGGTGAGAGCCATGAGCGTCACATGAATGCTCCTTTGACAATACAACAGGTGGCACATACACGGCAAAAGTCGTTATCGCAATTGGCAGGTGAGGTCGGACTGAGTGTAGATGTTCTGGAAAAACTGGCACGGCATGTCATTCATGCTGCTACAATACCACAGGAGGTTCTGAGGCGATTATCGCGCGTGCTGGAACTGCCGCCTGATAGTGTTGCCGGCTTTTTTAGCCCGCGCGCGGCTAAAGGCCCGGCGCGTGGAATAGCCGAGGCCACCGCGGAGTACGTTCTCGGAGAGCAGGATCAGGCGCAGAGCTTTCGCGAGGCTCTTGAAGAAAGTATTGCGCTCTCAAACGAGCAAAAAGAAGCATGGCGCGAGATACTGGATAGAGAAGGATTATAGAGGCCGGGCGATGGACTTGAATATCGGGTAGGTGATAGGGGTGGGCGCTGCCGGGAAGCAACCCCCTGAAGGGGAGAAGAGGTTGCACCTGGCAGCGCCCTGTGGGGGAGGGACATAGAATATTTCTTTTTCTGATCTATTAAACCGGAAGTGTTAGGAAGATTTGCATATGGCACAGCTCATCGCCTATCTTGATTGTTATTCTGGCATTAGCGGCAATATGTTTCTAGGCGCAATGCTCGATGTCGGTCTCTCATTAGATACGCTTAAACAGGGCCTGTCCGCTTTGCCTCTCCAGGGCTATGAACTCAAGCTCGAGCGTTTTCAGGATAAGGGCATTCGAGGTTCGCGTTTTGAAGTTGTGCCTTCGGAACAGCAACAACAAACGCGCCATCTTTCAGACATCGTAACGTTGATTGAATCCTCCACGCTTTCTGCGCGAGTGCGAGAAATGACAATCGACATCTTTAAGTGCCTGGCCCAGGCTGAAGCGATTGTCCATGGCACCAGCATTGAAGAAGTGCATTTCCATGAAGTTGGGGCTGTTGATGCCATTGTTGATATCACCGGAGCGGCCATTGCTATCGAAGCTCTGGGAATAACGCAACTCTACGCCTCACCTTTGCCTATGAGCAGCGGCCATGTGCAAACTGCGCATGGACTATTGCCGGTTCCTGCTCCCGCCACGCTCGAAATCCTGCGCCGTATCAATGCGCCATGGAAACCATGCCCGGTCGAAGGCGAGATGGTGACGCCCACCGGAGCGGCCATTCTCGCGACGCTGGCGCAATTTTGCATGCCTGCCATTGCTATTCAGCGCGTAGGCTATGGCTTTGGACACAAACAATTTCCCTGGCCCAACTGCCTGCGTGCCTGCCTTGGCACATCATATGGATTGGAACAGGATGACAATGGCTTGGCGGATACCGATTGGGTCACGGTCATTGAAACCAACATTGACAATATGACCGGCGAACTGCTGGGCGGGCTTATGGATCGCCTGTTAGCGGCTGGCGCGTTGGATGTGAGCTATATTCCCATGCAGATGAAAAAGAATCGCCCTGCTGTCATGCTGGTAATCATCTGCCGTTCCGAAGAGAGCGATGCCATGGCTCAACTACTTCTTAGAGAGACCAGCACTCTCGGCGTGCGCATCCAGCAGGTACAACGCTTGAAGGCTCAGCGCATCCAGCAGCAAATCGAGACGGCGTTAGGTCCCTTAACGATCAAGGTCAAACGCCTCGGTACGCGCATCATCAGCGCCTCACCCGAATATGAAGAATGCCACCGTATCGCGCTCGAACGTGGGATTGCGCTGGAGGAGGTATACGATGTTGCGCGGCGCGCGATAGAATCCCATTTTGGAAAATAGAACGCTTGCGTAGATACCTGTTCTCATATATCCTATAATAGAAGGCAGAGAAGAAAATAACGATAGAGAAGAGAGAGAAATCATTTTCTCATTTGCAACCAGGAACATACACATGGATTTCAAAGATTGGCGTAAATCGACGCAAGAGAACACTGAAGAGGAAAAGGCGCCAAAGATCAACAGGTTTCGCGGCAGGCGGTTCTACGATTATATCGATGAGCAGATTCGGGAGGCTCAAGAACAGGGTAAATTTGAGAACCTTCAAGGGTTCGGTAAACCGCTCAACCTTGATAGCAACCCCTATACAGGTGATAAGACTCTGGGTTATAACCTGCTCAAAAGCAATGGCTATGCGCCTCCAGAGATCGAGCTGGCGAACGAAATCTCGAGGGAGCTTGCTGATGCGGAAACAAAGTTGGAGAAGCTGCGCCATCAAGGGCAGGCAATGCGGGCGCGTCGCGTTCCCCCATTTCCCAGCGAAAAACGCGCTTTTAATGCCGCCGTAGAGAAGGCGACTGCCGAATACGGCCAGAAGCTGCGCGAGTTGAACCGCAAGATACTCACGCTAAATTTGTCAGCACCCGCTGCTATGCATAGGCCGTTGATAGAGGTTGAAAAGCAGGTGCAACAATTTCGCGAATCCTGTCCTATGTTCACCGTGTAACCCCGGCACTTGCAAGGGGCTTCTTCCCTTTCGTGCCTCAGGACTCCGGCTCACGCGCTCAGATGACATGCGAGATAGTCCTTTTCATCGCGTGGTATGCCCCTCTATGTGAAACGGGAGAAGCGCGCTTCTCGTGTAGAGGTAAGAAGCTATCAGGATGGGCCTGTAATGGTGATTGCAAGGATTCGGCAATGCTTAAAGGTAGCTCTTTGTGAGAGGAGCGTAAACATTCATGTATACCCTGGGAATCAATGCCGCCTATCACGACCCGGCGGCCTGCATCGTCATGGATGGCCGGGTAATCGCGGCTGCGGAGGAGGAGCGTTTTACTCATGTGAAGCATGGTAAACGGCCTGTGCCTTTTTCAACCTACGAACTGCCTTTTCACGCTATCGATTACTGCTTGCGCGAGGCGGGAATAACGCTTGCGGATGTCGATCACTTGGCCTACTCCTATGATCCTTTTCTGCTGCTTGGCCGCTTTCGCGATGAGACGATGATAACGCTACCCCTGGAGCCAAGCGCCTATCCAACACCCGCCGAATGGGAGTCCGCGTGGGACCCGCTCTTCTTATCGTCGATTGTCAACGCCCCGCGCCACCTGGTTGATGGCGTTCCGCTGCACCTGCAGGCGCGTTTCCGCGGGCATAATTCCTCGTCGGAGAAAAAAGGTCGTTATAGCTGGCATTTCGTGGAACACCATATCGCCCATGCTGCCAGCGCATTTCATGCCTCACCTTTCCGGCAGGCGGCTGTGTTGACGCTCGATGGGCGAGGTGAAAAAGCTACCACCGGCTACTATAGAGGTGAGGGTAACGAATTGCATTGGATCGCGCAGGTGAATTTCCCGCATTCCCTTGGACTGCTGTACGAAGATGTCACAAGCTATCTTGGCTTCCTGCGCTCTTCGGACGAGTACAAAGTCATGGCGCTGGCATCTTTTGGCAAGCCACGCTACCTTGCCGATTTTCGCGAGATCATCCAGATCGGCGCCGATGGTCAGTATACGATTGCCTCGCCGTGCCTGGTGGAGCGCTTTGGCCCGGCCAGGATGAAAGGCGGGCCGCTAGAGCAGCGTCATTATGATATTGCGAGTTCATTGCAGGCCGCGCTTGAAGAGACAGTGCTGGAACTGACGAGCTGGCTGTACAATCAGGCACCACAGGAAAACCTCTGTATGGCGGGTGGGGTCGCCCTGAATTGTGTCATGAACGCGCGCATACGCGATGAAGGCCCATTCCAGCATGTCTGGGTGCAGCCAGCTGCCGGGGATGCTGGAACAGCGTTGGGCGCCGCGCTCTGGATCGATGCGAAGGAGCGGCAGAAGAGCGGGGATGACGAGCACCATTTTTGTATGGATCATGCCTTTCTCGGCCCCGCCTATAGCGATGACGAGATCGAACAGTTCCTGCAATGGGCAAAAATACCCTATCGCCGCATGACTTCGGTGGCGGAAGAGGTGGCGGATATATTGACGCAAGATAAAGTCATCGGCTGGTTTCAGGGACGCATGGAATTTGGCCCGCGCGCGCTTGGAGCGCGTTCGATCCTGGCATCTCCGCTGCACGCCTCTATGCAGGCCCGTCTCAACGAGATCAAGGACCGTGAAGATTTCCGTCCCGTAGCGCCGGTGGTGCTTGAGGAAGAAGCGAGTAACTGGTTCGCCGGCGCCAGTGTATCGCCGTTCATGCTCTTCGTTTACGATGTGCTGCCTGATAAGGCCGATCTTATCCCTGCCGTGCGCCATGTTGATGGCACAGCGCGTATTCAGACCATCAACCGGCAGCAGAACGCGCGTTATTATGATCTGCTCAAGGCATTCCAGGCGCGAACAGGCGTCCCGGTGCTCGTCAATACCTCATTTAATACGCGTGGTGAGCCGATAGTGTGTTCGCCACGTGACGCGCTTGAGTGTTTCTGGACTTCGCCGCTCGACGCGCTTGCAATCGGCTCGTTTTTAGTAGAGAAACCATGCAGTTGACCGTGACAGACAAGACGTATCGCATTTCAGTCGTAGTGCCCACCTACAAACGCCCGGATTTACTCCATCAATGCCTGGCGGCCCTTAGTATGCAAGACCTTGACCCATCCGACTATGAAATCATCGTCGTTGACGATGCCGCGTGCGAAAACACCCGGCGGCAGGTAGATCAATGGGCCGCGTGTATGAGGGATAGAAAGCCAGGTAGCTGCCCGGTGCCTGCGATACGCTATATTCCCGTCACTGGCTCTCATGGGCCAGCGGTGGCTCGCAATATTGGCTGGCGTGCCGCACATGGCGAAATAATCGCCTTTACAGATGATGACTGCATTCCAACGCCGGGCTGGCTCAGTGCGGGCCTGGCGACCTTTAATTCTGGCGTTGTGGGAGTGTCTGGAAAACTCGTCATGCCCCTGGATCATATCCCCACCGATTACGAGCGCGACGCCGTTCAACTTGAGAAGTCCGAATTCGTGACTGCCAACTGCTTCTACCGCCGGGATGTACTCGAGCGCGTGGGTGGCTTCGATGAACATTTTCGCATGGCATGGCGCGAGGACAGCGACCTTTTCTTTACCATACATGAGCATGTTGAGCAATGCGGGTACAGAGAAGGCATGTGTGCCGCACTCATGCCGGGGCGAGCGCAAGGAGTTGGTAGCGAGCGACCCCAACATCTGCCGGCGCAAACAATGATGGCCCCTGCCTCTTTCAAGGACGACCACATTGCAAAAAAGCCTGCGCGCAAGGGGGATAACTGCGATCCTTTCCATGCCCTGATCTACGTTCCCAGGGCGGTTGTCATTCACCCGCTGCGCCCGGCGCCCTGGGGGATAAGCCTGAAGCAGCAGCGCAAAAGTATGTACAACGCGCTGCTCTACAAAAAGCACCCCCAACTCTACAGGCAAAAAGTTCAGGCCGCGCCACCCTGGCACTACTACTGTATCGTCGTTGCGCTGCTCATCGCCCTTGCGAGTATCCTGGCCGGGTTCTGGTTCATCGCGTTGGGCGCAATTACTGCCTGGATGTTGATGACAGGGCGATTCGTCTTACAGCGATTGCGCGATACCTCTCATGCCCCCTCGCACGTGCTGGAGATGATTGTGACATCGATGCTGATTCCGCCATTGTCAATCTTCTGGCGTATCATTGGAGCGATACGCTTTCGCGTGTTTTTCTTATAGCCAGTTTACTCAAGCCATACATCTCTTATAATAAGCACTACCAGTTAGATGTAATTCAAAATGCCTTTCAGGGCTATATGTTAACTGGAAAAACATGTAACAGGATGATGAAATATAAAGAGCCGGTGAAGAGATTCGAACTCTTGACACTCGCTTTACGAAAGCGATGCTCTACCTCTGAGCTACACCGGCTTGTCCTTTTGTAAGGCTTAAAAGGCATTCCTGACGCAACCGATTATACTCCTGAAGTGCGACGGGTGTCAAGCTTTTTTCCTCTTCTCCTCTTCTAGCCAGGGCTATTTTCAGGCCGAAATAATAACTCTGCCTGATAAATGCATGGCATGGACAGGTTACCCAACGCATGGTAGACTTAAGGTGTTACGTAACTCGTATACTGGGATATAATACCCACTTTAGACGGGATGATACGATGAAACGCGGCTCTCTGCCACAGGTCTCCAATAACCTCCTGTTCAGATACGACGAAGAAAAGGATCAGTTCGCGCCGGTCGTTGTTGGCTCGGATGCCTGGTACGCGTGGTTGGCGAATCAAGCTACCCAATCCTTTTCGGTCAGAAACGCCCTGGGTAGCTTTACTGCCCGGCGTGAACAGAAACGTCACGGGCAGTACTGGTATGCCTATCGCAAGCGTGCAGGGAGGCTGCGCAAAGCCTATCTGGGCAGAAGCGAGGATTTGACGCTTGAACGGCTCAACACTGTAGCCTCAACACTCGCAGGTCGTGGCAATCACAATAATGGTACACAGGCTCGCCTGGACGATCTGGAGAGAACTGTTCCAATGGTGTCCCTGGATAGCTGGGATGGAAGGAATAGTTTTTCTCTGTTGCCAGCTTCCACTTTGTCATCCCCAGTAACGGCCCGCTCCTCAAGAGGCCAGCTACCGGCCCGGCTTGCCCCGTTAGTTGGACGCGAGCAGGAAGTGGTGGCCGCCTGTACGTTGTTGAGGCGACCGGAGGTACGTCTCTTGACGCTCGTTGGTATCGGTGGAGTCGGCAAGACGCGCCTGGGAGTTGAGGTCGCAACGGAACTGGCCGGTGACTTTACCGGCGGAGTTTGCTTTGTTTCCCTCGGACCCATTAGCGATCACCGGCTGGTCTTACCTGCTGTTGCTGGAGCGCTAGGACTTCGAGAATCCGGGGAGCAACCGTTCATCGAGCGGCTCATCGCTTGCTTACAAGAGAAAGAATTGCTCCTGTTCCTGGATAACTTCGAGCAGGTGATAGACGCCGCGTCAGAGCTGACCGCACTCCTGGGAAGATGTCCGGCACTGAAGATACTTGTGACCAGCCGTGAGGCATTACGTGTGTACGGCGAGCAGGAATTTCCCGTGCGCCCATTGGCGCTCCCCGATCTCACACAGCTTCCTGAGCCTGGTGCTTTGTTACAGTATGGAGCCGTAGCTCTCTTTGTCCAACACCTGCGCCTGGTGCAGCCCGATTTTCAAGTTACCGCGGCTAATGCCAGCACGATTGCCGCGATCTGTAACCGCTTAGACGGCCTTCCATTGTCGCTCGAACTGGCCGCCGCCCGCCTCAAGCTCCTTTCACCACAGGCTCTGTTATCGCGCCTGGAGCACCGGCTGGCTGTTCTGACACAGGGAAGGCGGGATGGTCCCCCCAGGCAGCAAACCCTGCGTAACACCCTTCAATGGAGCTACGATCTGCTCGATGCCAGGGAACAACGCCTCTTTCGCAGGCTTGCAGTCTTCGCCGGTGGCTGTACGGTCGAGGCAGCCGAAGCCATCTGTAAAGCGCTCGGTGAGGAGACGGAGCATATATTCGATGAGATAGCTTCCCTGCGTGACAAGAGTCTGCTACAAATACAGAGCGCGCAGCGCGACGGAGAAACCCGCCTGACCATGCTGGAGACGATCCGCGAGTATGGGCGAGAGTGTCTGACCAGCTATCGTGAGATAGAGCATGTGCGGCAGGTTCACGCGCACTATTACCTGGAACTAGCAGAAGAGGCCGGGGCAGAACAGTCACAACATGCTGAGTGGCTGGAGCGATTAGAGCGCGAGCATGATAATCTGCGGGCAGCAATGCAGTGGTCTCTCGAAGGCAGCATGGCTGCGGAAGGTCGCAGCGAGAGAAGCTGCGAGATGGCACTACGTTTTGGGCAGGCCCTGCGGGGCTTCTGGGTCATACATGGATACTGGAGCGAGGGTCGAGCCTTTCTGGATCGCGTCCTGGCCGCCAGCGAAGGAAACGAGACAGCTGCGCGGGTAAAGGTACTCGAGTTGGCAGCAGGTCTGGCTGTCTATCAGAACGATCACGAACGAGGAGAGATGCTGTGCAGGGAAAGCTTGAAGCGGTATCGCGCATGCGGAGACAAGGCTGGAATGGCCTATTCACTCTACCTGCTTGGCACACTCGACTGGCAGCAGGGCAACTTTGCTACAGCTCTCTCGCCGATAGAAGAGTCACTGGCACTCTATAGGGAAGTAGGCGATGAGAAGAATATTGCTTACTCGCTCTCTTGCGTGGCGCAACTGGTCACGCAACAGGGCGATTATGCCAGAGCGCACGCTCTGCTGGAAGAAAGCATGATGATGTACAGGAAGTTGGGGAATGTGAGGGAGCTTGCTCATGCGCAGCGTGCGCTGGCGCTGACACTTTTTATTTCCCGCCGCGACCCTACGCTGGTTCGCTCGCTGCTCGAAGAAAGTACCGCGCTCTCCAGGGAATTGGGAGACAAAAGCAATCTTGCCCGTTGTCTCTCCCATTCGGCATTAGTCGCTCTTGAGCAGGGCGATGCAGCTACCGCGCGCCAGCTTTTAGAGGAAAGCATGGCGCTGCATAAAGAGACAGGAGATCTGTGGGGGATTACCTGGGTACAGTTCCTGCAGGCGCGTGTCGCGGTATGCCAGGACAACCTTGAGGCGGCGTATGGCCTGTACGTAGAGAGCCTGGGGAGAGCCATCAGGATCAATAGCAGGCTCAACATCGCGCTCTGCCTGGAAGGAATGGCGAGTATACTGCTAGCGCAGGGAGAGCCTATGCGAGCAGCGAACCTCTGGGGTACAGCAGAGGCGTTGCGGGAACTCATTGCGGCTCCCATCTGGCCTGTTCAACGGGCTTCCTATGAACGCTCCATAGCAACTGCCCGTCACTACCTTCGGGCGGAAACATTTACCGCTGCCTGGGCCGAGGGAAGAACGATGCGACCGGAGCAGATCCTTGCCACAGAGCAATCGAGAAAGATGTCGCCATTATCCGCCGCAGGATATCAATCAGTTACTCCCGTCAAGTCACAGGCGCGTTTCCCGGCGCGACTGACCAGGCGAGAGATCGAAGTACTTCGTTTGCTGACGAGGGGATTGACCAGCGCGCAGATCGCCGAGCAGCTGGTCATCAGTCTTCCCACCGTCAACACCCACGTCAGTTCGATCTATGCGAAGCTCGGCGTTCCTTCTCGATCCGCGGCAACGCGTTACGCTGTTGAACATCACCTCGTTTAGCAACGCCCCTCATAAAAATCCTTATTTCTCACGATGCGCCTTCTCTTTTCTGTTGTTAAGCTACTAGCAGGAATTGAAACATGAAGATCTGAAGGGTTTTCAGGAGAAAGAGCAAGATGATAGCCAGACCTGACCGGTGTCAGATCGCTGACCGAAAGGAGAAATATATGAGGGCGACTGCTCCCATCAGTGGCCTTTGGAATGTCCAAAACGAGACCCCTAAACATATCCTTACAGGCGGACGAAGGAAGTTGCCGGTTATTATGCTGGTTCTGTTCCTTCTAGTGCTTCTGTGTGGCTGCTCGGGAGGCAACGCTGCGCCTGTAGCTTCAACAACCCCAACTGCACCTGCCCGGCCAACGCCAACCTCGCTGCCTGCTGGCACCTTACTCTACCAGTCGGATTGGTCGCATGGACTGGATGGCTGGCAAAGTACTGGCGGGTGGAAACTCATGCACGGCATGCTGCAATCAGATGTAGGTGCTGGAGAGATCCTTACATCACCATATATGCCTGTGGTTCCCAACTATGCCATCGAAGTCCGCTACCAGATCATCAGCACTCCTGTGAATGGAGGAAACTTTGCCGTGGTAGCAGACAAGGCACCGCAAAAAGATGGATATACCGCCGGCATTTTGGATTTCCATGGGCCGGCTCCGCACTCGGAATTTTCCAATCCCGAAGTGCTCGTCTTCCTAAATCCGATCGATGCCGCTGGGAGCAGACCCCAAATCTCTGATTACGAGTCCTCTCCAGGCGTACACACGTATCGTATCGAGGTGCAGGGACCAGAGATTCAGTTCTTCATCGATCAGGAGAGAAAAAGTAGCGCGACCAGCTCACAAACCGATTTCCTCTCGAATGGCCCGATCCACGTGAGGGTAGACAAGGCGATTATCCGAGTGTTCAGCGTGCGTATAACCGCGCTATGATAGCTCGTTGATCCAGTTTCGGGTACATTGGTACTATCTTATGTTAAGCATGTATGTCCCCTTTGGACCTGGCACGTTTTTCATAGTAGAAATGCTAGAAAAGGAGGGGCGCTATGTCGAGTGGAAAGATAACCCCTGATGTATCTGGCCAGGAAAAAACGATCTTAATTATAGATGATGACCATGATATTGGAGAAATGCTGCGCGCCGTCATTACTCAGCAGACAAATTACCGGGTGGTATGGATAGCTGAAAGTGATCTGGCGCTGGAAGCGGCTTCGCATATGCGGCCTTCGCTCATCCTGCTCGATTATATGATGCCTACTATGGATGGGCTGAAACTCTATGACTACTTGCAGGATAAACCAAATATGCGCGGCGTTCCTGTTGTAATGATTAGCGCGCGGGCTACGCTGCCTTTTGAGCAGATACGCGAACGTGGGATGTATATGCTGCGTAAACCTTTTGATCTGAGCGACCTGTTGGATATTCTGGCACAGTTGCTCTCTAATGAAAGCGACTTATAGAGCAGGAGCCTTTTTGGATAGCCTGGTTAACGGGCGAGTAACGATGTTTCCAGGCCATCACAAAATTGTCTGACCAGCAGCGGGTCAAACTGCGTTCCTGCGCAAGCGCGTAGCTCTGCCAGAGCTTGATCAGGCATGCGTGCTGATTGATAGGGTCTTTGAGAGGTCATCGCATCAAAAGCATCGATAATTGCCACAATGCGCGCTCCTGGTAGTATAGCTTTTCCACGCAAGCCGCAAGGGTAGCCATGGCCATCCCATCGTTCGTGGTGGTGATAGACCAGCGGCATCACGCACTTCATCGTCTTGAACTGTTGCAGTATCATAGCGCCAAATGCTGGATGCTTTTTCATGATCTCAAGTTCTCCGGCGCTCAATGGTACCGATTTGGCAAGCAACTTTACGTCGATAATGATTTTGCCGATATCATGCAGGAGCGCCGCGGCCTCGATAATCATTGCATCTTCCGGCGCAAGGTGGATCATTTCTAAAAAAAGATGGGCCAGTTCTTTCACACGCGTGGAGTGTTCGTAACAGGGAAGATCATTTGCCTTTAATAACAGTCCGAGAAAGCTAAGCTCTCTATCGAACGCCTGTCTTTGTTGGTCATTAAACACTTCCTTCTCTACTGATGGGATACGGAAGAGCGTCTCAGCCGCAAAAAAAGAGCCGGGGGCTTGCAGCGAGATGCCTGGCAAGAACTCATCTGGGAGTTGCAGAGAGGGACGGTTATATGTATCCAGCACACCACTGGATGCAGGGGGTAGCATCTGGGTACTCATGGGAGGCACTCTCCTGTTTTCGTATTGAGGGAGCAGCTTATTCCGGGAAATGCATTCCAGGCATATTTACTGGAATATTGGAAAAAATTCACCACTTCTTCTAACATACTATACGGAAAATCAGTCCAAAAAGTGACACCGGGGATGGCTTCCATCCAAACTCGACAGCTTATCTCTTATATGATAAAATAGGGGCCTATGTTAAAATCTTCATGCCTGGGAAGTATGTATGCGTGATTTATTGCTGGCAACGACGAATGTGCATAAGCTAGAGGAATTCCGAGCCATTTTCGCGGATTTGCCGTACAGGTTGCTGTCACTGCAAGATATTCAGTTACAGATGGATGTTGAGGAAACGGGCAGCACCTTTGCGGAAAATGCAGAGTTGAAGGCGCATACCTATGCCGGGGCTTCGGGCCTGCTCACCCTGGCAGATGATTCGGGCCTGGAAATAGATGCCCTTGAGGGAGCTCCTGGCGTCTTCTCCGCTCGTTTTGCGGGCAGGGATACATCTTATCAGGAACGTTTCCGTTTGATCCTGGAGCGATTGGAAGGGTTGCCGGTTGAGCAGCGGGGCGCCCGTTTTCGCTGCGCTATTGCGTTGGCCGAGCCTTCCGGTTATACTCGTATAGTGGAGGGAGTGATTGAGGGTGTAATTGCGGACGCGCCACGTGGCGAAAACGGATTCGGTTACGATCCTATTTTCCTGGTGCCTGAACTTGGTATGACGACTGCCGAGCTGGAACCAGGAGATAAGAATCGTATCAGCCATCGTGGTCGTGCGGCCCAATTGGCTCGCATTCTTCTTAAATACTGGCCCTCACTTGAGGGAAGCCGGTAGGGACAGCGCCTGGTGCCTGTCGTCGTACCCTGACCACCTTAGCCGAAGATCGTGTTCCAGCAGTATATAGACGAGAAAAAGGAATTGTATGTCAAAGCAGCCACCCGTTCGCGTGGCACTTGATCTGGAAACAACCGGTTTGCATGCTGAACAAGATGCGATACTTGAGGTTGCAGCAGTCAAGTTTCAAGGGGGAACGATACTTGATACGATGGAGACCCTGGTTGCCCCGGGGCGTTCCATTCCTTTCCGCGTGCAGCGTCTGACCGGCATAACCCCACAACAGGTAGCGGATGCCCCTGGTTTCGAGTCTATTGCACACCGTTTGCAGCAATTTCTAGGCGATCATCCAATTGTTGGTCATAGCATTCCTTTTGATGCCGGTTTCCTGAGACGGCGCGGCCTGGTGCGCAATAATCCACTCATAGATACTTTCGAACTGGCGACTGTACTACTGCCGTCTTTGCCGAGCTATAACCTGGGGCAGGTCGCTAAGGCTCTAGGCGTGCCTCTTGTACCGGGACGGCACCGCGCCATGGTTGATACCATCCTCGCAATGAAGGTCTTTCTAGCGTTGGATGAACTCCTGAAGCAGGTCGATATAGGGCTTCTCAACGATCTGGCGAACCTTGATGCCCCTCGTTCGTGGCCCCTACTTGGTTTTTTCCGCCAGGAGTGGCGCGAACGCGTGGCAGCGGATGGCATGCAAAATGTTCCCTTGCGCGGTAATCTACGTGATCGATTCGCCGCCCAATTAGGTATGGACCCACGCGTTTTATCCTTCGCTATTGCCCGTAGCGAACCATCAACTGCTGAAAACGTCATGCCGGCAATGCAACCTGCCACATCGTCTTCCACTGTGCCTGAGCAACAGGAGGAAGCGATGCCGGCAACAGAGCATATTACTCCGATCCTGGCAGAGCAGCCTGCCAGTTATCAAGCGGCTCACCGGGCGGTGCTACAGGCGCTGGAGGAGAGAAGCAGCCTTTTGCTCGAAGTCACGATTGGAGCAAACGATTTTACGCCGGCTCTGCTCCCTGCATTGCAATGGATTTGCCAGCAGCCCGCAAGCGATGGAAGTTCTGCCGCCTCAACTGAAGCGAGACGTCTTGTCATTGCCTGCGCGAATACGCAGGCAGCGCGTCGCTTGATCGAGCATGTCTTGCCGCGCCTGCAAGGGCAGCTTGCGAAACCGGTAAAAGTAGCATATCTTGCTGAGCACGGCGGCTATCTATGTATTCACCGCTGGTTTGGATCGGCCTTGCGTCGAACCAGTGGTGAGCTCTCCGCGGAGCAGGCGCGTGGTTTAGCAAAATTGGCTCTATGGGCGCAGCAGACCCTCACCGGTGAGCGCAGCGAGTTGACCATCTTACCACAGGAAATTACAGCCTGGGAACGAATTTGTTCGGGAGTTGAGCGTGTCCCACTTGCCCTTGCCGACGGGCGTGGCAATACTCCCTACCAGCGCTGCCTCTACCGTAGCAAAGGCTATTGTTTCGTCAGGCGCGCAGAAGAGCGGGTGAATGCGGCAGATGTTGTTGTAACTACGCATGCCGGGCTGCTAGATGACCTTTCTTCCGAAAACAGCCTGTTGCGTCATGTGGACTGTCGCCTGATCCTGGATGCCGATCTGTTGGACGAAGAGTCTGCGCGCTGGAATAATCAAGAACTCGATCATCAGAGCCTGCTCAGGCAATTAAATACAATTGGCATTGAATTGCCCGATGGTCGTTACCAGGGCCTACTGGCCCTCGCCGCGCCTGCCTTACGCGAGAATGGCCCTGGCGGCCTCTCAACCACTCACACGATAGCGAAAGCGGAACTTGACAGCCGCATGCTTGGCTGGTTTCAAACGCTCCGCCAGGCGCGCACGGCCATCGATGCCCTCTTTGTCGCGCTTGCCCAACTCATGCAGGAAGCATCAAGCGCCGGCAATTCCGGCGGTCCGAACAACAAGGGCAAAGCGACCAGGATGGAGAATGGGCCGCGTTCCGCGAATGCACGGGGCGTCGAACGCGTCGACCAGCCTTTGCGACTCACTTCCCAGATACGTAATGTTGCCGGCTGGATGGAAGTAGAACACGCGTGGCAACAAGCCGCCCATCGCTTGCAGATGGTCATTGATCTCGCGCACGAGGCTGAAAAGATCATGCTTACCAGGCAGCGCCCTCGCCATCGCATCGATCCAGGCAGTGGAGAAGACGATTCGGTTGCCTGGGAATTCGCGGCCCTTGCGGAACGCCTGCGTGCGCAAAAGCGCTTCGGCCAGCAGGCTCTTACATTAAGCGAAAACGGGGGTGGGAGCGGTAATTCTGCAAATAGAGAGGATGCCATGGTCTACTGGCTGCGCGTTCCGCCGGCCCCCTTACCTTTTGCGCAGCAGCGCGCAGTAGATTCGGCCTCTCCGGGGTCATCTCCGGCCAGTGTGCCATCACCGGTGGTGCAGGCCGAGAATTCACCTGTACTCTACGGCCAGCTTGTACAGACTTCCACGCTCTTGAAACGATATATACTGACACCAGGTTCCGCCGCTATTTTCGCCGGTGCGGCCCTCTCCATAGACAACAACTTTTCATACTATCGCGGGCGCTTCGGCCTCGATGCTGATACCTGTCCTGCTCTTTCCGTCGTTACCGACCACCAGGAGCAGACCTTGCTGTTTATGCCAAATGACGTGCCGGAGCCAAATATGCCCCAGTACCAGCGGCACCTCGATGAAGCTATAGCGCAGCTAGCCATCATGCTCGACGGCCAGCTGGTCGTACTCTTCACCTCGTATGCCGCTCTGCGCAGTTCCTATGCAACTGTCAAACCCTTGCTTGAGGCGCGGGGTATCCTTGTCCTCGGTCATGGCATCGATGGTTCGCCCAGGCAACTCTGGCAACTGTTCTCGGATCAAGAGCGTGTCGTCTTACTTGGCGCGGGCAGCTTCTGGGATGGGATCGAGGAAGTCAGTCGGCCACCTGCCTGTGTGCTTCTATCGCGCCTTCCCATGCCTGTACTCAACGACCCGCCCATCGCGGCCATTGCGGAACAATACTCCGACCAGCTGCACCAGGTCACCGTGCCTATGGCCGCCTTGCGTACCCGCCGCGCCCTTAATCGACTCGCCTGGAGTGGCAACAGGCGTAATGCCGTCGTCCTCTTTGACCGGCGCATCATCTCCAAGGAATATGGTGCCACCATCCTGAATACATTGCCCCATTGTTCGCAACGGCAGGGCCAGGTATCGCATATGCCCGAAATAATACTAGATTGGCTGACGGCTACCGGCTCCTGGGACTAGCTCCGCCCAGGGATGCGATAAGGCCGATGAATCGGCGGTGGGCGCAGTATGCCTGTCCCCCAGACAGGACTGCCCAGTCCCTACGTTCCAGGCCGATGAATCGGCGATGGGCATGGTGAACTGGCCCCTACAGCCCACCCCCAGGCGACGTTTCTGCTCCCGTCTTGTCCTGTAAATAAGCAGTACCACTATTAATGCCACCAGCAGCATTGCTCCAATCCAGGTAAAAACAAGAGAAAATGGTGGTATCAGCAGTGTTCCGCCCAGCACTGCTATAATTGCTATGAAATAACCAGAAGGGGTATTTCTTTCGGGGGGTTCGCTTGCGGTATCCGCCCTCTCAATCCCATCCATCGAATCTCATCTCCCATCATCCAACTACCAGTACATGTATATTCTTCATACATTTTACCCATTCTCTCAACAAGCAAGCGGTGTGTAACTCGACAACGTAGTAGGTAATGGCGTCATACTACCCAGGAGAAAGGCGGGCAACCATTGTAGAGTGCGGATTTGCGTAGCGTGCAGATTCATCGCACTCGTCACGTGGTACGCCCCTACAGGTCCATATTAATTTGGGGAAGGAGATCCACGTTATGTATTTCGCAAAACCGCGCCAGGTAACTTTCACTATTGTCATCGCAACAGCACTCTTCGTATCCTGCCTCGCATTTACATTGCTGGGCACAAACATCAGGCAGGCACATGCATCAGGAGGTGGCTTCAATAACCCCGGCAATGTGCTTATTTCAGACCAGTTCAACAATCGTGTCATTGAAGTCGACCGCAATAAAAACATTGTCTGGAGCTTTGGTACAGGCGATCCCAATGATTGCTCTCCCGGCCCAGGCCATATCATCGCGCCGAATGATGCTGAACGCCTCGCCGATGGCTTCACCCTCATCCCTGGCACCGGTACGAGCAATTGCCCTGATAACCGCGTCATCGTTGTAGATCAGAGCGGCAACATTATCTGGCAGTATGGAGTAGCCGGGAAGACAGGCCGGGGCTTTAATCGCCTCAACGTTCCCGTTTTTGCCATTCAATTGCCCAATCACGATTTCCTGATTGTTGATCAGGGCAATAACCGCGTGATTGAGGTCAACAAGGAAAAGGAGATCGTATGGTCGTATGGGCCTAAGACAGGCCCGGGCGCGTTAAATAGCCCTAATAGCGCCGAATTGCTTCCTAACGGTCATATTCTGATTGCCGACGAGAACAATAACCGTGTCATCGAGATCGACCGTGATGGACATATTGTGTGGCAATACAGCCAGGGGCTTAACGTCGTCGCCTTTGCCAGCCGACTTCCTGATGGCGATACCCTCATCGTCGATTCTGGAAACAACCGCATCATCAAAGTGACGCAGGATAAGCAGGTCGAATTCCAGTACTTCACGAACAAGGGAAAGAACAGCAATCCCAATCCCAACCCGACCGGAGCCGTGCAATTGTACGACGGAGATATCTGCATTGCCGATCAGTTCAACGACCGGGCCATCATCATCGACCCGAATAAGCGTATCGAGTTTCAATACGGTATGACCAACATCGTCGGCAACGGACCTGACCAGCTGAACGCGCCCTACTCGGCGGTCGTCATAGGCGATTATAACGGGCAAACTCCACCACCGGATCACTTCTAGACCACTTTCACTATAACCGTCGTATCCCATCTGATCTACCAGCCTGGCACCTATAACAGGTGCCAGGCTCTTTTCAATCTCTATAGAAATCCTGGAGCGAGACTACTCACCATCGCTCTAATTGTGTGGTATAACGGAGATTTTGCACCTCTAAGCCCTGGCTTATGATGTATAATAAAAGTCGCTCCATGTTCCTCTATCACCCTCTAGTGGTGCAGAAAGCAAAGAGAGATTAGATATGTCTATTGAAAAGAGCAGTGCATCATCTTCAATGCCCATCGTTTCAGAATTAAACATTTACCCCATCAAATCATGTGCGGGAATAGCGCTGGAAACAGCTAGCATAGGCCCCAGGGGGTTTTATCACGACCGCGCGTACATGCTGGTTGATCCGCTCGGCTACTTTATTACGCAACGCGAACAACCGCGCATGGCCCTGATTACCCCTGCCCTCGCCGGAGATGGCGCGCTGAAGGTAAAGGCCCCTGGTATGCAAGAGATAACGATTATCCCTTCGCAAGTGGAAAAAAGACGCGAGGTTTTTATCTGGAATGATACCTGTGTGGCTGTAGACCAGGGCGATGCTGCTGCCAGCTGGTTCAGTACCTTTCTAGACACCGACTGCCGCCTGGTAAGATTTCCTGAGGATACCACAAGGCCGGTCGATCCTCGCTATACTGTAAGCGGGCATGACGAGGTGGGATTTGCCGATGGCTTCCCATTTCTGCTCATAACCCAGGCCTCGCTCGATGACCTGAATGCGCGCCTGAAGCAGCCAATTCCTATGAATCGTTTTCGACCAAACATCGTCGTGAAAAATACAGCGCCTTATGCCGAGGATACCTGGCGAACTATTCGCATTAGAGATATCACGTTTCATATAGTCAAATCATGCGCGCGCTGTGAAATTCCGACCACAGATCAGGTTACGGCGGAGAGAGGTAAGGAACCATTAAAAACGCTCTCGACATACCGGCATGCCCCGCGCGGCGTCATGTTTGGCCAGAACGTCATACATGAGCAACAGGGAAGTATCCATGTGGGTGATGCCATCGAAATCATCGAGGTAGCCGATTCCCCGAATTTCACCTTGAAGAAACATTCTTAGGGATGCACTCTCGTGGCCGGTTCGCCTGTCTATGAGTACCAATCTATTTGACGCGCATCTCATGCTGTGTTACCATACTTTCGCAATGAGATATCGTAATCATGCCCATTATCGGGAGGTATATAGCAGCTATGAATCTCTATGAGCAATTACTCGTCGTCCGCGAACGCCTGGAAGGTATTGGCGCGCACGACGACAGCATGGACCTGGTCGAGAAGCTTATTAAAAGGGCAGAGGCGGCGCGCGGTGACAAGACCAGCATCACACAGGTGCAGGTTCTCCGCCACATGTTGCGCATGCGCGAGGCCAGCGACAATTACAACATCTACAATGACCTGCAAGAGCTTCTCAGCGAGCGCGATGAAACCGAAGTCAGCGCGCGCGAAGATTCCGCCCCGGCGGCATACGAGGATACCGAGCGGCATCCCAAGCCAAAGTCGTTCTACAAAGCCAAAAAGGAACGCGACAAAAAGAAGGGCTAGCCCTGGCCAGGGTTGGCCCTCAAAATGTCTTTCAGGCCTATATGCCGGTTGTTGTGGTTGTTCCCTTGCTGACCGGTTTGCCTCTTTATGAGAAGGAATCCCTGGAGTTCTCTTCTCCAGCACTCCATCTCATGGATGCCACTCTCTCTGGATACCCCCTGTTTCCATAGACGGGACTGATTTACTTTTTCATCACCCCGAAACGCTTTCACCTGATCTTTTCAAAGATCTCTTCATGAAGCTGACCTCTCATTGGCAGAGACAATGACCATAAAGAGGCAGGCAAACGTTTACACACTGTTTATGCAACAGGCGTCCACGATATGGTGATCGTATCAGTTTCAGACAATGGACCAGGTATTGATCCTGACGAACTGCCACGTCTTTGAGAGGTTTTACCGGGCACGTCATGGACGCCAGCAGCATTCTAACGGCACAGACCCGCGCCCTCGCCCGGCGACGTAGAATAGTAGCTCATATGCTGACACCCTTAACTCGGTTTCTCTCTTCCTGTACCCCCTGCAGCGTGTATAATTGTAGTAGATAATACTTCCCTTTAGTGCTTTAACAGCGGGGTCCTGATTTATCACGTCCCATCAGCATCGATATATGTGCAGTTTCGTATCAAGTCTACTAAGGAGCAGACGAACATGGCAGAATTACAGGATGCGGTCATCGTAAGCGCTGTGCGTACCGCGATAGGCACGTATGGTGGCGGACTGGCGGAAGTGCCAGCCGTGAAATTGGGTGAAATTTGTATTCGAGCAGCTTTAGAACGAGCAGACCTGAAACCTAACCAGGTCAATGAAGTTATTATGGGCAATGTGTTGCAGGCCGGTCTGGGACAGAACCCGGCGCGGCAGTCTGCCGTGAATGCAGGATTGCCGGTAGATATTCCTGCTATGACGATTAACAAGGTATGCGGCAGCGGCCTCAAAGCGGTTTCGCTGGCCGCTCAAGCCATCAGGCTGGGCGACGCGGATATCATCGTTGCCGGTGGCATGGAGAGCATGAGTCGAGCACCTTACCTGGTAGAAAAGGCGCGCTTTGGCTATCGCATGGGTGATGGCACGCTGGTTGACTCCATGATTCGTGACGGCCTGGAGGATGCCTTTAACCACTATCATATGGGCATCACCGCGGAAAATATCTGTACCGCCTGTAACTTGAGTCGCGAAGAACTCGACGAGTTTGCCCTGGAAAGCCAGAAGCGCGCGCTGCATGCCATCGAAGCTGGCAAATTCCGCGACGAGATCGTGCCGGTAGAGGTGCCGGGTAAGAAAGGGCCAACCCTCTTTGAACAGGATCAGCAGCCGAGGGCAGATACCACCGCCGAAGCGCTGGCAAAATTGCGCCCCGCCTTTAAACAGGGTGGCATGGTCACGGCGGGCAACTCGTCAGGCCTCAATGATGGGGCCGCCGCCGTTGTCGTGATGAGCCGTCGCAAGGCCGCGGAACTCGGTTTGCAGCCTATGGCCACCATTCGGAGCTACGCATCGGCGGGCGTGGATCCCAGCCTTATGGGATTGGGGCCCATCCCTTCCAGCAGGAAAGCTTTGGAGAAGGCGGGCCTCTCCGTCTCGGATATGGATTTAGTGGAGGCCAACGAGGCTTTTGCCGCGCAATCCGTAGCAGTAGGCAAAGAACTTGGATTTGATCGCTCGAAGCTCAATGTCAACGGTGGCGCTATTGCTCTCGGTCATCCCATCGGCGCCAGCGGCACACGCATTCTGGTTACCCTGCTCTACGAGATGCGCCGTCGCCAGGCCCACTATGGTCTGGCAACCCTCTGTATTGGCGGAGGCCAGGGCGTGGCGATGATTGTCGAACAATGATTCTACCATCCTGATGAGTTTTGACAACCAGATGAGGAATCCTGATGAGTTTTTCAACCGAATCGCTAATCTGAGCGACCCTGGTCGTGTCATGCTGAGCGAAAGAAGCCGAAGCCCTGAGCGCAGCGAATGGGGAAGAATCTCGAAAGATGAGAAACTGTTTGCTATTTTCATAGAGCTGGAGCTGCTCTGGCTCCAGTTGTAGTACCCGGATAGGAGAGCTCATGGATATACCTGAATACATAACGAATGCCAAATTGCGTGCCTGGATCGTAGAGATGGTTGGGTTATGTAAGCCGGACAGCGTCTATTTTTGTGATGGTTCCCAGGAGGAGTACGACCAGCTTTGCACGCAGATGGTCGAGTCGGGAACCCTCATCCGGCTTAATCCTGAGAAGCGCCCGAATGGCTACCTGGCGCGTTCCGATCCCGGCGATGTCGCTCGCGTCGAGGACCGCACGTTTATTTGCTCCCTCAGTCGGGCCGATGCCGGTCCAACCAACAACTGGGTTAATCCAAGGGAGATGAAGGAGACGCTCAGGGGTCTATTCGATGGTTGCATGCGCGGGCGTACCATGTATGTTGTTCCTTTCAGCATGGGGCCGCTCGGCTCGCCAATTGCTCACATCGGCATCGAACTCACCGATTCGCCCTATGTTGCCGTCAGCATGCGTATCATGACCCGCATGGGCCGTGCCGTCTATGATGTACTGGGGCCGGAGGGAGATTTCGTCCCTTGCATGCACTCGGTCGGTATGCCGCTGGAACCGGGCCAGAAGGATGTTGCCTGGCCGTGTAACAAAGATGCCAAATACATTGTGCATTTTCCGGAGGAGCGCTCTATCTGGTCATATGGCTCCGGCTATGGTGGCAATGCATTGCTCGGCAAAAAGTGCTTCGCGCTCCGCATCGCCTCGGTACTTGCGCGAGATGAGGGCTGGCTCGCGGAGCATATGCTCATCCTGGGCGTCGAAGACCCGCAGGGAGAGAAGACATATGTTGCTGCTGCTTTTCCCAGCGCCTGCGGCAAGACCAACTTCGCCATGCTCATTCCGCCGCAGGAGTTCCAGGAAGAGGGCTGGAAGGTTACCACAGTTGGTGACGACATTGCCTGGATCAAGACAGGACCGGACGGCAAACTCTACGCCATTAATCCTGAAGCCGGCATGTTTGGCGTCGCACCCGGCACCAATATGCAATCGAACCCCAATGCCATGACTACGATTGCCGAGAATGCCATCTTTACCAATGTTGCGCTTACCGATGACGGCGACGTGTGGTGGGAAGGTATGACGAAGACGCCGCCCGCGCACCTGATCGACTGGACCGGCCAGGACTGGACGCCCGCAAGTGGTCGCAAGGCCGCGCATCCCAATGCGCGCTTCACCGCTCCGATTCGCCAGTGTCCGGTCTATGACCCGGCAGCTGATGACCCGCAGGGCGTGCCGATTTCTGCCTTTATTTTCGGCGGGCGGCGCGCGAATACCGTGCCTCTCGTCTACCAGGCCTTCAACTGGAACTACGGCGTTTACTCCGCGGCCACAATGGGTTCGGAGACAACGGCGGCTGCCGCTGGCAAAACCGGAGAAGTGCGCCGCGACCCGTTTGCGATGCTGCCGTTCGCGGGCTATCACATGGCCGAATACTTTAATCACTGGCTCGACTTCGGGCGGCAGTTGCCGAACCCGCCGCGCATGTTCAATGTCAACTGGTTCCGGCGGGATGCGGACGGCAATTTCCTCTGGCCGGGCTTTAGCGAGAACTTTCGCATTTTGAAGTGGATCGTCGAACGGGCTCGTGGCCGCGCTATCAGCATCGAAAGTCCCATTGGTTGGATGCCACGCTACGAGGACCTGGACTGGCGAGGGATGGAGGATTTCACGCGCCAGCGTTTTAGCGAATTGATGTCCGTGGATCGCGATCTCTGGCAGCGCGAGCTACTGGCGCACGAGGAACTGTTTATACGCCTCTACGACCGCCTGCCCAAGGAATTGCTCTTCATCCGCGAGCTGATTCTCTCGGCCTTGTGGCGTTCTCCCCAGCATTGGGGCCTGGAACCCGAATAAACGCCAGTTGCTGAGGTTTGGGCATAACCGGCAGTCATCATGTCGCGATATGATGGGACGAATAACCAGCCGGTAGTGAGACCTTTCGTTTGGACTGAAACGAAAAGGTACCATAGCACATACTATCAATGAAAAGCGAAAGACGGGCGACCACCAGAGTACGCCCCTACGGGTTATTTTCTTACTGAATAGAGAGGTGCGGGCATGAAAGCTGAAGATGTCATGACGACCAGGGTTATTACTGTTACGGAACAACAAAGCAAACAGGAGGCGGCGCGCCTGCTCTCCCAGCATCGTATCAGTGGCTTGCCGGTCGTCAATGATGAGAATGCAGTGGTGGGGGTTGTCAGCGAGTTTGATGTCATTAGCAAACAGGGTCAGACGGTTGGCCAGATTATGAGCCGCGATGTCATTAGTGTGACGCCGGATACCGACCTGGAAGTGGTACGCACTATCCTGGTCAATGAACGCATCAAACGTTTACCGGTGCTGGATCAGGGGCGGCTGGTAGGCATCGTCAGTCGCGCCGACCTGGTAAGACAGGTGGCTGAGCATTGGATATGCCCCGTATGCGGTGAAGTTGTACGGAGTGGGCAACAGCCCGAACGTTGTCCTCGCTGCGGGGCAAAAAACGTGTCCCGTTCCGTCGAACCGGCAGCTCCGGGGTCATAGAAAGGATGAGCTAAATTTGGACATTACGAGGAAACAACAGGCAGCTGCTCAAGCCCCCATTCCAGAGGGAGAAGACCGCGAGACGCTGCTTCGCTATTATCATGACATGCTGCTCATTCGCCGTTTTGAGGAAAAGGCCGGCGAAATGTATACAAGGGCCAAAATTGGCGGCTATTGTCACCTGAATCTGGGCGAGGAAGCTACTATTATCGGGTTCTGTGAGGGGCTGGAACCAGATGACTACGTCTATACGAACTACCGCGAGCATGGCTATGCCATTGGGCGCGGTATCTCACCGGGAGCGGTCATGGCCGAGTTATTCGGCAAGGAGACAGGAGCTTCCCGCGGAAGAGGCGGCTCTATGCACCTGTTCGATATCAATCGCCACTTTATGGGAGGTTACGCCATTGTGGGTGGGCAAGTTCCGCTGGCAACCGGAGCGGCTTTTGCGCTTGCTTATCGCAATGCGCGTGAAATTGTTGCCTGCCAGATGGGTGAAGGCACGACTAATGGAGGGGCTTTCTTCGAATCGCTCAACCTGGCCAAGATTTATCACCTGCCCATCGTCTACTTTGTCGTCAATAACCAGTACGGCATGGGACTGCGCGTAGAGCAGGGATCGGCGGTCGCCGAAATTTATCGCAAGGCCTGCGCTTTTGATATGGAAAGCTGGCGCGTTGATGGCACCGACGTGCTGGCTGTGCGGGATATCATGCGCCAGGCGGCAAAACTGGCACGCGAGCGGCATGAACCGAGCCTGGTTGAGGCTGTCAGCTTCCGTTTTCGCGGTCACTCCGTGGTTGATCCTGACCGCTATCGCGATCAGGAGCAGGTCAAAACAGAACGGGCCGCCAATGACCCCATTACAGCCTTTGCAGCACGCCTGCAAGCAGCATCGCTGGTCGATGAGCAGGGGCTGCAGCAGATCGAGCAGCAGGTAGATTCTGAAGTAGACCAGGCGGTTCAGTTCGCCGATCAGAGTCCCGATCCACCGTTGGATACGCTCTTCAACTACATTTATGCTCCATCTGAAACGGAGTCTGCCACCGCGGAGGGAGGAAGTAACAATGGCTGAGATGACCTATCGACAGGCACTGCATGATACGCTGCGCGAAGAACTGCTGCGAGACGAAAATGTGTTCCTGCTGGGTGAGGAAATCGGCACCTTCGAAGGCTCCTACAAGATCACGGCAGGCCTTCTCAATGAATTCGGCCCCAGGCGGGTGGTAGACACGCCTATCTGTGAAAATGGGTTCGTGGGCATGGCAACCGGCGCCGCAATGCTCGGGCTGCGCCCTATTGTAGAGATCATGACCATCAATTTCATTATCCTGGCTATGGACCAGATTGTCAATCATGCCGCCAAAATTTATTACATGTTTGGCGGCCAGTGCCCGGTGTCCATGGTTATTCGCACCCCAGGCGGCGGTGGGCAACAACTGGCGGCTACCCATTCCCAGAATCTAGAGGTCTGGTTCGCTCATGTCCCCGGTCTGAAGGTTGTAGCGCCATCCACACCAGCCGATGCCCGCGGCATGCTGCGTACTGCCGTGCGTGATAACAATCCGGTGATCTTTCTGGAAAACCTGGCACTTTATAATGTCAAGGGCGATGTTCCTGATGGCGACTATATGATTCCTTTCGGTAAAGCTAAAGTGACGAAGGAAGGCAGGGATTTGACCGTGATCAGCTATTCGCGTATGGCGGCGGTAGCTCTGGATGTCGCTCGTCGTATAGAACAGGAAAATGGGCTGAGTATTGAGGTTGTCGATGTACGTTCGCTACGACCCCTGGACATTGATACCATCGTCAATTCCGTCAAGAAAACGAATCGCGCCATTGTCTTCGAGGAGGACTGGCTCTCGTTCGGCGTGGGGGCGGAAATCGTGTCCCGCATACAGGAGGGGGCTTTCGACTATCTGGACGCGCCCATCAAGCGAGTAGCCAGTGTGGAGGTTCCATTGCCCTACTCCAAACCTTTAGAGCTGGCAGCGTTGACGGGGGCCAAACAGCTAGAGGAGGCTATTCAAGAACTCGCGCCCCGCCGCAGGAGGTAGAATACGATGCCCGAAATAACTATGCCGCGACTCAGCGATACAATGCAGGAGGGTACGATTGCGCGCTGGCTCAAGAAGCCAGGCGACAAGGTCAACAAAGGCGATATCCTGGGAGAGATCGAGACCGATAAAGCGACTATGGACCTGGAGGCCTACGACGCCGGCGTGCTAGAACAAATTTTGGTGCAGGAGGGCGAAACGGCCTCGATAGGCCAGCCCATAGCCATTATCGGCACAGGAACCGCTGCTGCTGCTCAACCCCAACAAGAGCAGCCTGCCAGGGCTGCTGCCGCTTCGGACGAACAAACAGCACAACCTGCTCCTCCGGTATCGTCCGCTCCTCCTGCTGCACCGGCCGCCAGCGCTCAACGCGAGGCCGCCCCTGCCGGAAACGGAGCAGTCAAGGCGTCGCCACTGGCTCGTCGCATGGCTGAAGAATATGGCCTCGATTTGAGTCAAATTCATGGTACCGGACCCGGTGGGCGCATCGTGCGCGATGATATTCTGGATTTCCGGGAGGAGCATCAACCGGCAGTCGCCCAGGCACCACAGCAGGCCCCGGCAGCTGCCCCTGCTCCCGCTCCTGCCACACAGCCCGCTCCCACGACGGCACCTGCTATTCCACCTGATGCCGAGGTCGTCAAACTCACGCGCGTGCAGCAGCTTATCGCAAAACGGTTGACCGAATCGAAGCAGACGATCCCGCACTACTATATCAGTAGCGAGGTCGATATGACCGATCTGCTGGCGATGCGCCAGACCCTCAATGCGTCTGCTGGCGAAGAAGGGGAGAAGATTACCGTCAATGACCTGATTATGAAGGCGGCGGCCCTGGCCCTGGAGAAATTTCCTGAAGTGAATAGCACGCTTAAAGACGATTCCTTTATCCGCTACAAGCATATCAACATCGGTATGGCCGTCGACGCGCCGACCGGGCTGGTGGTGCCTGTTATCCGCGATACCAACATCAAAGGAGTGCGCTCCATCGCCCGCGAATCCAAAGCGTTGATCGCGAAGGCCCGCAATAATAAGCTGGCTCCTGCCGACCTGGAGGGCGGAACCTTTTCGGTCTCGAACCTGGGTATGATGGATACCTCTACCTTTATTGCGGTCATCAATCCTCCCCAGGCGGCAATTCTGGCGGTGGCAGCGGCTCGGAAGCAGTTTGTTCCCATCGATGGACAGCCTGTCATCCGCGATATGATGACCATGACCCTGTCCGCCGATCACCGTATTATCTCTGGGGCCACGGTCGCTCGTTTCCTGCAAGAGGTCAAGCGGCTACTCCAGAATCCATATAGCCTGTTGGGTTAATAAATCAGGAGCGATGTTCCCCGCGTGGGGTTGGTGCGCGTCCTGGTGGTTCAGCCGGTCGTGGTCCAGCGTGGATAGGTGGAATGGGCCGCGTTACCGGCTTATCTGCTTCCAGGCGTATTTCCTCGCCATGGTGCCATGTCTTGAGCGGTGAACCTTCGAGAAGATGATACGTTGCTTCCGAGTCCTTTACTTCGACACGCAGGCGGCTGCCGCGAAACAGGATATTGAAAACCAGTCGAGTAATATTCCGCGGTATCCGGGGCGCGAAGGATATTGCTCCGTCCTGCCAGCGCAGGCCTCCAAATCCGGCTACCAGCACCGTCCAGCTTCCTGCTAACGAAGCAATATGAAGCCCATCTTTTGTATTATGTTCCAGGTCGTCAAGGTCCATCAATGCTGCCTCTCCCAGGTAATCATAGGCAAGTTCGAGTTGTCCCACCTCAGCGGCCATGACTGCCTGCGGGGCTGCTGATAGCGATGAATCGCGTACGGTCAAAGGCTCGTAATAGGCGAAGTTACGGGCCTTCATCTCCGCAGAAAACGCGCTGCTGAAGAGTTGCATCGCCAGAACCAGGTCTGCCTGTTTGATGACCTGTTTGCGATAGAGATCAAAATAGGGGAAATGCAGGAACAGTGGGTACTGGTCAGGCCTGGTATCGGCGAAATTCCATACCTCATATTCGGTAAAATGCTCGTCTTGCGGTGTCACCTGCAGGCGCTGATCATAAGGGATCAGCATCTTTTCGGCGGCACTGCGCCAGCGTGAAATTTCTCCGGCCTCTACTCCAAGTTTCTCTGCTATTTTGGGATGGCGCTCAGCTGCATCTGCTGCAGCGCGCAGGTTAAGCTGCGCCATCAGGTTGGTGTAAACGTTGTTATCGGCCAGGGCGCTGTACTCGTCGGGACCGGTCACGCCATCGATGCTGAAATGCCCACTCGCATCTTCAAAGCCAAGCGAACGCCACAAACGGGCCGTCTCTACGAGCAGTTCTACGCCGACCTCTTCTTCAAACTTACTGTCACCAGTGGCGCCAAGGTAGTGAACCACAGCATATGCGATATCCGCGTTGATGTGGAAAGCGGCGGTACTCGCGGGCCAGTAGCCTGAACATTCCTCGCCCGCAATCGTGCGCCAGGGAAAAGCCGCCCCTTTAAATCCGAGCTGGTGGGCACGCTCCTTCGCCTTGTCCAGAATCGAGTAGCGCCAGCGTAGGGCATCGGCAGCTGCGGCAGGCTGGGTCAGTGTCAAAACTGGCAGGACGAATGTCTCGGTATCCCAGAAGGTGTGACCGTCGTAGCCAGGCCCCGTCAATCCTTTTGCCGGGATTGGGCGTCGTTCTCCGCGTGCTCCTGCTTGTAAGACGTGGAAGAGCGAGAAACGCACTGCCTGCTGTATCTCTGGATCTCCTTCAAGTTCGACATCAGCATGCGACCAGAAATCGTCCAGGTAGTCGCGCTGTTCTTTGAGCAATCCTTCCCAACCGGTTGAGCGCGCGGCTGACAGTGCCGCACGAACCTGGTCGTGGATCGCGGGCCGCGAGCGCACGCTTGACCAGCCATAGGCAATGAACTTGGTAATCCGTAAACGTTCGCCCGGCTTTAGTGTCACGGTGATGGTGACACGAGCGACATCAGGAGAGCTTTCGGACGTGACTTCCATTCCCTCGGGTCCCTCGATGATATGGTCCATCGCGGCCCCTATGCGCAAACCGCTCAACTTCGTGTGATGAATGAGCAGTCCGGCTGCGTCATGTGCCCAGTCTTCTTCGCTCACCAATGGCGATTGAATAGTCGCGGCGGCACGCGGATCCATACCGGCGTCAGGTTGTTCTTCGTTCGCTACCAATTCCGACTGGACAACCATACGCGCCGGATTATCTACCGGCTCGACCTCGTAGCTGATTGCCGCGATAGCACGCTGTGTAAATGAAACCATACGCGTGGACGATACCCTGATGGTGCGTCCGGCCGGTGAGGTCCAGCGAACGTTGCGGCGCAAGACTCCGGCGCGAAAATCAAGCTCGCGTTCATGTTCTTCGAGCGTGCCATATCGTACATCGAAAGGTTCATCGTCCACCAGCAGGCGGATCAGCTTGCCGTTCGTCACATCGATGACCGTCTGATCGGACTCAGGGTAGCCGTATCCCCTTTCGGCATAGGGCAGAGGGCGTAATTCGTAAACAGAATTCAAATACGTGCCGGGAATACCGTGCGGCTCGCCCTCGTCAAAGTTACCGCGCAATCCAATATGCCCATTAGAGAGCGCAAAAACAGATTCGGTCGGCGCCAGTTTATCCAGGTCCAGTTGCGTTTCGTGTACGCTCCAGGGTTCGACAGTAAAGGCAGGATGCTCAATCATTGGATTTTTTCCTTCAAATGTTTCTTAATGCCAGGCAGTCATACTTTTATCGCAGTACCCATTTAGAAACATACAAAATAGGGATGAAAGGTTTCAAGGTTAACATCCTCTAAGCGCTTGAATTTATACAGTTGGACAAACAGCAGTTGAGGCGTAAGAAGTCCCTGATTGCTTTGGGGCCAAAAAGACGAGAAGGCCACCAGTACAGGTTGGTGGCCTTCCATAAATGCCGGAAAAATGCTCGTCCGATTAGTCGGTGCCGGCCAGCACGACCTCATCCTCAGTGATCTTGAAAGCCTCAACATTCGAGATATCTGCTTTCGTCAGTTCTCTCAGACCAAGCACTGAGGCGAATGAGATAACCGCGAGAATGATGATGTAGATCGAATCTGCCTGCCAGGAGCCGGCGCCGATACTCACCACAACTTTGCTCAGACCGAGCGGGGCCAGGTTACTCTTCCCATTAAGCAGTATCAGGGCGATGATTGGAGCCAATCCACCGGCAAATGGCGCGGCAAGTTGATAGCCCAGAGAGGCGCCACTATAGCGCGCCCGCGTTCCGAAACGCTCTGCGATGAGGGCCGCTTGAGGACCGTATACCCAGGCATGGAACATAGCGAGGGAGAGGACAACGGCCAGGATAAAGACGGCGCTCACTTTCGTATTCATCAACAAAAAGTACGGGAAGGCGAAGGCGGCCATCAGCACGCAGCCAATCAGGTACCATCTGCGCCGTCCGACATAATCAGACAGGTAGCCAAAAAGCGGGATCGTAAAGAGTTCCACGACCGCGGCAATGGTGATGGCATTCAGGATCAAGGTTCTATCCAGCAGGAGCTTGTCCACGCCATAGGTGATGACAAAGGTGCTGAAGAGGTAGAACGGGGCCTGTTCGACAAACCGCGCGCCGGCGCTGAGCAGAATTTCGGGAGTGCTATGCCGGAATGCCTCGATGATTGGGGCTTTGACATCGCGCTCCTGTCTTTTCACCTCAGTAAAGAGCGGCGTCTCCAGGACTCTCAAGCGAATATACAGGCCGATAGCGATGAGCAGCGCGCTAATGAAGAATGGGATGCGCCATGCCCAGGTCAGGAAGGCCGGGCCTGAAGCGGCCTGCACGATATTGACAATCACCGTTGAGCAGATGAGTCCTACAGGTACGCCCATCTGCGGCCAGCTTGCCCAGAATCCCCGATTACGCCTATGGCCGTATTCGAGGGCGAGCAGAACGGAACCACCCCACTCACCGCCGACTCCCAGCCCCTGGCCCAGGCGTAGAACGACAAGAATAACAGCGGCAGCGATTCCCCAGGTGGCATAGCCGGGCAGGAATCCGATGATCAACGTCGAAAGGCCCATCAGCAGGAGTGTGGCAATCAGTGTGGATTTTCGACCAATACGGTCGCCCAGGTGTCCAAAGAGCGCTCCACCAAAAGGACGAGCGATAAAGCCAACGAGGAAGGTGAACAATGACAGGAGGGTGCCTACGAAGACGTTAGATTCAGGGAAAAAGACCTTGGGAAAGACGAGGGTTGACATCGTGCCATAGAGAAAAAAGTCGTACCATTCGATAGCCGTGCCAATGGTACTTGAGAAGATGACAGGCGTCATTGATTGCGCCTGTACAGTGTTATCAGTCGCCATGATTTCCTCCGTATTCGCAAAAAACTTCACTTTACCGCAACCTGATTGGGAAAAGCGTGACGAAGAACTGTCGTATGTTCTGCTTTACCTCCTTTCTCACGGTCGTGCCACTCTGATCTCACGGTCGTGCCACTCTGATCTCACGGCCGCGTCATTCTGAGCGCAGCGAAGAATCGGTGCCACGTTGTGCTGAGATTCTTCGCTGCGCTCAGAATGACACGACTGGAGCCGCTCAGGGCTGCGCTCAGAATGACACGACCGGCTTTGATTGGTAACATCCAACAGAGTGTGACGAAGAACAGCGGGCGACCACCAGGGTACGCTCCTACGGAAAGCATAGAAGACGCGGGTAAATATTACATAAACAAAGTGAGGAAGATGTAAACAAATGTATAAATATTTTTAAGCCTCTTCAGCAGGGGCTTGTCCGGCAAAATCCTTTAACGACAAAGCAGCAAAGAACGAGACCAGGGCGGTGGCGACAATATACAGCGCGATAAGCCCCCAGGCAGGGGTAACGAGGGATTGAGACGAGGAGGGTGCCAGCAGGTAGGTGGCAACGATGGGGGCAGGCCCGCCGGCGATAATTGAGGCCAGTTGATAACCCAGTGAAGTTCCGGTATAACGCAGCCTGGTAGGAAAGCGCTCGGCGATGAAAGAAGACTGCGGGCCATAAAGACAGGCGTGGGCGCATCCCAACGCGAGCGCGAGCGACAGAACAACCAGGCCGGGAATCCTGGTGTTGAGTAACAGGAAGTAGGGAAACGCGAAAAGCATCATCGCCAGCGCGCCACAGATGGTTGTAGAGCGTCGCCCAATACGGTCTGAGAGCGCGGCAAAAGCTGGCATGGTAAAGAACGAAACACCGGCGGCGACGATCAGGCCGGTATAGAGCAGCGGCGCATCCAGGTGGAGAACCTGCACGCCATACGAAAGCGCAAAGGTGGTAAAGATATAGAAAGGAGCCTGTTCGCCGCAGCGAACAAGCGCCGAGAGTAAAATTTCCTGCCAGTGGAGTCGCCAGGCATCCCAAAATATGGGTGTGGTTTGCAAGCGAGATTTCAGGCGCAGGAAAGCGGGCGTTTCAGGGATGCGCAGGCGGATGTACAGGCCAACTACTACCAGCATTGAACTGAGCAGGAAAGGCATACGCCAGCCCACGCTCTGGAAAGCTTCACCAGGATACAGGTTCTCGAAGAGCAGGATGGAAGCCGAGGAAAGCGCCAGACCTATGGGAACCCCGGTCTGTGGCCAGCTTGTCCAGAAACCCCTGTGGCGCTGCTCGCTAAACTCCATTGTCAACAGGACTGAGCCGCCCCACTCGCCTCCCACGCCAACGCCCTGGAGAAATCGCAGCAATGCCAGCAGCAGAGGCGCCACAATCCCCAGGCTTGCATAGCCGGGAAGCACTCCCATCAGCATCGTCGTAATACCGATCAATAACAGTGTCGCTACCAGGGTCGATTTGCGCCCAACGCGATCACCGAAGCGGCCAAACAAAGCGCCGCCCAGGGGACGCGCCACGAAGCCGACAAAGTTAGCGGTGAATGACGCCACGATCCCGGTAGATGGGTCGAGTCGTGGGAAGAAGACCACCGGGAAAACCGTCACGGCCAGAAAACTGTAATAAAAGAAATCGGACCATTCGATCGCTGAGCCAAGCGTACTGGCAACGATGATTGGAAAAAGGGTTTCTCGGGTAGTCGTCTCGTCCTTTCTTTCCAGGTCAAGAACCGGCATTGATCCTCCTCTTTTGTTTGAAAGTGAGTGTACCTGGAATACTGTAAAAAATCCGTAAACGGAACTATCCCTGAAATAAACAAAAATATAAATATTTCTCTCTTGCACGCCCAAACAATTGAATTGCTGGCCAGATTAGCACATACTATAAAGTAATTGGGCAATGCTTTCCAGAGGAGGAGAACCATGCTAAAGATACTGGAGCGTAAGATTACCCTGCAACTGCTGGTCTTTTACGCCCTGTTTGTCATTCCTCTCCTGCTGGGTGGTTTAGAACTCTATTTTTTCCAGTATAATGCGTTGCAACAAAGCGCGCAACAGGCCGACCTGGCCCTGGCTCAGTCCATTGCGCAAAACGTGGAAACCCAGGTACACAATGTGGGACAGGAGGCTATGGAACTGGTACATAGCCAGGCGGTGATTCAACTCAATCGCCTGCAGATGCTCTCGCTCTTCACCGTTTCAAAACAGATACATCCTGAAATCAGTCAGTATGTCATTTGCGACCCATCCGGCAAAGTGGTGTTGAATTATCCTGCGGGTCCAACCAGTTGCGGACAAAATTTCAGTGGCCCCGATTATTTTCAAAAGGTTCCGCGCGGCAACAGTTACGTCGTCTCTGCTGACCGCATCATTCAATCGGGCGGTTCCTACGTCGTCCCGGTTGCAACAGGGATTAGCGATGGCCACAACCACTTGATCGGTGTGATGATTCTCAATCTTTCGTTGGCACAACTGAACGCGCATCTGAAAGCTGTGCAGCAGCAACTAACCGCCAATGGCGAGGTACGCATCTGGATCATCGATAGTAATGGCGATACTATTGCTAACACGGTTGGAGTTTCCCCGCGGAGCAGTCTTTTACGGCGCATCCCCAGCCTGCGGATTGCCTTGCGGGGCAAAGCTGGGAACCTGGTTGCCCAGGATGAGCAGCGAGGCTGGCTGTATAGCTATGTCCCGGTCAGCGGTACAAAGTGGGCGGTAGCCGTGGGCCGGCCCGTGGATGCGACGTTTGCGACAGCCATTAGCTTTCAACACAGCCTGATCATTGCGCTGGTGATGTTGTTAGTCGGGGCAAGCGTTTTCTGGTTCGTCATGCATGGCTGGGTAGTCGCGCCGATCAGCCGCCTGGCGCAGGCCGTGGCGATGATGAGGCCGGATCAGACGGTGAAAGTGACCGCTAGCAAGCGGCTGGCCAGGGAAAAGAGCCGTCAAGACGAGATTGGTCGCCTGGTGAATGCCTTCTCGACGATGGAAGAGGAGATGCATGAACTCTTCCGCAAGAGTGACGCGCAAAGCCATACACGCTTGCAAACGCTGGATGCGATTATGCGCAGTATGTACGAGGGCGTTTTATTGGAGAGCCCTTCCGGGCAAATCGTCTACGCCAATCAGCGTTTTACGCGCTTTGTGGGCATCTCCGCTCAGGAAATGCTGTCCGACTCCTTCCAGGAATCGCGTTTGACCGAGCGCCTGGAGGCTTTGATGGAGGCGCCAGAGGCATACCATGAGGCGCTTGCTTCCGCGGAACGCGGCGACGGCCCCCAGGTGATCGCATTCTGGATGCGTGGATACTACAATCAATTTGGTCAGCTGGTTCCTTCGCGACGGCATATCCGTATGCGCCTCTTTGAGGTACGAGATATGACCGGCCAGCTGATTGGGCGAGGCAAGATTTTCAACGATGTGACGCAGCAAAGCGAGGCTGAGCAGGTGAAAAAGAACCTGCTGGCGATTGTCTCGCACGAATTACGCACGCCGCTAACTTCGATTAAGGGCTATGCAACCAGCTTGCTCGAGACGGATGTAGAACTGGATGCCGCCACGCAGCGCGATTTTCTCCAGCGCATTGTCGAGGAAGAGGACCGTATGGCCGAACTGGTGACCAGTCTGCTGGAGATGTCGCAGTTGGAGGCCGGTACGTTGAAGCTGGTGCCAGACCTGTACAGGTTGGATACGCTGATCGAGCGGGCGGTCAAGGCGGCGAAAAGCGACAATTTACCTATCCATATCGCTCTACCAGCGGAGTTGCCCGTGTTACGCGTAGATGGGCGCAGGATAGAGATGGTTTTGCGCAATATTCTTGAGAATGCGCAGAGATATGCAGGCGATGGAGCCGAGGTAGAAATTGCTATGCGTTACGCCCGCGATCAGGAAGATGAGGGCATCTTCCTGACCATCGCAGATAATGGCCCTGGTTTGCCGGGCGACCTGACCGAGCGCATTTTCGAGCGCTTTTACCAGGTCGATAGTGGAAGGAGGCGTGGCAGCAGCGGTGTGGGATTGGGGCTGGCGATTTGCCGTGGCTTTATCGAGGCCCATGGTGGGCGTATCTGGGCCGAGAATCGAACGGAGAACGGGGGTGGCGCGATCTTCACGATCTGGCTGCCACAGCGTTTAGTGCATGTGCGCGGCGCGCAAAACAATCCTTTTGAACTGGGAAGAGCATTGTGAATTGATGGGAAGGTGTGTCAGCATATGCCACAAGAAAAGCATGTCCTGGTTGTGGATGACGAACCGGATATTCAGCATTTTATGCGGCGCAATCTGGAGTTACGGGGTTTTAAGGTTTCGCTTGCCGGCAATGGACTGGAAGCGCTGGCCTTCTTCGAGAAGGGCAACTTCGAATTGGTGATCCTGGATATCATGATGCCGGGCATGGATGGGCTGGAAGTGTGCCGCAGAATCCGCCAGCGCAGCACTGTGCCGATTATTATGCTGACCGCGCTTGGTGAAGAAGCCGACAAGATCGCGGCGCTGGATCAGGGGGCCGATGATTATCTGACCAAGCCGTTCGGGGTGGGAGAATTGCTGGCGCGGGTCAGAGCCGTATTGCGGCGCAATCACTGGGCGGAGCAACCTGTTTCGGTTGGCACGCGGCGCTTTGGCGAGCTGGAAATCGACTTCGAGCAGCGGCGTGTATGGAAAGATGGCATGCTGGTAAAGCTCTCGCCCACGGAATTTGCCTTGCTGCAAGAACTGGCGCTGCATCCCGGCAAGATTTTCACGCACGAGGCGCTGCTGAGGCGAGTGTGGGGAACGGAATACCATAGCGAGACCGAATACCTGCGTGTCTACATTGGCCGCCTGCGCCGCAAACTCGAAAACGATCCCGCGCGCCCGGCGCATCTTTTAACCGAACCCGGAATTGGCTATTATATGGTGAAATAAGGAAGATCGTATCATGCCCGACCTTACTATCCCCGTTGCCCTGAAACATGTGACACTGATCGATGGCACCGGTTCTGCACCGCGTGAAAACGTAGTGATTGTCTTGCGAGAGAAACGCATTGACTTCGTTGGTGACGCAGCCCAGTGGCAGCCGGAAGAACATGAACAGGTAATCACGCTCGATTTGAGTGGACGCTATGTATTACCAGGATTAATCGATTGTCATGTACACCTGGCCATGGATGGCCCACCTGATAGCAGATTGCAAGGCGATTGGGCCTGGACGACATTACTAATGCTCAAACACGCCCAGAACAGCCTGGCCGCCGGTGTCACGACCGTCCGAGATGTAGGAGGGCGGCATGGCCTCGAGTTCTCGGTTCGTCGCTCCATTGAACAAGGTCTCTGGACAGGCCCGCGCATGCAGTTGGCGGGAAAGCTGCTCTCCATCACCTCGGCAGGCACAGAATATTTTGATGGCATGTATCGCGAGGCCGATGGTGTCGAGGAGGTACGCAAAGGGGTGCGCGAGCAGTTGAAAGCGGGCGCGGACCTGATTAAGGTGATGGCAACCGGGGCCGTCCTCACTCCGGGTGAACAGCCAGGCGCGGTACAATTTGACCTCGACGAATTAACCGTTGCGGTAGAGGAAGCCAGCAAGGTCGGTAAGCCCGTCGCTGCTCACGCCCATGCACTGGAAGGCATACGCAATGCCGTAGCTGCCGGAGTGCGCACGATTGAACATGGCACCTACCTCAATCGGGATGAGCGACTGATGGCAACGATGGCCGAGCGCGGAATTTTTCTGGTGCCTACATTGAAGGCAGGCTTTGATATTTTGCAAGGAGACCGTCCTGGCATTCCTGCATGGATTCGCGAGAAGATGAAGACCGTCCAGGAAGATGCGCTGCTCAGCGTGCGACGTGCAGCTGAGTTCGGCATTCCTATAGCCATGGGAACCGATGCCGCCACGCCATACAACTATCATGGTGATAACGCGATGGAACTGCTCTGGATGCAGCAGGCCGGGCTTTCGACGATGCAGGCCATTATCGCTTCTACTGCCAATGCCGCACGCGCGCTCGGCTGGGATTCCTGGCTGGGAACGATTGAGCCGGGTAAGGTGGCAGACCTGCTTGTCGTTGACGGCAATCCGCTCGATAATCTACACCTGCTCGCAGACCGCCGCCATATCGAGCTGGTCTTCAAGGATGGTCAGGTTGTAGCAGGGCCACTTTCAGAGCTTAATGGAGTGCCAGAATCGGTATTAGCAGGCGCCTGGATTTGCTGTGGCCTTCCCGCTCCCTTGTAGGGGCAGGTCTGGTACCTGTCCTTGTTGGGGTGCCAGGACCCGGGAATTGACGGAAGCTGGCTTTTCCGGGGCCATTACCCATGCTCTTCCATTTGAGTCCCATTATGCTTCGCTCGATGCGTTCCTGCAATCGACAGCAAGCAGGTTGACCGCCGGTGTGATGGGGCAGCCCAGCAAACCTGAGCAACAGCACCTGTTGAGGGAGGTGAGGCAGGCATTGAGCCAGTTTGAGGGATCTGATGGCCTGGTGGCTCCAGCAGAATTCTTGCTCGGTGTGGGAAGCAAAGAGATGAGACCATGCTGACCCTTCAAAGCAACGCCTTCCTCGTTGCCGCACGGCAAGCTTCAGATTACTCACTTCGTTGTGTAATCGGCCAGAGTATATTCAATACTGGAGAATCAGCAGAAGTTGGACAGAGATTCTTCGCTGCGCTCAGAATGACATGGCCGATGATGAGAATGGGTCGATGATGGGAATAGGTCGATTAGTGAGAATAGGTCGATGATGAGAATGGGTCGATTGACACGGTGGAAAGGAAGGGCAGAGATGGTACAATGACGAGACGAAAGGAGGAGCTTGATGCTTGATTGGCTGGCTTATGGACTGACATCACTCTTTGCCCTTGATCGAGTTTTGAAGCTGACTGCGATACTGCACTTTTTTCGTCGTCCCATACCGCCTGCGCCCGTAAGGTGGCCGAGCATCACGCTGTTTCAGCCGATTACACGTGGCGTAAGTGGATTGCCTGATTCGTTGAGGTCGCGGTTGCGCCTGGATTATCCGGCGCCAATTCAACACCTGCTGATCTGTGACGCGGGCGATAGCGAAATGATTGCCGAATGCGAGGCGGCATTGGGACAGGGACAAGCCGCTGTCCCTACAGTATTTCCTTTGTTGCAGGCGGAGATCATGCGAGTGGAAACACATCATGGCGCGATCGCGACGAAGACTGAGAAACTACTGGCGGCAATTCCTCACGCGACCGGCGAAGTCTACTGGTTTCTTGATGATGATGTGGCACTGCGTCCAGAGGCGGCGCGTCTCATGATACCCTATCTTTATCAACCGGGAGCGGGTGCCGTCTTCGGTCTGGCCTGCTACACAAACTGGCGCACGCTGTGGTCGAGCCTGATGAGCGCGTTCGTCAATGCCAATGCTCTTTTGAGCTACATTCCGATTACCTACCTGACCGAGCCGTACACGATTACGGGTCACTGTTTTGCCTTGAGACGCGAAGTGTTCGAGGCGGCCGGGGGATTTTCGAGCATGGAGCAGCGCATTGACGACGACCATGAGCTGGCGCGGCGCGTTCGCCAGCTGGGTTTGCGCTGTGTGCAGACGCCGATGATCTACGACGTGAATAACGATTTCGATTCGCTGAGCGCGTATAACAAACAGGTGAAGCGCTGGTTTATCTTTCCGCGCCAGGCGATGCTGCCGTACCTGACACGATGGGAGAAGACCGTCTCGTTTATTGGCAGCGCGAGCAACCTGCTGCCCGCTCTGCTTGTGTTGCTGGCCGTTGTTACGCGCAGGCGTTCCGCATTGCAGGCGCTGGGCATGAGCCTGGGCCTGTTCATCGCTGTTTACGCGGTGTGCCAACGGGGTTATCTGAAGCGGCACATGCCGGTGAAGCGCTGGGTTTTGTTGCCGTTTGTAGCGCTGATCATTCCGCTTCAGATACTGAAGGCGCTGATCTCAAACGAGGAGATCGAATGGCGCGGCCAGCGCTTGCGTATTCGGCGCGGCGGGAAAATGGAGGTGCTTTCATGAAGAAGGTATGGCTGCTGGCGGGTCTGCTGATGCTGTTCGAACGCATATGGAAGCACTGGCTGGTGATGCGATTTTTCCGGCGTCCCATTCCAGCGACCGTCACTGAGCCGGCCCTGGTAAGCATTCTTCAACCGGTTCTCAGTGGCGACCCGACTATGCTTACTTGCCTTGAGCGCAGCCTGCAACTGGCGAGCCGCTATCGATTGGAGTTTATCTGGTTGGCCGATAGCGATGATGACGCCGGCCTGCGCACCTGCGAGCAATTAATGGCTCGCTATCCTGAACGCTCTGTGCGGCTCATCACCTTACCACCACCACCAGAAAGCTGCAATCCGAAGGTGTTCAAGCTGATAGAAGGCGCGAGAATCGCTCGTGGTGAGATACTGTGCGTGCTTGACGATGATACGATGCTGCCCGATACTGGTCTTGAGATGTGCCTGCCGTTCCTCGATTTGCCCGGTGTTGGACTGGCTTTTGGCCTGCCTTACTACGTCAATTTTTCAGACACGTGGTCGAGTATGGTTTCCGCCTTCGTCAATAGCAATAGTTTGCTGACCTATATTCCTTATACGGCAGTGACACGGCCTTTTACGATCAATGGCATGTTTTATGCGATGCGACGCGAGATATTGGAAGAGATCGGCGGTTTTGAGGCAATATCACATATTTTTGCCGATGATTTCGCCGTGGCACAGTTAGTGCGCTCGCATGGTTATCGACTGGCACAAACTCCGCTTTGCCATGGCATCAGCACGCAGGTTCGGGGGCCGCGGCGCTATCTGAGTTTGATCCAGCGCTGGTTTGTTTTGCCTCGCGAGTCGCTGTTGCGTCACCTGAGTTTGCGCGACCGGCTGATTGTCTACGGGTTGGGATTGATTCCGGCGCTCTATCCATTGCTGCTCGTACTGTGCCTGCTGGTACGCCCATCGCGTCGTCTTTTTAGCTACACATTGCTCTACTACGGCTACAATTATACCATCTTTGCCCACTTCAACAGGCGCTACCTGCGAGGAGCGACACCATGGCGTAAGTCGTGGCTGGTGCCGCTGATGCAGGTGATTTTTCCGATCCAGTTGCTTGTGGCCCTGCTTTCATCGCAGCGCATCAACTGGCGCGGGAACATTGTAGAAGTAGAACGCGGTGGTGGCTTCCATTATGTGCAGAGACGCGGGTAATCACCGGCTTTCAGGGATTGACACGCCGAATCCGGCGCCTTTTTGTACCAGGTGCTAAGGGAAGCAGTCCCTCTTCGACGCTTATCTCTGCCGGGCGGCAATCGTACTGTGCCACAATTTCGTTGGTGCTGGCCTTTACTGCTTCAGCAACGGTATTGAAAGCTATGCCTGGAGCCGCGCAAAGGTAGATACGTATGTGCCCGTGGCGTTCCTGGATGACCTGGTAATCGACAATGTGCGGGCTTGCGAGCAAGATCATACGGCGTATCGTGTCGGGAAAGAAAGGGCGTAGGCCACCACTCAGCGATTCAAAATAAAAGATGTCATCGCTGCGTCCCTCGATGGCTCGAATAACGCGGAAAGAGCATCCGCAGGCACAGGGAGCGGGATCGAGTTGCAGGATGTCGTTGAGGCGATAGCGAATGATAGGTTGGGTTTTGCGCCAGAGGTCGGTAACAATCGGCATCACCCGTTCGTCGCTGCCCGGCAATGGCTCGAACTGGAGCATGACGATATCTTCCTGAATATGTAGCGAACCCCTGGCACAACTCACCGCCAGCAATCCCTCGGTACACTGGTAAATCTGGTGAACCGGGGCGTTGAAGGCGGCTTCAATCCGCTCGCGCTCCTGCGGTTCCAAAACTTCGGCCACCGAGATCAATCGCTCGGGAGTGGCATGGAGTTTGCCGCGTATTCGCTCTTGCGCGAGAAAACCAAGCAATGATGGTGGCCCAACAATGATATGAGGCCGGAAATCGTTCAGCGCGGCAACTGCTCCAGCAATCGGCTGCATGAGGTCAAAATAGCGAAAGGCGATCAGCAGGCCTCCTATCTGCTCGTACAGGTTGCTGTTGGAGCGCAGGAAGAATGCGACGCGTAGACGGTGGCGTGGTATTCCATGTAGCGCGCGCGCCAGAATAGTCCCGGCCCAGCCTGCCTGTTCCATGGGACTGGCCAGAAACAGGCCGCGGTGTCCCGAAGTGCCCGATGATAAGCCGACTGTGAGACCATGCAACAGAGGCTGGAAATCCCGGCTGCGTTCGGCTCGCAGCGCAACCTCCATCGCCTCTTCACGTCTGATGCCGCGCGTATTGAACGTCTCGAAGTTGTCCATCATGAGTTGCTTATCGACGGTTGGCAGGGTGCGCCAGTTCTCGACAGGGGATTGCACCTCTTTTGTCCAATGCTGGCGGTAGAAAGGCGCGTGTCGCAAGGTGTAGGTTACTATCCGGCGCGCGCGTTGTTCTTGAAACTGTTCCAACCTGCTGCCATGCAGGTGTTTCCAGCGCCAGCGAGCGCCGGTGAAGTGATGCATGAAAGTGGGAATATCGGTAAGATTCATACTTCTACTACTTCCGCAAATGCTTCTGGACAATGGCTGGGCACGATTACAACATCGGGACATGCCTGGGCGAACTCATACAGGTGGTCAATGGTGGTACGAGCGGCGCGAGCATCGTCTACAAACAGGTGCGTTATCCTGGCAGGGGGGCGACGCTCGCGAATTGACCGCCGCAACCAGCAGCCGTCCGCCGCGAATAGTATCCGGCCACGCCTGGTTTGCGCGAGCAGGCCCATTTGCCCGCGAGCGTGTCCGGGCAGCCCCATGAGCAACAGCGAGCCATCGCCGAACAGGTCGTGCGTTGGTCCCAATCCAGGCAGAGCAGGCCCGTCAAAAGATGAGACAAGGCACTTGCGTGTATCGAAGTCGTTGGGCAGTAGCGCGGGAATGAACGCCCGCCTTAATGCAGCGATCCCTTGCCTCCAGGCTATATCCTCGTAGGCGGCATTAGACGCAATAATCTCAGCTTCTGGAAAGTCACGCAGGCCGGCGATGTGATCGGCGTGAAAATGAGACAGAATGACGCGCCGGATATCGCCCGGTTGCAGCTTCCAGCGTGCCAGTTGCGCCGCGATACTGAGTTCTGGCCGCAGTCTGAGGGGCGTAGCGTACCTGTAGAGCAGGAAAGGCAGGCGCTGTGTAGCGGTGAGGATACGCGGGGCATAGCCGGTATCCCATAATAACCAGCCTTGTTGTGGATGGTGTAGCAGGGCTACCAGCGAGTGGCAGGCGATTTTCTTGCGCTGTCCCCCCTGCATGACGTGGTGTTCCCAGGCGATACAATAGCCGGTATCCAGTATGTGGCATTGTAGATGTACAGGTGTTGAACTCATACCTGTATCCTCAACGATTCCAATGTGTGTTCAATGCCCTCAGCAACAGAGACTTGTGGCACATATCCAAGGTCACGCTTAGCGGCGCCAATATCATATGTCTGCGTGCGCGCTAGAATCAGGGCCGAGTAGCGTGTGAGCAGTGGCTCTTTGCCGGTCAGCGCGGCGCGCATTTCCATAAGCGAGGCGGCTGCCAACGCGACGGAGAGCGGCACCCTACGCAAGTTAGCAGGCAAATCGAGCCGCCTCAGCACCTCACGAATAACCTCCCAGAGCGAAACGTGTTCGTCGTTGGTGATCGTGTACGTCTTGCCAGCAGCTGCCTGGGCATCCAGCGCCAGCAGCAAGGCATGGACAACGTTTTCCACGTAGGTGAGATCGACGAGGTTGTGGCCGTCCCCAATTTGAGGCAGGCGCTTCTGGCGCGCGGCCTCGATGAGCCGGGGCAAGAGCGTTGAATCACCGGGGCCAAAAATGGCCTTGGGACGCAGTATCACGGTTTCCAGGCCCGATGCATTGACCATGTCTTCACCCAGCTTTTTGGTCAATGAATAGACCGACGAAAAACGACGCGGATATGGCACGTTTTCAGGCGCGTTATGCTGATCGCGGCCATCGAAGACAACACTGGGCGAAGACACATAGATCAGCCGGCAAACTCCGTGCTTACGACAACCATCCAGCACGGCCTGTGTTCCACCAACGTTGATCGCGTAAAAATCGGAGCGTTTGCCCCAGGGCGCTGAGAAGGCTCCGGCGTGATAAACGACCTCGATTCCCGCGCACGCCGCGCTGACGCCCGCTCGATCTCGCAAATCGACGGCTACCGGGCTGGCACCGGCTGCTACTAGAGACGATACGCCGCTAAAGTTGCGTCCCATAAGATGGACATCATGACCATTTGCCAGTAAAGCCCTGGCGAGATGCCGTCCCAGAAAGCCGGTGCCTCCGGTAACGAGAATCTGCATGTACTGCTCCGTCCTGGTATTAGTTAGTAAATCAATGATACAGCTCCCAGGGTAAGCCCGGCGCCGGTGCCAACCAGCAGTATGCGGTCGCCGCGCCTGATGCGCCCATCGTATACTGCTTCCGCAAGCGCGAGGGGAATGGATGCGGAGACGCAATTGCCACGCAGTGTGAGGTTGAGTATAAGCTGGTCGCTGCTGAATCCAAACCGCTTGCTCAATTGCTCAATGGCATGCCGGCTCGCCTGGTGCGGAATGACAGCATCGATCTGCCCGCGCTCCCAATCAGATGCCGCGAAGAAACGCTCCAAAAAGGGTTCCATCAGCAGCGCGGCCTGGCGAAAGATGGCCGGGCCGCGCATATGGAACATGTTCATCTCAGGTATGGTTTCGGGATCGTTGGGGTGATGATGCGTTCCCCCACCGGTAATCTCTGTCAAATCGGCACCGCTGCTATGTGTCTCAAAGCAAGCATGGCAGAATGCGCTTTCCTCCCCCAACTGGCTACGAGTGATGATGGCAGCCGCTGCTCCATCACCGAACAGTACCGCGCTCTCACGCTCCTGTGGATTTAAGGAACGAGAAGCAATTTCGGTGCTGCATATCAATACCGTGCGATAGATGTCCGCGGCAACCAGGTGTGCAGCTGTTTGAAGCGCAAACAGGAAACTGAGGCAGGTGGCATTGATATCAAAACAGGCGCTTGCACCCTCCGGCGCTCCCAGCTCGCGTTGTAACAGTGCCGCCGTGCAAGGGATAGCCTGGTGCGGCGCCGACGATGCTCCAATGATCGCATCGATATCATGTACCTCTAATCCAGCATGCCGTAGCGCCATATGGGCGGCAGCTGCCCCCATACTGACCGCTGTTTCGCACGCGGAAACATAGCGACGCTCCCTTACGCCTGTCGCGCGTTCAATCCAGTCTGCCGGAATGCCGAGTCGCTCCTCAAGTTCGGCATTAGTCACACGCCGTCCCGGTAAATACCAGCCCAGCCCAGCCATTTTTATGGGAAGCATAGTTCTTTCCCTTCGCGGACAGGCCCAAGGCGCTGTCCCTACAGCTAACTTAACAGTACGTTATCTCAGCGGTATTGTACACCCTTTTGAGGAAATATTCATGGGGCAATGTACCTATTTGCATCTCCTGGCTTTCGCTTCCGAAGATTGTAACAGCGCAATAATCGCCTCGGTTAATTGTTGTGGAGCGATGTGATCGAAGAAATTCCGTCGTGTGCAGGGGTAGGCTTCTTTGAACACGCCGGGTGCCAGAGATCGTTGTTCTTTGCGACCCCGACCTACAGTAATCGTTTGTTTGCTATAGCCATGCAGCCCTGGATTGGTGCCACCAAAGATGGCGATAGTATTCTTCATGTTTCGCGGGCATACTTGCTCATTTTCCTCAATGCTCAATTTCCGCGTGGTGACTGCCAGGTGCATCGTCCCGGTATCGCCGGTGATAAAGACATCGGCCTGGTCGATAAGCATGGCGAGGTCAGCTAGCGAGGGCCGCGGTTCAGATGGCATGAGGAAAATACGCTGTTCGAAGCGCGGCGCGAGCATATTGTAGAGAGTGCCGGCGGCAGCAGTGTCCGTATAGCCGGGCAAGATGTAGACGAGCAGGTCTGGCCGCATACGAAGCGCGGCGCTGACGCCTTCGGCCAGCAAGTTTGCCGGTGGTCTTGTGATTATAGACGATGCATCGGGCGCTATCAGCAGTATGCGGCACCGTTCGCCAGAAATACCTGATTGCTCTTTTATGCCTTCGATTGTGGCAACTGCCTTTCGCAGGTGGCGAGGATGTACGTATAGGGGAATAGCTTCATCGATGCCCGGTTCAGGCAGCGTATTGCCAAAATAAGCGTTGATGGCCTGGCGTGTGATTTTGCCAATGGGTATATCCGCGCCGGTTCGCAGCAATAAAAAGGCCTGAAATAGCTCTGGCAGGCTTGCTTTTATAATGTTGGCACGCAAACCGCGGTAAAAGATTGGCGTTGAGTTACCTGGAAATATTCCCTCGTAATTTCTGCTTCGTAGTACCTGTTTTAGGCGGCGCGCTTCAGGTGGAAGCATGATTCCCTTGATCCAGGTTTTTGCGTCCGGTGTTGGGAAAAGAAGGCCTGTAACGAAGAGTATTTCGTTGATACGAGGGTCATATGTAAAAAGGTTGGCCTGCAATTCGTTGCAGACGATATCAATTTTTCCCTGCGCTGCCGGGTCATTTTTAACAATTTGGTCGATGGCGCTTAATCCTATAGCCGCAGCATCTCCGATGCCAAATGGCATCAGAATCAGGAAACGCGCAGGATCCCGCATCTTCTTCTGTCCTTATGCAACCAGTATATTCTTTTCCACGTGTATAGTATAACCAGCACAAGCTTCTGGAACAAAAGGTGAAGTGCTGGGCACCGTTTCGACCGTGTTGAAACATCGACTTTATTGAAACAGAGAGAATGGAGAAATGTCAATGGCAACAATGGTGATAGCGGCTGCTTTGAATCCTGGCGGATTCATCGGCTGGATTATTATTGGTCTGCTCGCTGGCTGGCTGGCAGGCGTGATTATGCCTGGTAAGGGCTTTGGCCTGATTGGCGATCTGATCGTTGGATTAATAGGAGCCCTTATTGGTGGCATATTGATGGACATTCTTGTCCCCGATGCCTCTTTTGGCTTCTGGGGAAGTTTCGTCGTAGCATTGATCGGCGCCTGTATCCTGGTCGCCATCATCCATGCATTTACGGGCAGAAGCACGGCTAGGCGCGTGTAACTGCTCTTCAAGCACGCGGCAAAGAACATAAACGACGAGTAAACGAGAGAGGATGCGATCAGCATATGGCATCAGATCGCATCCTCTCTCGTTTTTTGTATCCAGAATGACAGGTCCCGGTCTGTCATTCTGAGTGAAGTAAGCCGAAGCCCTGAGGAACGAAGGGGAAGAATCCATGCATTGGGCTGCCGGGATTCTTCGTGGAGTTTCCCTTCGAGCGAAGCGAAAGGCTCAGCATGACACGCAGGACGAAATAGTCATTATCCCAGGTCCTTCAATGGAGCTCCCATTTCCCGAATACCGCGCGAGCGGGGGTCAAGGTGGTCGCGCAGGGCATCGCCCAGTATGTTGAGGCTCAGGACGACGAGAACGATGGCGAGAGTCGGACCAAGCAGCATCCAGGGGTCGCTAGTGAGATACACCTGCGCCTCGCTGATCATCGAACCCCATTCGGGCGTCGGTGGCTGCACGCCCAGCCCCAGAAAGCTCAGCGTCGATTCTTCGAGAATGGCAAACGAGATGGAAATGGTGGCCTGTACAAGCAACGGGGCGAAAATGTTGGGCAGGATATGGCGGAACATGATCTTGCGGGCTCGTGTGCCGCAGGCGATGGCCGCCGTCACATAGCCTTCAGTCGCTACCTGCAATGTCTGGCCGCGTGCGAGACGCGCATAAATAGGGATGCGCACGATGGCCAGCGCAATCAAGACGTTGATGATGTTCGGCCCTAAGGCTGCGACAATTGCGAGCGCAAGGATCAGCGAAGGGAACGAAAGGAGCGCGTCGGTGATCATAATGGTGACCTGGTCAATCCATCCCTTGAAATATGCGCCCAGGATACCGAGCAACGTGCCAAGCAGCCCTCCAACCAGAATTGAAGCAACACCGACTGTAAGTGAGATGCGCGTCCCATAAATCACGCGACTCAGCTGGTCGCGGCCCAGATCATCAGTTCCCAGCAGATGTGCCAGCGTTGGCCCCTGTTCCGCGATGGCCGGGTGGTACAGTAAAGGCGGATAAGGGCTGATGAAAGGCGCGAAAATGGCGGCGATCACAAATACGAGCAGGATAACGCCAAACCACAGGCGTGGGTCATGCGCGAATGTATGGAGAGCATGCCCAATCCACCGTAAAGCTTTTGTGGTTGGTTGGATGTTTACTACCTCTGGTTGTGAAGTTTCTACTGGCGCTGCCACACAATGCTCCTCACTGCTGAAGATCTACTTTTCGTAGCGTATGCGTGGATCAAGGAACGCATAGCATATATCAATCAGTAAATTAGCGACCATATAGGAGAATGCCGAGAGTAAGACGACGCCCTGAACGACCGGGTAGTCTTTTGACAGGATGCTCATAATCGTCAACTGGCCAATACCGGGCCAGAGGAAGATCGTTTCCACGATAAATGCCCCGGCCAGAATTGAGCCTATCTGCAGCCCAATAAGGGTAAGAACCGGCAGAAAAGCATTTCTGAGGGCGTGGACGTAAGCCACGCGGCGCTCAGGCAGCCCTTTAGCGCGCGCGGTTCGTATGTAGTCCTGCCCCAGCGCTTCGAGCATATTGGCTCGTATCTGCCGCATATTGACGGCTACCACTCCTGTTCCGAGCGTTACCATAGGTAGGATGAGATCGCGAATATTACCCGCCGGATCATCACCGAATGCTGTATATCCGCCTGGAGGGAACAGGCGGATATCGACGGCAAAGAAGAGAATAAGCACCAGCCCCAGGACGAACACCGGAATAGCCGTGCTAAACAGGCTGAACACGTTGACCAGCCAGTCTCCTATCGAATTCGGGTGCGTGGAGGCATAGATACCAAGCGGGATGGCGAGAATCAGAGAATAAAGCAACGAGCAAATCCCCAGTTCTACCGTAACGGGCAGTCTCTGTTCAATTGCCTGCACTACCGGCTGTTGAAGCTGGATAGACTGCCCCAGGTTGCCTTGCAACGCCTGCCATAACCAGAGAACGAATTGTACTGGTATTGGCTTATCCAGCCCCAGCTGGTGGTCTAAGGCCGCTACAGATTGCGGCGTCGCATATTCTCCCAGGAGAACACGCGCGGGATCACCCGGAACGAGGTGAATCATCATGAATGTCAGGAAGCTCACAAGCAATGCGACGGGGAACATGAAAAGAATCCGCCGCAGGATATAACGCATCACAGTAGCACTCCTCTAGACCTATCACATAGACCTATCATGCCATCAGGAAAGCACTCCACCCTGTCATACTGAGCGGCACTCCACCCTGTCATGCTGGGCGGCACTCCACCCTGTCATACTGAGCGAAGCGAAGAATCTGCCCATACCATCAGCAAAGCCCTCAGCATGACAGGCGAGTGGCCCTTCACCTATGAACCGACGTACACGCTGGCAAAGTTCATCAATCCTGTAGGCAGGAGCGTGAAATTTTTGATATTCGTCCCGGTTGCCTGCTCGTTTACCCCATAGTTGATGAACACATAGGGGGCATCCTGCAAGATTAACTGTTCTGCCTGCTGGTAGTCAGAAGTGCGCGTGGCTTGATCACTGGTCGCGCGTGCGGCCTCAAGGAGCGAGTCCACCTGCGGGTTCGAATACTGCATGTCGTTAAAGCCACCGCCAGTATGGAACCAGGAGTACATGTTTCCATCCGGGTCTGGGCGCCCGCTCCATCCTATCAGGGCCGCCTGGAAGTTAAAGGCAGATGTGTCATTGAGCAGGGTTGTGAACGTTTCCTGCTTGATGTTCACGGTAATACCGGCCGGCTGCAGTTCCGACTGAATGAACTGTGCCTCCTGAGCATTCAGCGGGGAGCCGCTGGTAATCAAGAGCGTGAAACTCACGCCGCTCGCCTTGCCCGCTTGCGCAAGTTCAGATTTGGCGTTGTTGATGTTGTAGCTATAAGGCGCGAAGCTGCTGTTGTATGCCCAGCTAGCCGGAGAGAGCGGTCCCTGGGCAACAACTCCAATCCCTTTCAAGACAGTATTGACAATCTCGTTGCGGTTCACTCCCCACTCGATAGCCCGGCGAACGTGGACGTTGTTGAATGGGGCAACCTTTGTGTTGAGCATGAACCCAAAGAAGCTTAATCCGGGCTCCTGTTTGTAAACAAGGCTGGGATTGGACTTCGCGGAAGCTACCTCGGTTGGACCGAGATCATCGGCGACGTTGATGGTGCCGGTTTCAAGGTTGGAGTACATCACACTCTCATTGGTGATGGGAACGTAGCGAATTGATTGCAGGTACGGTAAGGCGTTCCCCTGGGCATCTTTCATCCAATAATGCGGGTTCTTTACGATAGTGAGGTGATCGCCTTTCACCCATTCCTTAAACGTGAACGGGCCAGAGCCGGCATTGACCGGGCCATTTGCCAGACTGCTGCCTAGCTTTTGCACGGCAGTTGGCGAAAGCATCATACCGGCGCGATCGGTCAGCGCTGCCAGCAGGGGCGCAAAAGGCTTTTTCAGCGTGAACTGCACGTGCGAGGCATCCACAGCCGTCACCGATTGCACGCTGGATATCTCGCTATAGCGTGGCGAAGTCGGCGTCTTCAAAATGCGGTTGATGTTGAAGACAACCGCGTCGGCGTTGAACGGCGTGCCATCCTGGAACTTCACATCGGTGCGCAAGGTGAATACAAGTTGTGTCGGAGACGTATACGACCATGATGTAGCGAGGTCTGGTACGATGGAATTGTTGGCATCGAGCCTGACCAGCGTGTCGTAAATGTTCAGCATCACCTGTCGGTCGTACAACGAGGTCGATAGTAATGGATCGAGTGTAGTTACGTCAGCATCAAGTCCAACCTTGATGTTTCCACCGAACTTCGACGATGAATTGGTAGCCTGCGTACCACTGCTACCACACGCTGCCAGAATTGTTACAAGACAGAACATTGCTACGAGTTGGAAAAATAACTTCTGAGAGCGGACGCATTGCACGGGGGGATGATACTTCATGAACCGGACCTCCTTGTTCTAGGATGATACCAGATGATGTGGATTCAACTGTTCAATTAGCTGAACAATGCGTACTACTATATGAACAGTATAATTTGGGGAAAAGCATATGTCAATGTTCACTTGCTTCTTTTGCGCGGTTGGGGATGTTTTACCCTGTTGTAGATGATGTGAGAGCCGGACAAACGTTTCCTCGTCTGCCGGCCCTGCTCTCTATCCTTGCCTGTTTTACTTGTCTGGCCGATGTTTGCTTTACCAGGCGGCGGCCAAACTTTCGGCGCGCGGGTCGGCTCCTCCCTGCATCATGCCTGTCTGTGCATCGAATGTAATACCCTGCGCATAGCCCATACCTGTTTCCCATGCGCCCAGTTCTTCCACCTGGTGGCCGCGCTGGCGTAAAACTGCCAGCGTTGCTGGCGGAAAGCGGTCTTCCACGCGCAGTAGCTCTATACCGTTTGCCGCACCGTGGATCCAGCGCGGCATCTCGATAGCTTCCTGGATGTTCAGCCCAAAACGCGCTATCGCGGTATAGACCTGCAAATGAATCTGGGGCTGTCCATCACCGCCCATCGTACCAAAGACCATCGCGGGTCTGCCATCGCGCAGCGCCATCGATGGGATCAGCGTGTGCAGCGTTCGTTTGCCTGGCGCAAGCGCGTTCGCGGCAGCTGGGTCGAGCGAAAAATATGCTCCTCGATTCTGGAGAACGATGCCCGTATCATCCACAACGACGCCGCTTCCGAAGCCCATATAATTACTCTGAATGAGCGAAACGACGTTACCCTCTCTATCAGCCGCGCAGAGATATATCGTATCGCCACCAAAACTGCCGGGTGCAACGGACGGTTGCGCTCTAACTGGGTCGATGAGCGCCGCTCTTTGGCTCAGATAGTCCGGCTCAATGAGTGCTGCCGGATTGAATCGCATATAGGCAGGGTCAGTAAGATAAGCATCACGGTCCGCGAAAGCCAGCTTTTTCGCCTCGACCGCCATGTGGATGGTATCCGGCGATAACGGGCCATCGCCGAGGGACAGGCGATCCAGGATTCCAAGCATTTGAAGGGCCGTCACGCCCTGGGTATTGGGTGGCAGTTCATAGATGCTCAGGTCCGCAAATGGAACGCTGAGGGGTGTGACCCATTCGCTCTGGTGCGCGGCCAGGTCTTCGCGGGTAATCAAGCCGCCCTCGCGCGCAAAAAACGCGGCGACCTGTTCCGCGATCTCTCCCCGGTAAAACGCTGAGGATCCCTCTCTGGCGATGGTTCGTAGCGTTTGTGCCAGTGTAGGAAAGCGGATTATTGTTCCGGCTGCAGGAACAGAGCCACCGGGCAAGAAGTGGGCGTGCCAGGAGCGATGAATACCTTCTCTTCTACTCATACGTGTCAGGGCATCATGCAGGTCCGGTCCCACGGCCACGCCCTCTTCGGCGTAGGAAATAGCCGGGGCAAGCGCCTGCGCCAGCCCCAAACGGCCAAAATGTTGCTCTGCCTCATCCCATCCGGCGGCGCATCCAGGAACAGTGACTGTGTGGATACCCAGCACGGGCATAGATGTATAGCCCAGGGCGCGGTAGCGTTCGATAGTTGCTGCCCGCGCTGAGCGCCCGCTGCCGTTCAATCCAGAGAGTTTTCCGCTGGCAGCGTCGTAGATAAGCATGAAGACATCGCCGCCGAGTCCGCAGACAAAAGGATACACAACCTGGAGAACGGCGCTTGCTGCTACTGCCGCATCAACGGCGTTGCCCCCACCTTTCAGAAGTTCCAACCCTGCTTCTGCTGCCAGATAATGCGGCGCAACAACCATACCCTTTCGAGCGAAGGTGATGGGACGATGCAAGGAAAGTGAGGACATGTTCTCTGTTCCTTTCTGCCTTTTCCGGTTCCCTATACTTTTCTCCTGTGTTTTATAGCGCTTATGTAGGTTATAGTACGCGTTTTCAGGGAATGCAAATTCTGTATCAGGCTTTTGGGATGTGAGCGCGGTCCTTCTTTCCTGTTCCCACCAGGGCTGCGTCGTTTGCTGCCGTGACTCGCTTCCTCCATATCCAGTAGGAGCCGTCGCCATAAGCGCTGTGCATGGGGATTCTCGCAACGAGCTGGTAGTCCTGGCTGGCATTCAGGCTTTGTGTGATATGTCTGGCCAGGGCCGCGTGATACCCATAACTCAGTTCAATCATCTCGAAGTATCCGGCTTGAATTGCGGCCGTATAGGCCGCTTCTCCTGAAAGCTCCCGTTTGTCCGCAGCGATGTACACGAAATAGTCCAGGCTACTCCACTGCCAGATATCGGTCTGCTTCTGTAAGCTATAGCGCAACACATCATAATCTTCCGCCAGGTAGTGATCCTTTCCTTTGTGTACTTGCGGTTGCAAGAATGTGGTCAGCTGTGTACTCGAAGGCCAGCCCTCGTAGAGCAGAGATGCTTGCTGGATACCCGAAAGGAAGATCAGCAGGCATAGTGCCAGCACAGCCAGCCAGGAAAGACCACCCATGTATCTGTGTAGCACGTTGACGAAGAAGGCAGTGATATAGCCGACCAGCGGGGCCAGAAAGATCATACAGAACGCCAGGTGCTTGTCCAGTGAGACCATTTCTCCCCTGGTCGTGTGATAGAGCGGGACGAGCAATGCTGAGCCAAAGAATAGCAGGCCGGTCAGCACGCGCTTCCTGCCACACAGCGGCAGGGCCAGCAAACCGAGCGCGAAAAAGATCCCGGTCGTGGTTGCGATATGTCCTATGACCACCAGCGCTGGGGCAGCAGTGAGGCTGACGCGATTGATGGTTGTCACGTTCATTCCGGTGAGCGCCTGCTGATCCATCACCAGGAAAGCGAGAAGGCCTGTTATGATCAATGACGTGAGCGCCAGGTGTAAGCGGTCGAGCATCTCCCGCCATCCCTGCTGTTGCCAGCTCCACCAGGCAAGCAGGGCCAGTATCGTTGGGATGAATAACAATCCGGCGTACTTGGCGGCAACCATGAGCATCAGCAAAGGACCGAATACCAGCAGGCGGCGGTCCGATGCCGCCTGGCTGGCCCAGAGGCAGAAGGTTAGCGCCAGTGCCAGCAAACAGCAACACAGGGCATCGTAGGTAGCCAGGCGTCCCACAAACAGGACCGACCCGCCGCAGGCGAAAATGAAAGCCGCGAGCAGCGCGCTTGTACGATCAAACAGCCGGAGCGTCAGGCCATAGACGCAGGTGGTGGCGATCAGCATACAAAGCAGGCTGAACAGACGTGCCATCTCCAGTCCTCCCAGCAAATCGAGCAAGCCCGCTATGGGCGGGTAAAAGAAAGGATAGCCGGAAAAATACAGGCCATACGGCTCCAGATACGTTGCCTGGCCCTGCCATCGGAGCAGAATCTGGTGTCCGGCTAACAGGTAGAGGGCTTCATCCTGGAAAGGCGTATTGTTGAGTAGGAGCAGAGAAGTGCTGGCTTGCACGAGCAGGATAAAGGGCAGCAGGAACCACGAGAGCCAACCGTTGAAACTGGCCCCTTGCTCCGAACGTTTCTTTATGCGTACTGAAGAACTCACCTGCATGCGTACTGGCTCCCGAATTGAGTGCCCATCACAGCTGAGCGTGCCGTAATGCCAGGCCAAAGAACAAAGCAGCAGTTGCATTGACGAATGCCTGCTATCAGATAACATGCTCCCGTCGAGCCGAGAGGGCATACTCCTGTAAAGGAGACGTTTGAGACCGGGGCGCCGTAGCGGTGTTATCACTCGCGTCAGATGCCGGATTGGACGGTAGAGCCAGGCTTTCCCGCCAACTATGAATCGTTCGGGCAGACGCGCACGCGCATCCCGGTATACAGGCCCAGAACGTGACCATCTTTACTGACAAAGTAGTAGCCCTCGAATGTATGAGGTTCAGTACGCGTTTGATCCAGCGTAACAAGGGTATACTCGAGACCGGGAATGACTCCCAAGCCCTACTCCTACCATCAATGCCAGCTCAATTACCCAGCCAGTTTGTGATCGTCTCTCGGTATGACGCATAGCTGTGCTACCTCAAGACGCAACCTGGTGCCAAATACCTGGCGTCACCACGGGTCGCGAAATCGATGATACGCTAGCCGCGGCACTGGCAGGTTATCCAGATCATCTCATACTGCTGCGCCCGGACCATTATGTCGCAGCCTGCATTCCGGTATCGGATATCGCTCGCGGAAGCGAGATCGTCAGCGCCCTTCATGCAGAGTACCTGGAGATCAACCGAAGGAAGGAATTTGTAAGATGAGGGAAAAGAGGTTGACTTGATACCGATAGCTTTTGTAGGATGTCAATATCATTCATAGCGATGACCTGCCGAGCTCCTGTGTAATGCGCTATTCACAGGACGAGTACCAGGCGTTTTCACGTATACGGACTGCTTCTCTGGCTGGTAGCTGGAGAGAAAGGAGAGAAAAGATGGGCATTGATATGAGTCATGCGCAGACCGTCGAGGTCGGCTATGACGAGTTTTGCGGGGCGCTGGCGGCGCGCGATCTCAAGCCGTTGTGGAAAATTGCCAGGCAGTTGATGCCGGAGGTGCCACTACCGACCACCCAGGCCTGGCTCTGGAAGTGGGACGACGTGCTGCCGCTTGCCAAACGCGCCGGAGAACTGATTACGCTGGAACGCGGCGGGGACAGGAGGGTGCTGGCCCTCGCCAATCCAGGGTTGAATGGCCTGCCTTTCACCAGCACGACGTTGTGGGGCGCGCTACAATACCTCGGCCCGCACGAATCGGCCCCCGCGCACCGGCATACGCCCAGCGCTATCCGCTTCGTCCTCACCGGCTCGGGCGTCTACACGACAGTCAACGGCGATGCCTGTGACATGGAGCCGGGCGACTTGATCCTGACGCCTATCTGGAACTGGCACGACCACAACAACCGCAGCGACGAGCCGATGGTGTGGTTCGATGGCCTGGACTTGCCCCTTTTGACCACACTGGAGTCGATCTTCTTCGAAAACCACCCCAACCAGCTGCAGCCGGTAGAGGGTCACAATCTCTCCGAACAAGGCTTCTCCGGGGTCGGGCTGCGCGAGTTGGGCGCCAGCTCTCCCGTTGCCCACTCGCCACTGCTGCGCTACCGCTGGGCCGAGACTGAGCGCACCCTGGAGGCGTTGCACCGGGCGCGCGGCGGCCCCATGGCCAGCCTGGAGTTTGTCAACCCGCTCACGGGTACGCCGGCCGTCGCCACCTTCGCTTGCGAGATGCATCGTCTCTACCCTGGCGAGCGCACTGCTACGAAACGCAAGACAGGCAGTTCCATCTACGTGGTTTTTCAGGGCAGCGGCCGCTCGGTCATCAATGGTGTGCGCTTCGACTGGGGCCCCGGCGATATTTTCGTCACCCCCTCCTGGGCCAGCGTTGATCACCAGGCCGAGGAGCAGGCCGACCTGTTCGCCGTCAGCGACCGGCCCGTCTTACAGGCGCTCTATCTCTACCGTGAAGAGAAACTGCCGGAGCACCAGGAGATCAGCGGAACATTTGTGCCGCTCAAGGGTGCAATAAGTACTGCCGACGCGACCCAAAATGGGCAGAGCACGTCCTGGTAGGCCTCCTTGTTTTTGTGCAAAAGTTCTCGTGGTTGTCAACCGTTTTTCTGTTCTACCACAGCTACTGTAGGGACAGGGGCAAGCCCCTGTCCTGCTTGGGGCGTGAGGCAGGCAGCAGGCCCTGTGCGTGTTGGGCGGGGGCAGGGACGAGCCGCTGTCCCTACAGGACACGATGATGGTGATTCCCCGATTCGATGGGAAAAATTCATCAGAACCTGGTGATCCTGAGCAAACTGAAAGGGCTCAAGTATTACCTGCCGAGAGGCGTTTGGGCGTGCTTGTTTTCTTGCCACGGAGAACCTCCTTACCATCCTCACTCCAAGATTCACTCGCCTTTTCTCACGTGCCGCAGCCGATAGATCGGGAAGCTGGCCAGCAGAAGCAGTACGCTGATGATAGTAAGGATGGTGGCAATGATATGCAGGCCGTCGCTGGTGATCGTTGTCCCAAGCAGGCTGGTGGCGAGAATGGCTCCCACGTAGCGGAAGGTTTGGAACTGACCACTCGCAGCACCCATCTGCCTGGCCGGGGCGTGTTCGTAGAGAGCAGCCTGTAGGCCGAGGTTATTGAAGCCGTTGGGAATGCCGAGGATGGCCCCGATAGCGAGGATCACGATCACCGGGGTGGCAGCGTTGAAGACCAGCAGCAAAAGGGAGCCCACAATGAGCGTGAAGGAACCGATGATGAGGGCCGGTCTGGGGCCAGATTTGCTGATGAGCCGCGCTGCGATGGGTGTGGCCAGTACACCCATACCGGAGATAGGCAGCAGCAGGAGTCCTGCCATGCCGCTATCGAAGCCGCGCACCTGTTCTAACCAGAGTGGCATGCTGAAGAAGACGGCGTAGAAGACGATATTGACACCCGCAAATTGAGCATAGACACCTATCAACGGGCGGTTGGCAGCCAGCATTCTCACATTAAGAAATGGCTCAGCCACACCGCGCTCGCGTAGAACCAGTAGGACAGCGGCAAGCGGGGCGACCGGTAACAAGAGCCACAGCGGGCCGCTGGCCAGTGATAGCAGGAATGCGAGGAGACTAGCCAGCATCCCGCTGAACAAGACGATCCCAGGAACGTCGGCCATTCTCACCGCCGCTTGTGCGACCGAGAGGCGCGACGGCGAGTCTTCCAGTGTGGCCAGACCAGGGGTGCTGTCTGCTGGCAACCAACGCAAGGCCAGAATGAGACCCACGATGGTCAGTGGAACGTTGACGAGAAAGATCGCAGGCCAGCCCAAAAGCCTCGCCAGAAACCCACCAAGCACCGGCCCGAGAGCAACGCTCACCGACGAGGTGATGGAGATTGCGCCGAGCGTTCCTGCAGGAGCCTTGCCTTGTGGATCGCCAGCGCGAATGATGGCAAGTCCCGCCGGGTATGCTGCCGAGGTACCGAGTGCCTGCACCATACGAATGGCGATCAACCAGCCGAATGCCGGTACGAATGGCGCGAACGCACTTGCTATCCCGACCATGAGTAAGCCGGTGCAGAAAACACGCCGGGGACCGAACAGGTCAGAGAATCGACCCATCAAGGGCTGTGCGATAGCAGCCGCTAGTGCGAAGCCGGAGAGGAGCAATGACGCGGTGGTCACGCTGATCCTGAAGTTCGTCTGGATCAGAATGAGCGCAACGGTGATCATCGACGAGTTGAGCGGGTTCAGCAGCGTCCCCGCCAGCACCGCACTGACAAGGCGTTTACCAGGTCGCTGAGTCAGGGGCGTGCCCCTGGTTGCGTCAGTTTCAACAGCAAGTTCTATCTCTTTTTTGTGCATCATAAATGTCAGAAAACCTCCGCTTTCTCTTCTGTGAGGATATTCACCCGGCAGAAACCTGGCTGACCACAAGCTTCAACACCATATTGGTTTGTGCATGACCGTGTGGTTTGATTGTAGACCGGTCATCTTATGTGTTACAATACATATGTATTCATATATCCATGACTCTGCAGCCATAAGAGAGGATACAAAGGCGATGGATCTGCTCCAGCTTCGCTATTTTCAGACCGTTGCCCGGCTTGAGCATATGACGCAGGCAGCGCAAGAACTCTACATTTCCCAGTCCTCTCTGAGTAAGACCATTATTCATCTTGAACACGAGCTGGGTGTCTCGCTGTTCGATCGACAGGGACGCAAGATCCAGCTCAACCAGTATGGCAAAGCGTTTTTACGGCGTGTCGAGCAGGTTTTTGCGGCGTTGGATGATGGACAGCGCGAGTTGGCTGATCTGGCAGAAGGGAAGCAGGGGCAAGTGTCGCTCGCGTCGATGAGTATCTATCTCCTCCCTGGTCTTCTCCAGTCCTTCCGTGAGCGCCATCCAGGCGTCAACATCCGCATTTTTGGCTCTCCTCGTCAGGAAATGCTCGCTCAGCTTGAACGCGGAGAAATTGATCTTTGCTTCTCTGCCCCGCCGCTCGAACGGCCAGAGATCGAGTATACATCATTGATGATGGAGGAAATTCTGCTTGCGGTCCCGCCGGGGCATTGCCTGGCGGAACGCAAGACAGTCCGTTTGAACGAAGTTGCGCAAGAGCCCTTTTTAGCACTCAAACAGGGATATAGTCTGCGCAAACTTATCGACACGTGTTGTCAACAGGCAGGTTTTACTCCACATGTCGTGTTTGAGGGGGATGAGCCTATGGCGCTGTTGCACCTTGTCAAAGCTGGACTGGGTATTGCTTGTATTCCCGCGCTTGTCTGGAAGAGCGTCCCTGAGATAGCGGTTGCACGCGTCCATATCGAAGAGCCACTCTGCCAGCGTGAGTTGGCTTTGCTCTGGTCAAAGGAGCGCTACCTCTCTGTTGCCGCGCGTGAATTGCGTGATTTTATCATCACGTACTTTGCACACTTTGACCAAACCACGCCATTATCCGGAAGCTTCTGATTGAGAAGGCACAGGTTATTTTCTCCTTTTATCTTGCAAGGCTTATTTTGCTGTCCAGCCGCCATCAATAACGAGGGCCGAGCCGGTGACGAAGGCTGCCTCGTCTGAAGCCAGGTATAGAGCGGCATGGGCAACTTCATTCGGAAGTCCCATGCGTCCGACGGGCTGGCGGGCGTGCAACTGCTGGCGCACCTCGTCCTCATGTCCGGCGAAGTTGCGGGCGAGGTAGCCCTCGACGAAAGGTGTCTGCACCGTGCCGGGGCAAATGGCGTTGCAGCGAATGCCTTGTGTGACGAAGTCGATGGCGATCGAGCGTGTGAGGGCCAGCACCGCACCTTTACTGGCGCAATAGGGCAAACGCCGCTCGATCCCGATCATCGCCGCGACCGAGGCCATGTTGATAATGACGCCGCCCCCTGGCGATTGCGCCAGCATTTGTCGTACCCCTTCACGTGCGCACAGGAAAACACCACCCGCGTTCACTCGCATCACGCGCTCCCAATCCTCAAAGCTGGTTTCCAGCAGAGAGCCAACGTGGCTGATACCTGCATTATTAACCAGGATATCGAGCCTTCCTTCGCGCGCGGCGATCTGCTCTATGGCAGCCTTCACCTGAGACTCTTCGGCAACGTCCAACTGTTGTACCCGCGCGCTTCCTCCCGCTTCTTGAATCTCACCGGCAACTCGCTGCGCTGCATCTTCTCGAAGGTCTGCCAGCACAATATGCGCACCCTGCTGCGCAAAAAGTCGCGCGATAGATTCTCCGATGCCTGAGCCGGCTCCAGTCACGAAGGCGATTTTCTTTTCCAGGCGAAACATGGTCGTTCCCTTTCTTTATTGGCCGTCTCTACACCACTCGATTTCGCTCTGCCCTCTCTCAAGACACATTGGCTCTATGAACTGGCACCTGGACTCTGCTGAACGAGAAATCGCCGCCAGTATGTAACGCTCGCGCGTAATTCGTCCAGTACCAGTGTATCTGGAGCCTCGAAAGGATGGATAGGTTCGAGAAAGAGATAGAGATCTTCGTGCCTCTGCCAATGCGCAATGGCCTGTAGAATATCCCCGGCTTCTATTACACCCTGTTTGTTGTATGCTTCGGTAAATGGCCAGTGGTGGTCGTTCAGGAGGTCACTTTGCTGCAAGTGAATGATTGGTATCTGCCTCCAGGAAGCGGCGAACCAGTTTTGGTAGGTAGCACTGAGGGTATTCGTGCGTAAGACATGCCCCACGTCAAAGCAGAGGACAAGCGGAACTGCTGTGTCCAATTGATCGAGCCACTGCGCCTCGTCAAGTGTGTGTCCCCATTCGCGCTCCGCCGCCATATTTTCGAACAGCAGAAAACGCAAACCGTGTTGTGACGCGTAGTCGGACAAGGTAGAGAGATGCTCTTGCAATTCGGTCAGCAGTGCCGATTTACGTTCGGTATGCGAGAAATCTCGCACGCTAAACGCGCCAATGTGTCCACCTGTCCCCCAGGCGCCCAGGCGAGCGGTCACCTCAATCGCTCGCTTATACCAGCGCAGTGCGGCCAGGCGCAAACGCGCATCGGGATGCAGCAACTGGCTCCAGGAGTAGGCGGCCAGGCCGGTAAAGGTGCTGTGAATCTGGAGACCCCGCGCGGAAGCAACCTCTCTGGTCTCGTCTGCGTAGGCCTGGACTGCCTCCTCATCGAACAATGGATCGATCAGGTCAAAGCTGAATTGACAACAATCCAGTCCAAGTTCATCGTGTACTATACGCACCCACTGCTCCGGCTCTGGCCAGCGTTTGACGGCGAAGCAGGTATTGATGCCGAGGTGTATGCGAGACATAGGGCCTCCCTCCATGTTTAGCGCCTCAAAGGTGTTAACCGCTCACCATCTGGTAGCCGCGCAGCTTTCCTTTATGCAAGGTGGCGAGTACTCCATGCAGAACGCCCTCGCTAAAATCGCTGCCGGGATTTATACAGACGGTGCGCCCAATCTTGCAAGAGGCATGAGCCTCGTGAATGTGACCATGCAGGCCAAGCAGGGGTTGATAACGCTCGATGGCTGCGCGCACGGCTGTCGAGCCAACGGGTTTAAAGCGTGTCTGGCCCAGGTTGCTCTGCACCTTTAAATCGGCGTTGAGCTCCGGCGCGTCATCCAGCCCGCTTCCATAAGGAGGAACATGCAGGTTCATAACGAGCGCGTCAGGCCTCTTGACCCGGGACATCAGGGCATCAATGCGGCGACCAAGTTCATCTTCACTGCATTCGCGTGGCGTGTTCCAGGGGGTAGGATTCGACCAGCCGAGGCTGATCATTTCGCTCGTATCATCCAACATAACGGGGCCATCCTCGGGATTGCGCACGATGCGACCGGCGGCGAGCGCCTCCAGGACAGCAGGTGGATCATCGTTGCCACCCATGATATAGCAGCGCACGCCTGTACCCTCCAGGCGTTCATCCGCCAGCGCCACCCATTCCTCGAGGCGCGCTTTCATCAGGTGTTCAAAGAGGCTTTCGATCTCGCCCGAAGCAGCAAGCGCTTCTTGTTCGCTTTTGCGACAGCGATAAGGATACAGCCCCTTATCGGCAGCTGCCTTCTCGAAGGCCTGCACTTCGCTTTCTGATGACAGTTCAAGGCGCTGGCCGCGGACTTGTGTGACGTACACCCCCGGTCGTACCTCTTCAAGGAAGACCAGGCCTTTCCCCAGTATGTCGCCGCCCATGACGAGCACCTGCGCCTTATAAAACTTTGCCGCGTTTAAAAACTTGCGGAAGCACCGGTTGGAGCCATGCACATCGCTGGCGTAGTAGATTGTTGTCGCCATTACTTCACCATTTCTGATTCAGGTTCAGTCGTTCGCTGGCGCGCCAATGTGATTTGCGCGCCGCAGGCCCGGAGTTGATCGAGCATCTCCGCGGGAGCCGCTTCGTCGGTCACCAGATTCGTCACCATCGCTATGGGGGCGACAACAGCGGGAGCGCGAAGACCGAGCTTCCCATGATCGGCCAGCACAATAACGCGGCTCGCGCGCTCCATCATCAGCCGGTGAAGCGAGGCCACTTCATGATCTAACTCCGTCACCCCGACGTTGGGATCGACTCCTGCCGCGCCCAGGATGCAAACATCCGCGTAAAAACGGTGGAGCGTGGATTCCGCGATAGGGCCGGTCATGGTGAGTTCATCATTGTGCAGCTTGCCACCGAGTACGATGACCTGAATGTTGCGCGAGCAGAGCAGGCTGGCGTGCGAAAGGGAGGCTGTAATTACCTGCAGATGCGGATGGGGAGGAAGAAACTGCGCGAATTGGGAAGTGGTTGTTCCCTCACCCAGAAACAATGTCTGCCCAGGCTCAATCATCCGCGCTGCACACGCGCCGATCAATCGCTTCTGCGCGGCGTTCTGTAATGCCCGGCTGTTAAAGCCCAGTTCCACACTTTTGGTAATGTGGACGGTCGCGCCGCCGTATGTCTGGCGTAAAAAACCATCCTGTTCCAGCCGCTTAATATCGCGCCGGATGGTCATCACGGACACTCCCAGCTCATCGGCCAGCGCCTGGGTCTCAATCGATTGTAGCTCGGCCACCCGCTCCAGAATAAGCCTTCTCCGCTCACTCGCCAGCATAAGATGCGCTTCTCCGTCCTCTAACAAGATAGAACAAACAATTACATATATTCATTGACAGATCATGTTCTTTGCTGTATACTTTAGCTAATAAATTCTTGTATGTCAAGTATTTCCTTTCCTTGTAGTGCCTGGTGCATTTACGCTTGACATGTTCGGGTTTGGTTACTATACTCTCCCCACGTGGAAGCGGCAGGAACCGGACCTTTTCCCGGCTTCCTGATGGGGATTGAAACAAGGAGTCGACATGCAATCAGAATCTGCATCTTCCACGTCCTCATCCCTCTATGTGCGGCAATCATCGGGTCTTGTTCGTGAAGCATCGGTGATAGACGCTATTATTTTCAACGCGGTCTTCTCTGCGCCTGTGGGGGCGACCCTGGCTTTCGGTATTTTCTACGCGCTGGGATCGTTCCCTGGAGCCGACCTGGTGCTGGCGTTGCTGATCGCTTTCCTGGTCAATATTCCTGTCTGCATCATGATGTCGATGATGGCATCGGCTATGCCTCGCACCGGCGGCGACTACGTGTGGATCAGCCGTATCTTGCATCCGGCAGTTGCCGTGTTCAGCAATTTTTCTGCGGCGGTCTCCGCCTTGATTGGCGCGGCCTTCTGGGCGCGCTCTTTCGCGGTGCTGGCGGTCGGCCCGGCCTTGGCAGTGCTGGGCGCGGTCACGCAAAACAATAGCCTGATTAACGCGGGCAATGCTGTGAGCGGTAGCGATACCGTCGGCCAGTGGTGGACATTCGGGCTTGGTCTGCTGTTAATTATTATTCTCGCGGTGGCTATGTCAGCCGGAACGAAAGCATCGTTCCGCGTACAGAATGTGTGCTGGACGATTGCTAGCCTGGGCACCTTCCTGGCGTTTATCGCCCTGCTGATAAGCTCAAATGCGAGCTTCATCGCCAACTTCAATGCCTTTGCGCGGCCATTTACGCACAGTGCGAATTCCTTTCAAGCCATCGAGACCGCTGCCTCTAAGATTGGCTTTGTTTTCACTGGCGGGCATCAATTCTCCTCGACCCTGCCGGTCATTGCCATTATTATGACCTTCATGATGTGGAACTGGTGGTCGGTCTATATCGCCGGAGAACTCAAATCTGCCGGGAAGCTGCGCCGCCAGGTTTCTATCATGATTGGTGCGCTGGTGTGGGACTCGCTTTTTATGATTATTGGCGTATTGCTTCTCTACCGTAGCGCGACCGAGCAATTTATCGCCAGCATCAATGCCCTGGCAGGCACTACTACCTATCCGCTGCCGGTGCTGCCTTACTACAACTTGATGGCGAGTATCGCGGCCAACAATAGCGTCTTCGCGCTACTGATCGCGGTGAGCTTTGTCTTCTGGAACCTGCCGGCCATGTTTCCCAATACGTTTATGCCCGTGCGCACGATTTTCGCCTGGTCTTTCGACCGCATTCTGCCCGGCAAGCTTTCGGAGGTGAGCGAGCGCACGCACGCGCCGGTTCCGGCCATCATTACTGCTTCGCTGATTGTCACAGCCATCTTGATCTGGTCGGTACTCTCAAGTTCGTTCGCCACGCTGCTCTCTATGGGTGTGCTGGCCGGAGTGGTGACCATTCTTTGTGTGAGCGTGGCGGCGATTGTGTTTCCTCTACGCCGTCCCGACCTGTTTAAAAACTCGCCGGCGAATGTGAGGATTGCGGGTATTCCGCTGCTGCCCGTAGTTGCGGTACTATCTATAGCGGTGATGATTGGTCTGGCGTACCTGGTGCTTTCTTACCAGTCACTTGGCATTGCTACGCCTCAATTGGGGCCGCTGCCGGGCTTCATCTTTATGGGAGCTCTCATCGTAATCGGCCTGGTGATCTTCTATGTGGCGCGTTTTGTGAGGGCGCGGCAAGGAGTGAATCTCGACCTCATTTACAGCGAACTGCCGCCCGAGTAAATGCTAGCATCATGAAAAAGACGTGGTGAACGCCAGGGCGAAGATTCTTCGCTGTGCTCAGAATGACAATCAGGGGGCCAAAGCATGTCCAATGTGAATGGAAATGATCGCGCGGATACTTCAAATCGTTCGTTACTGGAAACCCTTTTCGGGCAGACAAAGCCGGTGATCGCGATGATGCACCTGCTGCCTCTGCCTGGGCGCCCACTTTATGACAGTAAAGCAGGAATGGCAGGCATAGTGGATGCGTTGAGGCGCGACCTGGATATCTTACAAGATGGCGGAGTGGATGGCCTGCTGTTTTGTAACGAGGGAGATCGCCCGTACAGATTTCATATTGATCGTGCGCCCATTGCCGCCATGGCAGCGGTCATTGGAGAATTGCGCCCGCATATCCGGCTTCCTTATGGCGTTGACCTTCTCTGGGACCCGCTGGCCGCCATCGCGGTAGCCCAGGCCGTGCAGGCAACATTTGTGCGCGAGGTCTTCACCGGCGTCTACGATAGCGATATGGGGTTGTGGCAACCGGATGCTGCCGCGGCGCTGGACTACCGGCGGCACATTGGCGCGCAACAGGTGCGCCTGTTTTTCAATATCGAGCCTGAGTTTGCGCGCCCTGTTTCGCCTCGCCCAATTGGTGCGCTGGCCCATAGCGTCGTTGTTTCTTCGCTGGCCGATGCCATTCTCATTTCGGGAGCCATGGCGGGCGCGGAAGTCAACCTCGATCATATTCGCGAGGCCAGGGCCGCTGTACCTGGTACGCCCGTGCTGGCCAATACCGGCGTGAAAATTGAAACAGTGCGTGACACCCTGGCCGTTTCCGATGGCGTCATCGTCGGCACAGGCCTGAAATACGACGGCTACACCTGGAATCCCGTCGATGCGGAGCGCGTTCGCCGTTTTATGGATGAAGTTCGTGCCGCGCGTGCTTTGAGTGAGGCACATCCATGATTGCTCGCTATGTGCTGGGTATCGATGTTGGTACAACTGCTCTGAAGGCGATTGCCTTAGAGCGCGAACAGGGTATCGTGGCGCAGGTCGAATTACCCCATGAGTTGCGTTCTCCTCATCCTGGCTGGGCGGAAGAAGATCCAGAACAATGGTGGGCAACTTGCTGCGAAGCCTGTCGTCGCCTGCTTCAAGTAGTTCCGCCGCGAGCCATCGAGGCGATAGGAATCTCCGGGATGGTGCCTGCTCTGCTCCTGCTCGATGCCTCTGGTACTCCACTGCGGCCCGGCATTCAGCAAAATGATGTGCGCGCGATTCAGGAGGTCGAAGAGTTACGTGCCGCCGTGGACCCGCGAGAATTTCTGCGCATCACTGGAGGTGTTCCGAATCAGCAAAGCATTGATACGAAGTGGCGCTGGCTGGGGCGGCATGAGCCTCAAGTTGTCGAACAGACTGCGCATATGTGTGGCTCGTATGACTTCATCGTCTACAGGCTCACCGGTCATTACTCACTGGAGGAGAACTGGGCTGTCGAAAGCGGCCTGTATGACGTAACGCGGCACCGTTGGCATCGACCCTACCTGGAACACGCCGGCATCGATCCCGCCCTGTTGCCCCCTGTACATGCGCCGGTGGAAATTGTGGCCGGGGTAAGCGAAGAGGCCGCACGATTGACGGGCCTCCTCAGCGGCACTCCTGTAGTCGCAGGTAGCGCCGACCATGTAGCGGCAGCGCTGGCAGCGGGGCTTACCCAGAGCGGCGATGTTTTGCTGAAATTTGGCGGCGCCGGCGATATCTTGTATTGCGATGCGCGCCCCGACCCCGATCCACATTTCTACTTTGACTATCACGATATTCCAGGCCTGACGCTGATTAACGGTTGTATGGCCGCTAGTGGCTCGCTGGTCAAGTGGTTTGCTAAAGAGCTGGCCGGTGGCACATCTCCACAGGAGCTGGATAGCGAGGCGCAGCTGGTAGAGCCGGGCGCGGGCGGAATTGTCGTTTTGCCCTATTTCCTGGGGGAGAAGACGCCCATTTTCGACCCGGCAGCGCGTGGTGTTTTCGCCGGCGTGATGTTACATCACACCCGCGCACATTTGTATCGTGCTGTACTGGAGGCAGTTTGTTACGGCTTCGCGCATCATTTGACGCTCCTGAAAGAAGCGGGACGGCCAATCCGCCATGTAGTGGCGGCTGATGGCGGGAGTCGCAGCGCGCTATGGATGCAAATAGCTGCTGATGTCGTAGATCTGCCCGTACAGGTAGTAGCAGGCCAGGCGGCTTCCGCTCTCGGAGCCGCGTACGTAGCCGCTATGGGGGTGGGTATGTGTACTGATTGGAGTGATATTGCTCGCTTTATCACGCGGGGGCCGGTTTATTTTCCGCAAATCAGTGCAGTGCAACGGTATCGCAAGGGTTTCGCACTATACCGGGACCTCTACACGCGTTTGCAAACCTATTTACCTGAACTCGGCCAGCTCGATTATTGATACCTGCAGGCTCTACCCTCTTTTCCAGAGAAAAACCGCCTGTCTTAAAAGGATGGAAGACCTGGTGTTGAAGACTATGCCTTTGCGAGCCGCTTGCAGTAAAGGTCCGCGTGCTAGTGGAAAGCCGTTTCTTTCTCGATGCTGGTATTTGTTCTCGTGGTGAGTGGGCTGGTCTTCATTGTTGGCTTTCCAGGCCAATCCCATTCTCAGTTTTGAAGCTTCAACCATCGACGCCGGACAAAACGGGTAGTACAGGTAATCGGAAATAAAGAGGTGTCAGCGGTTGACCTCTTCCGGCAGCTCGTACCAGGCAATACGCCGACCCGCTAGCGCGCGTATACGCCAGCCCGTGGATTTCGGCGCCTCCTCCATCAGACGCCGGATCGTCTCGATACGCTCATTCACAAGTGCAGCTTCTTCAGGCTCCAGCAACTCGGTTGCATGTGCTTTTATCTGCTCGAAGTTGTCATTTACTGTTGTAAACCAGCCCCAGTCTTGTCCGCACAACCGCGTTATGATGCTCACATCCAATTCTTCGCCCGGCTGCCTTGAGGATTCTACAGGCGGGAAATCGAGCAGCAGCGCGAGTACATCCTGGATATCCTTCGTATTCAATTGCACGATCTGAAGCTTGGTCAATAGCAGATCAGCGGGGCTGAGCGTCAAGGGATGGAGGTGGAGGCGCTGGTCGAGCGACAGCTTGTGGCACATCTCGAAACTGCCCACGAAGATATCCACCTGCCGCGATCTCGGCTCATCATAAAAGAGCAGCCGTTTTTCGCCATGCAGGGCGTTGAAACGACGATTGGCTGAGTAGCCGTTAGCGGTCAAAAGGCTGGTAAGAGCGCGAGTCTGCTTGCTGCCCACGACAAAATCAAGATCAGCATAGCTGCGATTGAGCGCACGATGGCTAGCATGCGGGCAGCACAGCTGTATGGCAACACCGCCCAGCGCGCGCAGCGTAATTCCTTTCTCTTGTGCCAGCGCAATCAAACGTTGCGCCTCTTCCTGCCCCGCCTCAAGCGTCGGAGGTTTTTCGTCATGCGAACTGCTGGTATCAGTATCGGGTTCTGGTTTCATCTTGTACCCTTTATATCGTGAAAAAGGACCTCTCACGTGTCATGCTGAGCGGTTTTTTGTTGGCTTGCTACGCAAGAACATACCCATGTTTAGAATGTTATACCACAAAACCCCCCTTTCCAAGTAACTGCATAGCCAGAACATCTCTTCACGTCAAAAATCCAGGGAAGCCGTGACGCGCTCGATGAAATCGGGGGTGATGCCGCGCTGGTGAATGATGCCGTACCAGCGCTCATCTGCCAGTGTGCGTTCGCGCAACGTCTTCAAGGCAGTGATGACATCGGCGCGGCTCAGCCCGTTGGCGCGGGGAGAATGCGGCAAGCCTACACGTTGCATAATGGCCTCGATCTCTTCAGGGGCATTTTCCTGGAGCTGGCTCATCAACTGAATGCCCAGACCGACAATCCAACCATGCACAAACGTGCGCCGTGTCAGATACTCGACGTTGTAGGCAAAGAAATGCTCTGGCCCTTCTTCAGCCCGGTAGTGGCCGAGGGGAATACAGATATCGTTAATTTCCAGGTAACATTCGACAATGGTGCGAATGCCCTCATCACTGAGGGTGCGAATCTCTTCCGCCGCTTCATCTAGCCGCCGGATGAGCCCCCGTGCGCGTTCCACAGCCTCCGGCACATAGCCTTGCGGTTCCTGCCCCACATCATAGGCCAGCTTCCAATCGAATGAGGCTGTGTGAATGGAGAGGATATCACCGCATCCGGCAATATTGAGTTCGGCAGGTGCTGTACGAATCAGGTCGTAATCGACCACTACCAGTTCGGGTGTGACTGCGCCGATATACTCCACGCGGCCATTGTTGCGCACTCCTACCGCCTGCGTGACATAGGCATTGGTGGAAACTATCGTGGGAATAGTGATCAGTGGGCAGCCCCGTTTCCACGCGATGTACTTGCCCATATCCATTGCCTGTCCACCGCCAACGGCAACGACAGCATCGCACGAGGGCGCTATTTGCTCGATCTGCTTGGCATGTTCCAGCTCCATATCCTGTACGTCAATCACCTTCACCGGCTGCGCGCCGATCTGCCCCTTGACCAGTCCCCAGGGAACGGGCATACTGGTGACGACATAGCGTCCAAACTGCGAACCGAGACCATGAACGAGGCCGCGCCCGAATTCCAGGTGTTTGACATTAGCATGTTGTAACTGTTCGAGTAGAGACATGGATGTTTCCTTTAGATCCTTCGTTGCACTCAGGATAACAGGTGATAAACGGCATAAAGTGCATCGATCATGGTCTGACAGAGCTGCTCGCCGGCCTCTGGCGCAACCTGTGTGGCCTCGCACTCATAGCCGCCTTCTGTATAGATGTTGGGCGTTGGCACGTAGCCGATGAAGCCGTTTGCCAGACCGAGTACCAGCGTCGTAGCGAACGGCGAATGCTCCCGCGCCTGCATACCATACATGCAGAAGAGTTCTGCCGGTTCTGAAACGAGACCTACGCTGATACCATCGCCTTTCAACCCGAATGCCGTGACTTCAGCAGGCATATAGGGCTGCCCCAGGTGCTCGCGATTGTAGAGCCGGTAGCGAGCCACTGCCAGGCGCATCTCGATATCCCAGGCCCGTCTCTCGTCGCCTTCCGCCACAAAGCGCCGCTGCTCCTCTTCCAGAAAGCGAATATACTCCTGTTGTCGTTCGGGTGAGGCGGCGAGATTGAGCGGCAGTTCCGTGCGGCGCGTCGCGGTTTGAATACGCACCTCGTCCCGGGTCTGTGTGCTCAATGCCACCTGAAGCGCCTCTGCGCCCAGAATCGTTCCCAGCCGCTCGGCGTCTGCATATGTTCCCGGATGCACAATGGAGTTCATGTCACCCTGCGCTCCGTTGGCGAACATCGCCACGGCATTTCCTCCCAGCACCCGTTCAAGAAAATTGACGGCGTAGCCAACGTAATCGGCGGAAATTTCGAGATTCGGGCCAAGCACAACCGGGTGACAGGCATAGCTGAGCAAAACTGCCAACACGCCACCTGTCGTAGCATCATCCACCCGCAACACGCCCACCTCGCGGTCGGTAATGCCATCGGGGTTTCTGCCCAGAAATGGCAAGCCGCGCAAGGTGCCATCCGGCAAGATCTCGCGCCGGTTGATGTTGATAAAGCAGGTGCCGCTTCCTGCTCCCACGCGTGCCGGCCGCTGCCTGCGCTCTGCCATGATGACCGCGCTAGCGATGAGGCGTGGCAGCAGGCGAAAATAGTGCTCGTCTGCCTGCCCCGGCACCAGGTCGCTGGGCGGAAAAGGGCGAACAATCGGCCCCGAGTGCGTATGCGTGCAGGCAACAATGAGATGCTCCGGCGCAATACCGGTTTCGCGTTCGACAATGGCGCGCACTGCTCCCACTTCCTCGTCATCCAGGCCGATCAGGTCGGTTGTCACGATGGCAACGGTGCGTTCGCCATCTTTGAGTACCAGGGCGCGGGCGTACAGGTCGTCATGCACATCCTGCGCTGTCTGCTTGCGTCCCTCCGCCGCAAAATACCCTGAAAGTGGGACTCCGATTGGTGGCGTGATGACCACGCGTGCCGCGCCTGCTTGCAATGTTTCCATAGCCTGTCTCCTTCCTGGTTATCCTTCTGTCAGCAGGAAATCCTCAATGCCTTTTCTGCCAATCTGTACCAGTGCGCCGCGCAGCACGCCTTCGCCATACTCGCTACCTGGATTGATGCAGAGCGTGCGTCCCAGTTTCACGTTGCCACGCGACTCGTGAACGTGGCCGTGCAAGGCCAGCATCGGGGAGTAGCGTTTGATGACGTTTGTAACTGCTGTGCTGCCTACTGGCACCATCTGCACACCGCCTGGCAAAACCAGGGGCTTCAAATTGTTATCGAGCTTTGGAGCCTTATCGAGCGGAGTATTGTAGGGTGGAACATGTATGTTGTAGATGGCTTTCGTCTGATTTCTCACCTGCCTCGCCAGCCCATCCAGCAACTTTTCCAACTGGTCTTCCGGCAATTCACGTGGGCTGTGCCAGGGCGTGATATTCGTCGTACCGCAGGAGATCATCTCGCACTCGCCTTTGAGCACCACGACGCGCTCCTCCGGATTCACCACCAGTCTTCCCCGATTGAGGATGGCATCGATAGCGACGGGATCATCGTTGCCCGGTGAAATGTAGCATTCGACGCCCGTGCCGCGCAGCCGCTCCTCGGTAAGCTCCATCCAGCGGTTGATGGACTCGCAGGCCAGCTTCACAAAAAGCTCCTCAACTTTCCCCTGATCCTCACTCAGTGCGGCCACTTCCTCCGGCGTGAGCAGCGCCGGATAGTAGCCAGCATCCCGTAGCTGTTTCTGTGCGTTGACCAGCTCGCTCCCACTGACCTGGTGCTCTTCGCCATGCCAGCGAAAGCTGTAGGTACCGGAATCGCCCTCCACGATAGGCATGATCAACTTCCCCGTAATATCGCCACCCAACACAAGAACATCTGCCTTATAAAACTTTGCCGCGTTGATGAACTTGCGGAAGCACACATCCGACCCGTGAATATCGGTCACGAAATACAAACGAAAACCGCTCATAAAGAATCTTCCTTCCTATCCATCGCCTCCATCACAATGCCCGGTCCGCCAGATTACTCCATAACCTCACCACCCAGGACGACCACAAGAATTGCCTCTACTCTCTATGACCCCTTGCTGGCACATTCGCGCCGGCAAGCGGTGGATGGTAGAGCCAACTCTTGCGGTTGACCAGGTGGGGGGATGACCTGGCCTATGGTCTATTCTGGCGGAATATCCTTATACGCCTGCGCTATATCCAGCTGCCGGGTGCTCCTATTGATGAAGCGCGACACGAAGTAGAGCAGGGCGGGAATAATGATGCCAAGAGCAGTGAAGAAGACACCTTTCAAGAAAGTCGGGTCAAGCACGTTCGAGCTACCACCGAAAGCCGGGGAGGTGAAAGCGATGTAGCAGAGCACACCGTTCACAATCATCGAGAGCGCCCCCCAGATCGAGATGGCCGGTACGCCTAGAAAACGAGCACGCACGAAACCCGGAGCTTTCTCGAAGATGTCTGGCCGGCGGAAAGGAAAGATCACCGCCGCGAAGGAGATGATAATCCCGACCAGCGCGCTGAAGGCTGCCAGGCCAAGCAACTGCCCGAAGTAGTTCGTCTTGATCGTAATCAGGGTGAACAGTTCGATGACGATAGCTACAATCACCGTCGCGATGACCGGGGAGTGGAGTCGCTCGTTCACATCGGCCAGCCTGCCTGGTAGCAGCCGGTCGAATGACCAGGCGAAGAGGTTGCGCGTGCCGATCAGCACCGCCGGGGGCTGAATCCAGAAGATGGCGGCCAGGAACGTCAGGGCAATAATCATATGGACAATTGGGTTCGTGGTCACGAACAGGCCGAGGGCGGGCATTACCGCCGGGAAAGGCAATGCATTGGAGTTAGGGAAGGCCAGTCCATTGGTAGCCAGCGAGCCGATAAAATCCTGCCCGTAGTAATGGTAGATGGCGAGCATGCCCAGGCTGAATCCGATGGCCCCACAGATCAACGCGGTCAGCATCGCCCGCATCACCGAGGAGGGAGCCTGCTTGATTTCACCGCTGAAGTAGCCAGAGCTCTGGAAGCCGTTGTAGCTCTGGAAGGCGTAAATAACGGCCTGGAAGGTGTTGAAGAACACCGCAGCGGGCAGGATTTTGTAGCCATTCTTCGCTGCCGTAGCGAGCACTGCCGCGTAAGCTCCATTGCCTTGACTGGCGTTGAACAGCGAGACAAAATCGCTGTGCGAGGAGGCAAAGAGCAGGATGAGCCAGAAAATCGTGCCGAGCATGATGAAGGTGAACAGCCCGAACATAATCTGGCGCACGCGCCGCAGGCCGAGCAGAAAGACGCCCAGCAGGATTAACGTGACAACCGTACCAACCGTGACGGCGCCATAGCCGGTAGTATCGGCGCAGAATGCCGCCACATTGTCCAGTCCGATGATGTGGAAAACCGGGGGCAAGAACCAGGTTGCCATCAGCAGGCTGTTGAGGCCGGCGCTGGAAAGCAGAATAAAGGTGACGAAGAAGTTGACCCCGAAGCCGATGGCCGGGTGCAACACCCGGCTGGCCCAGACATAGTCGCCGCCGGAGCGGGGCATGGCGGCAGTAAACAGGGCATAGACCATGCCAATGGTGAGCATGGCGGGAGCAGAGAAGATGAACGCCAGGGGCATGTTCGCCGCCGGAAAAGTTGAGGTTCCCGTCGCGAATGCTGCCACCTCCGACAGCCCGAGTGGAATGTTCAGAATCGCGAACACCATGATGAACGTATCAACCCACGAGAGTTCGCGTACCAGTCCTGTCGCCTGGCGGACAAAGACCGCTGCCGCTGGCCTGCCGCTTTCGATTGTATTTGCCATAAGACCTCCGAAGCTGTGGTGAAAGAACAAAACACTAAAAGAGATACGGAGACGAGCAACGATGTCGAGCTTGCCTTCATGGCAATTTCAGGAACCATATCTCAATGCGAACAGCCTCATGCACTCATAATGCCGGTATTTCAACCGGATGAGCGTACGAATTTACCTCCTTTCAAGCCTTTTTCGTCTCTTGAGCCTTACACTTTTCACATCCCTTCTTACTCACACTCAGAAGCAACTTGCCCGGCAAACTCGGGCGTGATCTGTCGCAGGGTAATCACGCTCGAGGGAAATGCTTCGGCTTCTGTATAGTGCCGCAGCGTCAGCAGCGCATGGGTGAATGCTTCGCGGCTGATACCCAGTTCATGAAGCCGCCAGGGACAGCGTACCCGCTCGATCAGCTGTCTCACCCACTGCACCCGGTTCTCCTGTAATCTCGCCATGACGTAGGTGCAGAGACAGATGAGTTGCCCGTGAACATAGCCCTGCCCTGTGATGTATTCGATGTTGTACGCAAGAAAATGTTCGGAGCCTTCCTCCGGTCGGCTGCTTCCCGTTTGCAGGCAAAGGGTATTCTCGCACACAAAGCTTTCCATGATATAGCGCAACGCCTCCTCGTCACAGCGCGAGATGGCTTCGGCCCATTCATCCAGTCCATCCAGGATGGTGCGGACCTGTCCTGCAACCAGGGGATCGTAATCATTGCTGCCATGCTGCCAGTCCCAGAGCGCCGTGTGAATGGAGAGCAAATCGCCAATGCCTGCCCGGTTGAGGTCTGCTGGAGCTTTGCTGATGACCTCGAAGTCGACGGCAATGGCATCGGCCACTACGAAGCCAATATAGCGCACGCGGCTGCCTGCTCGCACCGCAATCGTATTTGTCACTGCCGCGTCGACAGAAATAATGGTTGGAGCGAGCATCAGGGGGATGCCGCGTTTCCAGGCTACGTATTTCGCCGCGTCCATCGCCTGTCCGCCACCAATGCCCATCACCATCCCGATTGCAGGCAGCATACGCTCCATCTGCGCCAGTTCCTCCTGTTCCATCGAATGCAGGTAGATTACCCGCGCCGCATTGAAATCGGTAAATTGCTCGCGGGCACTGGTCCAGGGTTCAGGCTGTGTCAAGATGGCACAAATGCCACCGGTGGAATCCTGCTGTATCTGGCGTGCTGTCTCCACCAGAATGTTGTGTCCGTAGACCAACGATGGCTGCATGGCGCGTTGCAGCAGATCGACGGGAATGTGTTCAAACATGGCTTGCCTCCTCCATCCGCGCCGTAACCAGCAGGGCTGCTCCGCGCAGTGCGCTCTCGTCCCCCAACACCGCTGGAACGATGGAGACCAGTGAGCCGAGCGGCGGGATAGCGCGTGCTACAAAGGCTGCTCGGGCGTGTGCCAACAATCGGTCATTTGCTTGCACCACAGCACCGCCCACGACGATAATCTGGGGGTCAAAAGCGGATGCCACCGCTGCTAATCCAAGACCTAAAAAATCCCCTGCCGTTTCGATGATCTGCCCTGCTACGGCATCGCCTGCTGCCGTCGCCTGCATCACCTCGCTAGCGGTGAGTAGGGCGGGATTCTCGTGGAATGCCGACAGTATTGTCTTCTGGCCGCTCATTACTGCCTCCCTTGCCCTTGCCGCGATGGCTGAGCCGGAAGCTACAGCCTCAAAACAGCCAGCATTGCCGCAGGAGCAGGGTGGCCCATTTCTGTCGAGCGTGATATGTCCCACCTCACCGGCAAAGCCGTGTGCTCCACTATAGAGCCTGCCATCGATAATTATGCCCGACCCGATGCCTGTACTGATTGTCACATAGACGGCAGAATGGGTTCCGCGGGCTGCTCCCAGATGCCACTCAGCCAGGGCTGCACAATGCGCGTCATCGTCGATAGCAATGGGAACATCAAACTGGCGATGGAGCAGTTCAACGAACGGCACGTCGCGCCAGGCGAGATTAGGCGAGAAGATGACAGTACCACTCTTGCTATCCAGTGGTCCCGGCACGCTGCATCCGATGGCTTGCAGTGCCACTACATCTGCCCCAACTTCCCACAGCAATTCATTCAATATGGCTCCAGCACGTGCGATGACCTCTTCCGCTCCACGTGTTGCCAGCGTCTCAATGCGTCGCCGTGCCAGCAAATCTCCTTGCTGGTCGATCAGACCCGCCAGAATTTTTGTGCCGCCGATATCCAGCGCGCCGGTGAGCCGGGACGTGTTCATACCTCAATGCCTCCTGCCGGCCAGACCGCCTGCACCACTGCTTCGGCCTGCTCTATCGAACGAATTAAGGGATGGGCAACCAGCGCCTGTAAAGCCAGGTCGCGCTTCTGTTCAACAATGGCTGGTACGGCCAGCGCCTCATATGCTGCCTGTGCATAAAGCAAGGCCCGTAAGCCCTCTGAAAGCGTATCCTCCGGGATCGGCAGTGGGTGGATGCCGCGCCGATTAATATGGACTGGAACTTCAATCACGGTCTCAGATGGCAGCCAGGAAACCTGATCGTTGTTTACGATATTGACCACCCATATACTGTTGCGATCATTCACCATTGCGTCCAGCACCGGGATGATGATGGCGCTATACCAGAGGGCGCCACGCCTTCCCAGTATCCTGGATGGATCGTCTTCGGCTTCAGCCTGCTCGAAAGCTGCGAGCAGTTCCTTTTCCAGCTCTTGAAGCTGGCGGGCGCGTGGCGTCTTCCCCTGTTGTTGCGCCAGCATGCGCTGCGGGTGCAAGTAATAGCGCACGTAGGGAATGGGAATAGCGCGGGTAGCGCGGATATATGTGCTATCAACGCCCAGGTAAGGGAGTTGCTCAATCCGTTCAAGGGCCTGATCCATCAAGTCTCCTGCCTCATTATGGACACCGGTAATCCAGCCGAGGTGATTCATGCCCAGATAGTCGATATGGACCTCTTCACGTGGAAGCTTTACCAGCTTTGCCACATCCTCAGCCAGCGTCATCGGCGAATCACAGAGGCTGATGAAGCGCGTATCCGTATAACGGCCAGCAGCATGTTGAACTATCCCGGCGGGGTTTGTCAAATTGAGTACGACTGCCTGTGGTGCTACCTCATTGACCAATCGCAGCGCCTCAAGCACAGGGGGAATGGTGCGCAGAGCGTTGGCAAAGCCGCCCGGCCCAATCGTCTCCTCGCCTGCGATGCCGAGTGCCTGTGGAAAGGTTTCGTCGTGGGCGCGTGCTGCCAGCCCGCCGATGCGCACCTGGTTCAATACGTAATCGGCTCCTGCCAATCCTGCTCGCCAGTTTGTGGTAGACTCGACCTCTATGGGCGGATTGGCCTGCCTGACCAGCCTTTGACTGATCTGGCGTACCCGCTCCAGTTTATGTTCTGAACGGCCTGGACGCCCAAGCAGTATAACGCGCATTTCTGGCCTTGCATTGGCAGGCCAATGGAGCAGAGCATGGAAGAGTTCGGGAGTGCCTACACCACTTCCTCCCAGGACGGCAAGTGTGATTGGGGGCATCTTCACCTCCAGTGTTCATCCCGACGACAATGAACATGTATTAACTCAACCGGCGGTAAAAGTCATGGATAACTGCGCTTACACGTTCGATCTCGTCATCGCGCAGTTCCGGGAACATCGGCAGACAAAGGATTTGCTCGAACAGACGTCGCGCTACAGGAATTGGCCCGCAGTGGAAATGCTGATCGCGATAGGCAGGCTGATCCGGCACAAGCACCGGATAGATAATCTGCGTGCCGATTTCGTGTTCTGTCAAATAGGCACGCAACTCGTCGCGCCGAGGCGCAAGCACGGTGTACAGGTAATAAGCATGCGTACGACCAGGCGCGACAGAGGGCAGGACAAGAGATACATCTTCTAGATCAGCCAGCAACTGCCGGTAGCGGGCAGCGATCTCCTGCCTGCGCGCAATCCAGCCACGGAGATAGCGCAGCTTGACACGCAAGATAGCGGCCTGTATCTCATCCATGCGTTTCTGGTAGCCAATCATTTCATGGTGGTGCTTGACTTTCTGTCCCATATAGCGCAATTGCCGGATGCGTTCATCCAGCGCTGCATCGTTCGTCACGATAGCTCCGGCATCGCCGAATGCTCCGAAGGTCTTGGTGGGATAAAAAGAGAAGCAGCCGAGGTCACCAGATGACCCGGCAGGTATACCATGATAAAATGCCCCGTGTGCATGCGCTGCATCTTCAATCACGCGCAGTCCATGTCGCCGGGCAATCGCAAGAATTGGTTCCATGTCGCAAGGCTGGCCGTAGAGATGCACGGGAATAATGGCGCGTGTACGCCCGGTAATGGCCTCTTCAAGCAGGAGAGGATTTAGATTATAGGTATCAGCTTCCACATCGACAAAGACGGGGGTAGCTCCCACGTAGGTAATGGCAAAAACGGTGGCAATATAGGTATTGGGAACCGTAATGACCTCATCGCCGGGGCCAATGCCACAAGCCAGCAGTGCCAAATGCAGCGCATCTGTGCCGTTGCTGACGCCGATGGCATGACGGGTACCGCAAAAGGCCGCGTACTCTTGCTCGAAAGCTACCAGTTCGGGCCCCATTACATAGCGGCCACTCGGCAGAGTGCGATCAATGGCTTCGTGAATTTCCCGCTCAATCAGTTGATACTGACGTGCTACATCTTCAGCAGGAATGGGGGAAACCTCGCTGCCTGCTCTGACAGGTGGAGTGGATGTATTGATGATTTTCTGCCCGGTATTTTCTTGCAACATGCATCTCTCCAAGGAAGAAGAAATAGGCGAGCGTGACCGCCACGACAGGGACGATGCCTTGGAATGGCTTCCATGAAAGCTAGTAGCGTCGCCGATTGACATAAAACTGAAAATTTTCGCCCCGGTGATAATCATGCGAGGTGAGTACCGGTTTCCCCGTTCTGGTGAAATTGAGCTGTTCCATGCACAGCCAGGCTGTACGGCTTGAAACGCCAATCTGCGCACATAACTCTGTCGGGAGGGTGACGGCCCGGATGGTGGTGCGGCTACTGGCAATCTGCGCAGCCTGCTCATCGAAGAGACGCAGCAGCGAACCCGACCAGTCCAGCTCTTGCCACGCGCCCGGAATGAGCGTGCGAGGGAAGATATCGACGGAATAGATGAGCGGTTCACCACGCGAACTGCGTACACGCTCAAGCAGCAGGATAGATTGAGTCTCATCCAGTTGGAGCTGTCGCCGCACCTGTGGCGTGGGCATCTCCTCACGAATGCGCAGGACACGATTTTCGACGGTGTAGCCCATCTCTGTCATAAGTTCGGTGACGCTCTGCAACTGGGTAATGGGCTTGTGAAAAACCGCCTCGCGTGAGAGCACAAAATAGCCTTTGCCATGACGGCAATCAAGCAGACCTTCCTGCACCAGCCCCTTGAGTGCCTCGCGTACCGTCGCCCGGCTAGCCCCAAAACGCTCGCCCAGTTCTTTTTCCGAGGGAAGAGCACTACCTGCTGTATATTGCTCGTCTCGCAGCAGATCAACCACTGCTTCGCGCACCTGTTCCACCAACGATTGCCGTGCAATCGCCAGATTAGCCATGCCAACTCACCCTTCCTCAAAAGACAAATAACTGATAACAGATATCAGATGTCTGACATCTTATCAGATAAGTATACTGATGGATGTAGCCTTGTCAAGATCTTCATGTTGGTCGTGATTGTTGGTTAGTTGGTAAAAGTGGTATAAAAAAGGGAAGGAGAGAAACAAGCCGAAGGAGGAAACGCATGCGATTGCAGTTGTTGTTAGCGAAAGTGGAGCTCGAGCAGATCACGCCGCCCACCCATTGTGTGGATCCACAGTGCTCCAGTCAGAAGTTTCGCCTGCATCAGCCAGTCAAAAAAGTGCTGCGCGATACAGTCTATCAGGAAGTGCAGGTCTATCGCTATCAGTGCCTCAAATGCAAACGCACCTTTCGCGTCTATCCCCAAGGAGTCACGGCAGCGCAGAGCTCCTTGCGCGTCAAAGGACTGGCCGTCAAGCTCTATCTGTTGGGCTTAAGTTATGGAGCGACTTCGTTGGCGTTAGAGGCTCTTGGTGTCTCGATGTGTCGCAGTCGGGTCTATGATGCGGTGCAGGAAGCCGCAGTCGGGTGCCCGATCTCAAGCGCGAGCAGGTCTTCCAGGGACTGCGCACTCCTGCACTGGGAGCCGATCTGACTAGCGTGAAGGTCAAGGGGCACTGGTTGCCTCGCTTGGTTTCGTAGCGCAGCACCAGGTAATGGCCTGCTTTAGACGGACGCAACCCATGCACAAAGGCTTTGAGCGTCGAGAGGCTGCTGTAGCCTTGCGCTTGCAGGCGCAGCAGCATCGTCTCGCAGTTGTACAAGTGATCCTGCTCCATCCAGCTGCGGATCTGTCCCTTGTAGGGGTCGAGCACCGAGCCGCGCTTGGGATGAGGCACCGCCTCCGGTTTGCCCCGTAAGTAGCGCCGCACCGTATTGCGGGCGATGCCTAGTGCTTTCTCAAGAGACCTTTTCAGGAATGGATAAATGAGCTTCATAGGGACAGCGATAATAGGCGCACATGCGCTCAGCCAGTTGCTTGGCACTGAGCAAGCCATTGGGTTCGACCACGGCGCGCTTGCCATGCACCCACTTGGGTTCAATGGGATTGAGCCAGGGACTTTGCTTGGGCAGAAACAATGGGAGAATGCGCAGGCCTTTGCCCGAGGTCTTGACCTGCACGTTGTGCTCACGAATCCAGCTGCGCACGAGTTTGCTGGCATGCCAGGAGGCGTTGTCCCAGATGAGCAACCAGCAAGTCTTTCCCTGGGCTTGCAATTGCGTGCAGCACCCGTCCAGAAACTGGGTGGTGATGTCGCTCACCGGACGACCATCCACAAAGCGCAGCGACATGTGGTCGCGGATGGGGGCATCGGCTGGCCCTCGTTGCTACGAGCGGATGCTAACAGAATCTGGCAGCGACGAAGGACAAAGGCATCCGATGAACGCAAACCCGCTTCGATCTGCTCGCGTTCGTCCTGGCTCAAGGAGCGTACAAAGATAGGTGGTCTCATGCTTCTCAGTATACCACATTCCCAATCACCTCTCTTGAGTTTGCACCAGGTCGCCTCTGGCCCAGGTGTGGATGTCGGCCAGGCTGGGTAGACAAATGGACGATGCGCACGTGTGGGCTGTATGATCGTATGTGTGGTGCCGTCTTTAGACTCCATCATGGTAGAGTTTCCGTTTCGTTTTGTATCCTCGCCCCTCGGGAGGGAACCAGACGTCATGGAACCACAGGGCGCCCACAAAGATCACGAAGAGCAGCAATAGGGAGATGGACGTTAGCATAATGATGTCCTTTCCGGTTGTATTCCAGACGTCCTTCCTGCTCACTTTGAGCGCGATATGACGAGAGGAAGAGAGACTGCATAGAATGCAGCAGGCTCTTTCATAGCTTCTTGTCTCAGTAGTACATAAACTCCGACTCCAGCAGCGTACGCAACGGCTTTCTCGCGCGATAAAAGTACGTCTTAGCCGTTGTTTCTGGAATGCTAAGCGCCTGACCAATCTCGCGGAAGCTCAGTTGGGTAGTATAGCGGAGCAGCACGACCGCGCGGTAGCGTACGGGTAATGTCTCAATCGCATCAAGGAGCCGCTGTCGTAGCTCGTGCAGTTCGACCTGCTCCTCTGGCTGGAGATCCGGGTCAGGGAGCCTGGTAAGGCATGCGTATTCCCCCCCGCCTGGGAACGGCTCGATCTCAGAAAAGAGGATGGGCCGCCTGCGACGCAGCTCATCGATAGAGCGGCGACGTGCCACCTGGCTTAACCATGCCCTGAGCGTGTCCCCCGATACCAGTGTGGGTAACGAGTGGTACAATTGGAGGAAGACATGTTGCAAGACATCGTGTGCAAGGTGTTCATCGCGCACGATGCGGGAAATTAGGAGCAAAAGCAAGGCACTATATCGGTTGACCAGCATTTCGAACGCATCTTGATCGCCGATGTGTGCTTGTTGGATCAGGATATCATCTGTCGGCTCTGAGCGGTGTTTATTTGACATGAGGTGCGTTTGCATACATGTATCCTTGTTACTCTTCGAACCTCAAATAGTGAGGATGTCTCGCGGTCGCTACCCATGTACCGAACAGACTCACGAGCCCCCCACCAATACACCAGAGACAGAGCAGCAGCAACGAGATCACCAGACTCCCAGTCGTTCTGGCCGTCCCGTTTACTACGAGGTTGCCTGGATAGCTGGAGATGAGACTCACCAGAAAGGTGATGAGGTAGAAAATGGCTCCTGCAAGCGCGCCTGCCAGGAAGCCGAGCCGGCGTCGGACAGCTATTCTGCCCACGATCAAACCGACAACAAAGCCAATGAGCAGGCTGATTGTGAAATTGAGGAGTTCCAATCCTGCCAGGGCAAGAGCCGTCTTGACGGTCAACGTATCCACTGCAATTTGCTTGCTGGCTGCATGAAAGGTCCCCGCAAACACGAGGGTGACCAATATCGTCAGCAGGGCAGTCAACACCCCTGCAATGACACCGGCAATCGCTGCATAGTATAACCCCCTTTGTGGAAGGAAAGTGCGTTGCTGAGTACGTGGGCCGCTGAGTGGTACCTGAGGTGCATCTTTGAGCGTCCCAGTTGGTTCGTTGCCGGGCGGTCCAGCTGGCTCGCTGGTGATGGGTAAGAGATTTCCATCGCTGTGAGGGGAGTGCAGATCGCTCTGCAACGTTGAGTCTTGCATCTTGTTTCTCCTTAAATTAATGAATTGATGTTGTTTTCGCTTCTAAAAGATCACGATGAATATGATGCAGCTTGCCCTCAATCTCACGAATCTGGGAAGCCATGACACTCATTGGACATCGAGTACCACTTTTTTCCCTATCTCTGGTCCACGGTACTCCTTATCGCCGCCCCCATCCTCTACGCCTGGAGCCTCCACCAGTGACCACGTGTAAGATGGCCAGGAGAATACAGGCACCAATAAAAGCGATCACAATCGTCACAATCAGACTAGAAGAGCCTCCCAGCCCCAGGAAATCAGCCAACCATCCTCCGATGAACGCTCCAATCAGGCCCACCACTATGTCACCGATCAGCCCATAGCCTCCCCCACGCATCACCCGGCTGGCAAGAAAGCCAGCCACCAACCCAACCAGCAGCCACCAGAGTACATTTGTCAGACTCAGATTCACTGCAGCAAGCAGAACTAACGCAAGTGTCATGATTTTGTCCTTTTCTTGATACCGAAGTATCACTCTCTGCTCTTGACCGTCTTCCCGTCAGGCCCACCCACTCGGGCAGGGGAGGAAAGAGAGGTTCTGCTTTCAGTGTAGCTACCGAGCGTTATAGAAAGCGTTGTTCAAACGTTAAACGCCGTCTTCCCCGCTCAACTGCCTGCTTGTTGGCTCGTTTCGACGAACCAGAGCCATTTGTCGATGCCGCGGGCGATCTCGGTGAAGATAGCGGCGGTATCAGCATCCTTCAGTTCGCTCACCTGCTCGCTGGCGTAGCGTACATGTTTGCCAAAGGCGGTGAGCGTCGTCGAGAGCGCAGCGATATGGCCGTTGCCATCTGCTGTTAAAAGCCGATACTCATCGAGCGAAGTCCTCCTGGCGACCGCGTGTGCCGTTCCCTCAGCCATGCCGCCCAGTTGCACAATGTGCTCGGCAATCAGGTTCGCATACTCCTCCACTTCCCGGGCAACCTTGTCGAACAGTTCGCGCAGGGTCATGAAATGCGGCCCTTTGACGTTCCAGTACGCCTGCCTGCTTTGCAACTGCAGATCGATGGCGTCTGCCAGGCGGCGGTTCAACAGTTCGATGAGCCTGTCCTGCTCATGCAGGCCATTATTTTTCTTGGGCATGGGAGCACTCCTTTCACTCAAGTCGTATTTGTGCGATAATGGATAGGTTACTTGTGATAGGTACATTGAAACGCTCTCACATTCTTTGTTCCTTGTAGGTCGATATATCGAGTCAGTTCTCATGTCTGTATCTACTCTTCTCACATGATAGCCGCGTAGCGTTATGAGGAACGTTAAATGGGCAAGCTGTACTTGACATTACTGGGTCCACCAGAAGTGCGCCATGCTGATCAGGTGCTGTTGTTCTCCACACGCAAGGAACTCGCGCTCCTCATCTACCTGGCGGTGGAAGGCCGCGTCCATTCGCGCAAGCATCTCTCCGAGCAGTTCTGGCCAGAAGGGGACGCGAGGCATGGCCGCGCAGCGTTGCGTATTAGCCTGCTCCATCTGCGTCATATGCTGGGTGAGGGCGCCGATGCTTCCCCTGTCCCTCACTTGCTCATCCAACGCGACACCCTCGGTCTTGATCCCACCTCCGCTCTCGAACTTGACCTCCAAATCCTCCTGGAAGCCTGGAAGTCGGCGCGTGCCTCGGCCGGTACAACGCTGACCATACCGGAAGTCACGCGTCACCGGCTGCTCGCCCATCTCCAACATGCGGCCGGCCTCCCGCGCGGCGAGTTCCTGGAAGGCTTCTCGCTGCGCGATGCCCCGGCCTTCGACGACTGGGTGCGTTTCCAACGCGAATACTGGCACCTGCGTACAAATGAGGTCTTCGACCGGCTCTCCCAGCTACAATTCGAGGCAGGAGAGCTTGAGGCTGCTATTGAAACGGTCAGGCGCTGGCTCGTCCTCTCCCCACTGCATGAGGATGCCTACCAGCGTCTGATGCGCTTGCACTTCGCGGCCGGTGACCGGGTCGCCGCGTTGCACGCTTATGATGTTTGCCGGACGATGCTGATCACCAGCATGCAGACAGAGCCAACCTCTGAAACTGTCGGGCTGGCCAGCCGTATGCGCGCCGTTGCTCCTCCTCGACGCAGGGAAACACCCAAGCCCCCGGTAGCGTTCCTCGATGGGCCCCTGCTGGGACGAACGACGGAGTTGAGCACGTTGATCAAGGTCTACCATATGGCGCGACAGGGCCAGACGCAGGTCGTGCTGCTGGAGGGAGAGGTCGGCATTGGTAAGACGCGGCTGGCGAGCGAGTTTCTGGCCTGGGCAGAGCTAGAGGGGGCAGACGTGCTGCGGGGACAGGCCTTTGAAAGTGGTGGTCAGCTGCCCTACCGGCCCGTGATCGAAGCCTTGCGCCCACGCATTGAGCGAGAGAATGCCCCGGACGACCTGCTTTCAGATATATGGCTGGCGGAACTCGCGCGCCTGCTCCCCGAACTATACGACCGCTATCCCGACCTGCCCGCTCCTGTAGGGGAGAAGTTGGTGGCACGCAATCGGTTGTTCGAAGCGGTGGCGCGCCTGGGACAGTCTCTGGCGGCACGGACGCCGCTGGTGTTGTTCATCGATGATGTGCAGTGGGCCGATGCCGCCTCGCTCGACGTGTTGCATTATCTCGCGCGGCGCTTCGCGGAGAGCCAGGCGCCCGCGTTCCTGCTCCTGACGCTGCGCATGGAAGAGAGAGAGATGAGGCCCACGCTTGCCGAGTGGCGAACTGCTATGGAACGCGCCGTACCGCTGAGCCGCCTGCCGCTCGGCCCCCTCGCCTTTGAAGACATTGTACGCTTGCTCCAGGCACTTGGGGGGCCAGCGGGCAAAGACGAGCGGCGAACGGCGGACCTGGAACGCTTTGGACAGTGGCTGTTTGCTGAAACAGAGGGGCAACCGTTCTATGTGATGGAAACGCTCAAGGTGTTGCTCGAGCATGGCGTGCTCGCCTCTCACCCGAACGACGATGGCGGATGGACCATTGACTTTACCGCCGCCATGGAGCATGAGACGGTGGTACGTGGGTTCTTCCCACCCAGCGTGCGCGAAGTCATCTGCGCCCGGTTGTATCGACTTCCACCGAACGCTTTTGCGCTGCTGGTGGCAGGAACCATTCTCGGCCAGGGAATCACCTTTGCGCGCCTGTGTCAGGTGGCCGACCTCACAGAACGTGACGGACTCTCTGCCCTGGACGAGGTGCTGCACAGCGGTCTACTGCTAGAGTCGGAGCGCCAGGTAAGGCCAATGAGTGATGGGCGCTACGTGTTCGCGCACGCGAAGATACGTGCGGTGATCTATGCTGAGGCGGGGGAGGCGCGGCGCTCCATCTTTCATCGCCGTGCATTGGAAGTGTTGCAAGCGGTGCCTGAACCTGCGGCGGAACTGGCATATCATGCCCTGGCTGCGGGGCTGGTAGAACCAGCTTTCCACTGGAGTCTCGCGGCAGGCGATGAGGCGATGCAGGTGGTAGCCGTGACCAGTGCCATCTCCTACTACGAACAAGCACAGCACCTGATGGACGAGCGCTTGCATGGCAATGACCTGGGAGCCATGCTCCCTGCGCCGGAGATCGAGCACCTCTACACTCATCTGGGACGAGCATATGAACTGAACGCCCAGTGGGAGAAGGCGCGGGCGGTGTATACCTTGATGCTCGCGTATGCTCAGGATGCCTGTCAGTCGGTGATGGAGAGCACCGCCCAGAACCACCTGGCAATCCTGGCCACGCGATAGTCCTTCGATCTGGTATCTACTCGAGGCAGCGCGATGGCTTGCCGAAGCGTGCGGTGAGCGGATGCTACTCGCATAGACTCGCTGCGTGCAGTCACCTTTCCTCCAATTCTGCGTCGCTGACGGGTCACCATAACAATGATACCACTGGCGAATCCTCCTAGTAGATATACAGGAGAGAAAAGTATTTGCTAAGATAGAGGCATATCATAGGAAAGAACATGCATCAACTGGTGCTGAAGGAGAACTGATATGTCGCTGCACCCTCAAGTGCTCTGTCCTATCCCTGAAGAACAGGCTGGTACACGAGTCCTGGCCCTCCAGGTGCAACAGAGGCGAAGTTGCCCAACGGCAAGGCCATCTGGTGCGTAATCTTATCCGTCTCGCAAGCGTACCTTTGCACAGAAACCAGGTTCTCGCAATGACCTCCTCTAAGGAACTGCTTCCTCTGGTCATGTGACGACTGGAACGATACCATCAGTTCACTGGCCGGTACCGGCACAAGGGTGACGTACTTCCAGTACAATAACTACGGCGGCAGTTCCCTCACCATTCCTGCCAACACGCCGATTCCTGACCTTGGAAAGCTCGGCTAGAACAATGGCATTTCGGCGGTCGTCAACCGGGGATAGTAGATAGGGGTAGTGCTGTGGAATAGGTGGCTGAGGGGGCCAATGACTATCCTCTGTCTCTGATTAACATTTTTTTAACGCTTTATTTAACGCCGGGTGGTTAGTATGCTCTTAGCTACAAATCATCAGGACGTATTGCGGCAAACATAGGGAGATTCTTGATCAAGCCTGGTTCCAGCTTGAAGCAACATGAAGCCCGTGAAAAGCAGGTGAGGTATGAGCAATAATGTAAGCCGAAAGACGCAGGAGCTTCTTCCTGAGCAGGCCAGACCTGCTCTCCTTCTAAGAACAAGTGCAAACATCGCGCTGAGTAATGCAGGGCTTGCAGAACAATGCCTCCTGGAACTGGGTGCCTATCATCGTAGCGAGCCATGCGACCAGCCCTTTGGGCTTGAACTCTTCCGCCGCGCGACCGTCGAGGGTGACCTGGAGGCGCGGGAATGGGTGCAACGCTGCTTCGGCGAGATCGTGCTCACCTGGCTGCGCCGCCATCCGAGCGGAGCGACAGCCTGCCGCCTGGAGAGCGAAGAGAACTTCATAGCGCTTACCTTCGAGCGCTTCTGGCAGGCGACCGCCTTGACCCAGCAGGTGTCATGCAAGACGTTAGCAGCTGCCTTGCAGTACTTGCAAGCCAGCCTCCACGGGGCGATCCTGGATACCTTGCGCGCTTACTCGCAGCCTAAGGAGTCCTCGTTGCCGGAGCCGGGTGAGGCTGGCGCAGAAGATCAGACTGATAGCCTCGCGGGCTGGGAGATTCTCCAAACGTCGCTACCCCACCGGCGTGAGCGGCGGCTGACCTATCTGCTCTATCATTGCGGGCTCCAGCCCAAAGAGATTGTGCAGTTCTGCCCGCAGGAGTGGAGCGATGTGCAGGAGATTTACCGCATACGGAGCACTATCCTGGATCGGCTCACGCGCAATGCGAACTAACTCCAGTGCCGGCTCAACCAGGAGGGACGTTCGTGGAGTGATAAAAATTTCCGCCCAGAGGTCCGTTCGATCAAATTTTGATCGAATGAACATACCACACCTTAGGTTGTACAAATTGTGGCGCTGATCGCGCAGAAGCACCATGATCAGTTCACAAAAAAACAAAACTCGAAGCCCATGTTTGAGTAAGCCCATCTCGAACAGAGACCAGCAATACCAGGCTTTATAGGAACGAGAATCTGATGCAAGTATCACACAACCTGGAGGTATCCCTCCCAGGCGCCGTCTCCTGGCAAGCAGAGCAGGACGATACGCAACTGGTGAAAGCCAGTCAACAGGGGGACCAGGATGCCTTTGCCCTGCTCGTGCAAAGACACCAGCGCCGCGTCTTCAATATAAGTTTGCGTATGCTGCAGGACTACGAAGAGGCCAGCGAGGTCACGCAGGAAGCGTTTCTGGCTGCATGGCAAGGACTGCCGTCGTTCCGTGGCGAGGCGCGCTTTGCAACCTGGCTGTATCGCATTGCCTACCATTGTTCTTTGCGACAGCTTGAACAGCACAAGCGGGGGAGAGCTTTGCAAGCGGCCATACAGGAGGAACAGATCCGCGAGGAGGTGAATAAGGAGAGGCAGGTAGAAGCTATTCTGGAGCTACGCGACTGGCAGATCATGGTGCGCAAGCAGATGGAGAACCTGCCAGCCAGGTACCGCATGGTGTTGATCCTGCGCTACCTGCAGGAAATGACGTATGAAGAGATGGCCGGGGCCCTCGCCATACCTGTTGGCACGATCAAGACCCACCTCTTTCGGGCCAGGCATCTCCTGAAGGAACGACTGCATAACGCTTTTTCTAACGCTCCGTAGCTCTCCTTAAGAGCCGTATGCATTGAGGAGACCTCTTCAAGAGGGAAAAAGCATGGTAGAGAGAAAATAGCGTGCAAGAACAAGTGAAGCAACAGCATATTGCGGTCAAGGTTTACCGAACAGACGAGCGCCTGATGGTCGCATCTCCTATGGCTGGACTGGAACCCGAGAACATTCTGGTCGAAGGGATCTATTCCTGTGCTGCTCTTTGCAGGCGTGATTGCGGATACGCCAGGGATCGAGACGGTCATATATCTGCCAGCGGTAGCCATTCTGGGACTTAGCTGGTGGGCGGCACGCTACAGTATTCATGCTTGAAAGTCCTAGTGGATTAAGGGATCTCATGCGGAGGCAAGCGAGACCGCGCTTTAGGAACGAGGACCTGATGCAAATGGCACAGCGCCTTGTCGGTTCAGAGTCAGGGTAAGTTGTCTCCTAAAAGGAAGAAAGTTTATGTCTTCAGATACTCGTCCTCGTAATATCAGAGACGTTGATTCTGTAGCAGTGATCGCCAAATGGATCCGACGATGCGGCCTGCCACTCGCCATTCTCGCATGGACGGGAGTCGCCCTGCTCATCCTGTGGCTTGCAGGACACGTGATCCAAACCTTGCTTCTACTCACGATTGCGGCCTTGCTCGCTTATGCGCTCGCGCCTGCTGTGAAGTTGCTGGAGCGCGTGATGCCGCGTTTCCTCGCCATCCTCATTGTCTACCTCATTGTGCTAGGTCTTCTCAGTGTGCTGCTCTACCTGATTGTGAGGACCGCGATCGAGCAGTTCATCGCGCTCTCCGGCTATGTGCGGTTTTTGCTGACGCCAGGAAAAAGTGGCCAGCTCACGCCCTTAGAACAAACAGTGAGATCCCTTGGCATCTCGCAGAGCCAGATTGACTCGGCACGTGATCAGATCGTAGCCAGCATCGAAGGCTTCGCAGGGAGTGTTGTCCCGCTGCTCACAGGACTCGTTGGTGCCCTTCTGGATGTCATTCTGGTGGCAGTGCTCAGTATTTACCTGCTCGCCAGTGGCTCTCGTGTGTCCGACTGGTTACGCCGGAACATGCCGGATCAGCAGCAAGGAGCTATGAGGTTTTTGTTAGATACCCTGCAGCGTGTCGTGGGTGGCTACATTCGCGGTCAGTTGATTCTGTGTGGGCTGATTGGCCTCCTCGTGGGAGTCGGGATGCAGATTATCGGCGTGCCGTTTGCCCTCTTACTGGGTGTACTGGCGTTCGCCTTAGAGTTCATTCCAGTATTGGGAACGCTGGTCTCTGGTGCGATCTGCGTGCTTCTCGCCCTGACCAGGGGGTGGGTCTTCGCTGTGATCGTGCTGGTCTACTTTGTTGTCGTGCATGTGCTTGAGGGCGATGTGGTGGGGCCGCGCATCGTCGGGAAGACCATTGGCCTGCACCCGGTTGTTTCTCTGGCTGCGCTGATCGCTGGGGCCGAACTCTTTGGCATCGCTGGTGCGCTCCTGGCTTCGCCTGTCGCAGGGGTACTGCAGGCACTGCTGATTGCCATCTGGTCACAATGGCGCGTAACCCACCCGGGTGAGTTCCGGAGGGCGAAAGATGACATGACTGAAAAGGTGGAGGAAACCGTTACAGAGACGCCGGGCGATCCAGAACCAACAATGAAGTCGCTTTCGTAGGTCGCTTCATCTCTTCTTTACATCCATCGTGACCTTTTAGAAGCGAAAACAGCCAGTTGATAAGGATATGCTACAAAGCCTGTGAGGGGTCTAGATTGCTTCCCTCACAGGCCTTTATCGTTCATAGATGGCAGTGAACCATGTACGGAGGAAGATATCCCGCCCTGCTTCTGTACAAGAGACCAGCCGCCAGCCCTGTTCTACGTGTCGCTTCAAGTCACGTTCATACTTGCGATGTGATGAACGGAACAGACCGGGTCTGTAACTCTTCGATGCTTGTTGTGTGGTGATCTGCTGTGACATTGTTTTTCCTTTTGCAAGGTGTAGAATATTAAGAGTGTCTCTACACGTCTCTTCAGCTCATGTATGAATTCGCGTATAGCGGCGTGTCGGATCCCAGGCCTTTTGAGTTGTATCACGATCGTTCCCCTGCTCTGGTTGGAGATGTCCTCGCGCTATCAGCACCCGGCAATTGGCTTGATGCCATTGCTCACGCGGCGTATTTCCTGGGAACACCACCTGCACATAGTGATATCCTTGATTGGACGTGCGTCCAATCCAGATCCTCTCTGTCTGGTCGAGGGTGGGCATGGTCATAGGCTCCTTTTCCTTCTCGCGGCTTCCTCCTGGATACAGTTCCTGGGGAGTAACTTCGTTACGCTTTCTCGCTGGTATGCAGAACGCCTCAGGTCGGAGATGATGCCTGAAAGAACGTGTCCGAAAAGAGCGATGTGGCACATGGGATCATATTACGAGAAGTCACGCCAGGACTTCCTGCGTTCTTTCTCTCCCACTAAATGCTGTCCCTCTGACTTCGTATCCTCGCTCATCCATCCGGGGTCCGAAGAATTCAAGACGGTAGACGCCGCTGGGACACGTGACTTCATGATAGTAGCAGAACTGTGGGAAAACGGTTTGGACAGCGCTGCCATTGCTCACCTGTTGTGGTGGCAATGTGTGGAAGTGCTGGATCGCTTCGGCACGGCCAGCATATTCATAGACTTGCCCATCGGCGGCAATCACCGTGTAATGAGTGGTAGAGGGAAACTGCATACAAGGAACAAGGAAGGTGATGTCGCTATGATCGCTGCTCTCTAAGATCGTGCAGTCAGCAGAGAACCACTTTCTCCAGGAGGCATTCGAGAACGTTCCTCGTTGGAGGTCAAGATAGCACACGGCGTAGTCGGTTCCAGAAACGGCTCCTAGATGCTCCCGTTCATCCCCATTGATGATGACGCGCATGTTTTTACTCGCGCTCCAGTAGCCAGAGCCGCCTTTGGGATGCTCCGAGGCATGCTCGCTAAAGAGCAGAATGGGTATGCCTTGTTGATAGGTTGTACGGGCCTCTTCTTGTGAAACCTCCCTCCAGGTGGAAAGAGGAACAGAGAAGTTGCTACTCTTCTTCAGAGACGCTCTCTCTGGCAACTTTGATTTCGATGACTGCGATGAGGGAGGAACGTCGAAGTCGATGAGTTGCTTCATGGCACGAGTGAGGTCGGGAACAGAAAGTTCCTCTCCATTGCGCAATTGTGCATGGTACGTTCTTTCCAGCAGCCATTGTTCACTGAGTTGCTCTGAAAATGGGGCAATGATGGTCATCAGTTGTGTCCTTTCGCTTTTGCATTGTCATTGGAACAATACCCCAAGTACTGTTTCACCTATTTCTCATACACCACAGTCAATCGACCGGTATGTGCTTGATCATTCCCCTCTCCCGTATTGGTGACCGTGTGAACACGCCAGCCATCCTTTTGCATTTTCTTTATGTCCCTCCAAAACTGCTGCCTCGCTTCTCTCTTAAACATTCCTGGCGTATACATTTTGACCTGTTGCATTTTCACACATCTCTTTCACTAGCGTCGCTAGGTTCTCCATATTTATCAATGCGATAAATTATTTTTGAAATGACTGTTTGAGGTCATCTCTTGTTACTGTTGGGGCAGGGGGGTTAGCCTACACTGCCGGACATCTCCAACTGGATCAGGCGGTTCAGTTCAACCGCGTACTCCATAGGGAGTTCTTTGGTGATCGGCTCGATGAATCCGTTGACGATCAGCGAGTAGGCCTCGGTCTCATCCAGGCCACGGCTCATCAGGTAGAAGAGCTGGTCGTCACCGACCTTCGAGACGGTGGCCTCGTGGCCGATTTCGGTCTGGTTCTCCTCAACACGGATGGTTGGATAGGTGTCGGTGCGAGCGTTCTCATCGAGCAAGAGCGCGTCACAGCGCACACTGGACCTGGTGTGGTGCGCTCCCCGGTTGATGCGGACCAGGCCGCGATACGAGGCTCGACCATTCCCCTTCGAGACCGACTTCGAGAGAATCTGGGAAGTTGTATACGGAGCAAGGTGCGTGACCTTGGCTCCAGCATCCAGTTGCATACCATCACTGGCGAATGCAACCGAGAGAATATCCCCACGAGCGCCTGGCTCCATCAAGAGCACCGCCGGGTACTTCATGGTGACCTTCGAGCCCAGGTTCCCGTCGACCCATTCCATCGTGGCATCTCCATACACAGCGGCGCGCTTGGTTACCAGGTTGTACACGTTCTTCGACCAGTTCTGGATGGTCGTGTAGCGTACGCGCGCGCCTTTCATCACCTTGATCTCCACGACGGCGCTGTGCAGGCTGTCGCTGGCATAGGTCGGAGCCGTACACCCCTCGACATAATGCACATAGGAACCAGGAGCAGCGATAATCAACGTACGCTCGAACTGACCCATATTCTGTGCGTTGATACGAAAGTAGGCCTGCAGCGGAATTTCAACGCGCACGCCCTCTGGCACATAGACAAAGCTGCCGCCGCTCCACACAGCACTGTTGAGTGATGCAAATTTATTATCGGACGGTGGGATAACGGTGCCGAAGTGCTCTTTTAGCATATCGGGATACAGGCGCAGCGCCGTATCCATGTCGGTGAAGATCACGCCCAGCTTCTCCAGGTCTTCACGCACCTTGTGGTACACCGCTTCACTCTCGTACTGCGCCGTCACGCCCGCCAGGTACTTCTGCTCTGCCTGCGGAATACCCAGTCGATCAAAGGTGTCCTTAATGTCTGATGGGATATCGTCCCAGGTTTTCCCCTGCTTAGCGACTGGCTTGATATAGTAGTAAATGTTATCAAAATCAATGCCTGATAGATCGGCACCCCAGGTCGGCATCGGGCGCTTCTCAAAGAGTTCCAGGCTCCTCAGGCGGAACTTGCGCATCCAATCGGGCTCGCCCTTCATTTCGGAAATCTGCTCAACAACTTTGCGACTCAGTCCCCGCTCGGACTTGAACACATAATTTTCGGCCATGTGGAACCCAGGCGAGTATGCCTGCTGTTCCGTAGTGTATACTTGAGTACTCATCAGAATTCACTCCGTCTCTTACTCTCTATGCATACAGGTAACTCATCGTTCCTGCTCAGCTTTACCTGGCTACGTGGATGGCTCATTCGTACGGATGTTGTAAGTCAGGGTGTTTGGTGCGGCTTCTGGCATGGCAGATCACCGTTGTTGTGAGCCTGGCTCCTCGTCAAATCGACAGAGGGGATGTCAGTGGCATTACTGGGCAGATACAGAAGCAGGGAAGTGCCGAAGCTGTTCCTGTTGGAAGAAAGAGACAAGCTTTTGCTCTTTTTCTTAATTCTATTATAACATATTTATTCATTATTATCAAATCGATTTAGCATTTATTTAGGACTGTTGCAAGATCAGGAAAAGCGGGGATCTAAGGGTTGGCCGTCCTTGAACCCGGCAGTAGTTCGCTGCCAGGTCCTTTCACTATCAATTTGGACTGATCACTATGCCGCCGTGTCATCCGGAATAGCGACACTTCCTGTTCTTCGTTCTTTTGCTTTCAGGCCTTTGTTGAGATTTACCCCGGACAGGTCGCCCTTCTCAAAGGTTGCTTTGCTGAGGATGGTGCCATTCAGGTCCGCGTCTCGTAGATCTGCCGTGTGAAGGTCTGCCCCATTGAGGTCTACCCCGGACAAGTTTGCCTGATCGAATAAACCTTTGCACAGGATGGCACCATTCAGGTCAGCTCCTCGCAGATCTGCGTTGCTGAGGTCTGCCCCCTTCAGGCTCGTGCTGCGGAGAGCAGCGCCACGTAAGTCTGCCGCATGGAGATGTGCCTGCAGCATATTCGCATCGCTCAGATTGGCGCCCCGGAGATCGGCATGGCGCAAGTCTGCTTCTCGCAGGTCTGCCCCTCGCAGGTCCGCTTCTTGTAGATTGGCCTCGGTCAGATCGACTCCGTGGAAATCTATTCCGCGCAGATCAACGCTGTGGAGATCTGCGTTGTGAAGGTCTGGCTCGAAAGCCTGGAGTTCAGGGTATTCCCGTCGCCAGGTATTCCAGGGCGTTTTCCCTGAAAAAAGAAGATCAAGATTTTTCTGACTTGCCATATGGTTCACTTCCTTATTACTACTTTTTTCATTGATACTTTAGACGGGTTCTTGGTAGTTGTTCGGTTTCTTATGCTTCGCTCGGCCCTCGGGTGGGAACCATACATCATGGAACCAAAGTGAGCCAACAAAGATCGCGCTGAGCAGTAACAGGTAGATGAAGTATGGCATAATACTGTCCTTTGCTGTTGTATTCCAGACGTACTTCTTGCTCACAGCGAGTAGGATTTGACGAGAGGAAAAGGTACTGCATAGTATGCAGGTGGCTGGTGCTAAAAGGGATATGGTTGGAGGGACATGTCTCATACGAAGATCTATGAGACTCTTTAACTATACACTATTTTTGACAGAAATGCAACATTTATCAAAGTTAAGAGAGAGGCCAGGACGCAAAAAGCAAAATTCAGTTCCCTATCAGCCTCTTATAGAAACTACAACTGCACTCTCATACCCAGGAGTGGTATCACCATTGTACCGTCCATATCCAGAAATCTCCAAAGCCGCCTCCAGGTATCCGAATAGGACCCAATGCTCGTGAACAACCAGTGCGTCTCTAGCCAAATCTCTATGAGATCTCCTGATTGCAGCTCATAGTCATCGTGTCCAGGCATACCAACTACCCAATAATGATCTGAACGATAATCCAAAGTTCCTATGTGTTTAGTCATATTTCACCTTCGTTGTAGCTATACATAATATCAAATTCCACCAAGAAGCCAACAGCCAGATCGTTTTCGCCATCGCCCGCTACTTTGTTCCATCTACTGATATACTAATCACGCAGCGTTACAGGGAGTGTTAAAAAAATGTTAAAACAGAAACTGTTCGTGTTCACTGAATCGTTTCCTGTATATAGGCTGCGAAATCGTTCAAGGCGGCATGGTCAACAGGCCGTTCCATTCGCTCGCCTCGATAGAGAGCGAGCGCCTGCTCTCCTCATGCCTCCTGTCCTCTACCACACTCTCATTATCCCACTTCCACTGTCCTCTTAGGGGATACAACAAGGATTCGTAAAAATTTGGGCCATTTGCTCACAAGTCTCCTCTCATCTGTACTAATAGTTTCGCTCACTTCCAGCCTAATAGGCCATGTACCCCGCGCATCTTCTCCAAAACACCTTCTGGCGGGAATTGCACGCAGCGTGACAAGTTACCGAACATCTGCTATACTGGTTCGGTAACTGCGACAGCGAACAGAGACGGTCTCAAGGAGCAAAACCATGCCGAAGCCGATCCCTCTCGTACGCGACACTCTCCTGGTGGATCGACGGGAGGAACACGAGCAGATGCTGACCGTCGGAACACCTGAGTGGTATGCCTGGCTGGCCGATGCCGAGACGTTCGCCTTTACGAGTCCCAGCGGCACCTTCACGGCCCGCAAAGAACAGGCCGGCAACCGGCGTGGTGGCTGGTATTGGAAAGCGTACCGCAAGGATGGAGGTAAGCTCTCTTCAGCCTATTTAGGCAAGTCGGAACGTGTCACGCTCGAACGATTACATGTGGTTGCCACAAAACTGGCGGGTAAAGCTCGCCTGCCCAGCAGTGAGAGCGATGTTCACGTTGCATATGGATCCTCGCCTGGGGCATCACAAGATATGTCGATGCTCTCAACTCAACCTGATCAGACATCACTCAGAGCGCACATCCCTCCTCGCAACTTACCGCTTCAACTCACCCCACTCGTTGGGCGCGAACAGGATATTGCCAGCGTGTGTACCTTGCTCCGCCGCCCGGATATACACCTGTTGACCCTGATTGGCATGGGTGGCGTCGGCAAGACGCGCCTTGCCGTACAGGTGGCGATGGAACTCCTCAATGATTTCGCTGATGGCGTGGCCTTCACCTCCCTGGCTCCCATTCGCGACGCCAGTTTCGTCATTCCTTCCATTGCTCACACCTTCGATCTCAAGGCACTCGACCAGCAATCAGTGTTCGAGCGCGTATGTGTCTTCCTCCATGAGAAGCACCTGCTGCTGGTCCTGGACAATTTCGAGCAGGTAGCCGTCGCCGCTCTACAGGTGGAGGAACTCCTGCGGGTGTGTCCCCATCTCAAGGTACTGGTAACCAGTCGCAGCGTCCTCCATCTCCAGGCAGAGCACGAGTTTCCGGTGTTTCCCCTGGCCTTGCCTGACCTGACACGGCTTCCAGCACATGATATCCTGCTCCACTATCCCGTGATTGCCCTTTTCAGGGATCGCGCGCAGGCTGCGCTCCCGTCCTTCGAGGTGACAGCGGCGAATGCGCACACCATTGCGGAAATCTGCGTTCGTCTGGATGGACTGCCGCTGGCGCTCGAACTGGCAGCGGCCCGCATCAAACTGTTCTCCCCCCAGGCCCTGCTCGCTCTTCTCGCACAGCGACTGCAGATCCTCACCGGGGGAGCGCGCACTCTTCCAGAACGCCAGCAAACATTACGCAGAACACTGCAATGGAGCTATGATTTCCTCACATCCGCTGAGCAGTGGCTCTTCCGACACCTTGCTGCCTTCGTTGGCGGCTGGTCCTTCGAAGCAGTCGAGGAAATCTGTCGCAGTGGAGGTAGCTCGACCAGTGACGCATTAAGTGGAGTGGCAGCGTTGCTCGATAACAGCCTGGTGCAACGGGCCAGCCAGGAGGATGAGCAACCACGATTTAGCATGCTTGAAACGGTGCGTGAGTATGGACTGGCATGCCTGGCCGAACAGGGAGAGACCGAAGAGAGCGAACGGGCACATGCGTTGTACTACCTGACATTCGCTGAAGACATTGCGCCTCGCCTGCGGGGAGGCGGCCAGCAGATTCGGTGGCTCAAGCTGCTCAACCAGGAACAGGAGAATCTCCGTGCAGCACTCTTGAAACTGATCGAGTACAAGGAATCAACATTGGCGGTGCGACTCTGTGCGGCATTGTCCTGGTACTGGATCACACGCGGCACTTTTCGCGAGGGAAGCGACTTTCTGGAAGCAGCCCTTGCGCTCCCACCCAGCGCGGTGTCTCCCGCCTCGCGAGCGCAAGCGCTCTGTGGAGCGGGAGATCTGGCCCTGCGACAGGGAAACTATAGCACCGCTGCCCTTTTGCTTGAGGAGAGCATTGCTGGCTACCGGGAGCTAAAGCACACGTCAGGCCTGGCGGAGGCTCTGCTGAATTTAGGATTAGTGCGGGCCTATCAACAGAACTTTACAGAAGCCCGTACCTTGATTGAGCAGAGCCTCTCCCTTTGCCGGGCAGAAGAGGACCAGTGGCTGCTTGGACACGCGCTGGATAGCCTGGCACGGCTGGCCTGGGAACAAGGTGACGCTGAAGCAACACGGCGGCTCTCAGGAGAGAGCATGCGGCTCGGCCAGGAAAGCGGTGAAACACGAGCCCAGATCAGTCCGCGCAAGCTCCTGGCAGCCGTCGCACTTGCTCAGGGCGATGATGCCCAGGCTGAGACCCTTGCCCAGGAACTGCTCGCCATTGCCCAGCAGGTGGGTGACAGGGAATCGGCCTTCAGTGCGCTGTTTCTCTTAGGAACAATCGCGAAAGGCCGGGGAGATGATACGCAGGCCCTCTCGTTGTATCAGCAAAGTTTGGCCCTTGCCCGGGAAACTGGTACGGCGCGCAACATCAGCCTGGTGTACTCGCGCCTGGGAGAGCTTGCCTCCCGCCAGGGCGACATAGTTCAGGCAAATGCGCTCTACCGTGAGAGCCTCTCGCTCGCGCAGACGTTCGAGGCCAAAGCGGTTGTGGGGTGGTCTCTCCTGGGTCTGGCTCGCGTAGCCCGTGTCCAGGGACACTATGAGCGAGCAGCAATTCTGCTTGGAGCCGCTGAGGCACGCCTGAATGTCACCATCGATCTGAATCTCACTGAACGCACCGACTATGAACGCGAGGTCGCAGTGACGCGTACCTACCTGGGGCAAGAGGCCTATGCGCAAGCACGAGAGAAGGGGCGCAATATGAGCCCGGAACAGGTTCTCACAGCATCGGAACCGACTATGAGCGCCAAACCGCGTGGTCCATCAGCCTACCCCGACGGGCTGACCATGCGTGAGGTGGAAGTGCTGCGTCTCGTCGCGCTCGGATTACCCGATGCCCAGGTGGCCGGCAAGCTGGTAATCAGTCCCCGTACCGTGCAGGGCCACCTGCGCTCCATCTATACCAAGATCGCTGTCAACTCGCGCAGTGCCGCAACGCGTTACGCCATTGACCACAAACTGATCTAAGTACCTATCCGAATAACCCGGCGGCTAGATGCGCGATCAAGTCACAGGCGAAATGGGGAAAGGCCAGAGAATGCCCCAGCTTTTTGTTGATAGTGGGCGAGCAGACGGCGAAAGTGGTTTCGTCACGAATGCACTCGTTCCACGACGAGGCTTCGCGCCTTTCAGTCTGATAACGCATTGTCAATCGCTTCCTCCTGCGTGAGCGTTGTCCCTGTGTTCCATGCCCTGATAAAGGCTGGCCTGTCAAGTGCCGCTTTTGCGGTTGCAACAACCTGCTCGAAGGCTTCGCGCTCGGCTGGTGGAAGTGGTGCTTGCGCTTGTTCGCGCAGCCTCGCCGCTGCCGCACAGAGGCGTGTGGCCTGCGCGTAGTGTCCTTCTGCACAGATGGTGGCGGCATAGCCCTCCAGACACCCGGCTGTGTAGAGGGGACTACTGAAAGTACGATAGAGCGCAAGAGCCTCGCGGTAGCGCGCTGTGGCCAGCGCATAGTTTTGCTGCTGGCGGGCCAGGTGGCCGAGCAGGGTCGTCATGATGGGGATATCCCATGTGATCCCGGTGGCTCGTGCATTGGTAAGGGCTTCTTCTAAGAGGGAAGTAGCGCGTGCTGCGTCACCCCGCATCCTTGCCACATCTGCAAGACCGGACAGGGCACGGCTCATGAGGCCCATCTGCTCTATTCGCCTGGCATGTGTATAACTCTCAGTAAAGGCTACCTCCGCTTCATCAAGCTTGTTGCTCTCCTGGGCGATCATACCAAGTGTCGCGAAGGCATTGCTGATACCGTTCTGGTCGGCAATCCTTTGAGCCAACTGTAAGGCTTCCTGCGCAAAGGCTTCTGCCCCACGATCCACCTTTCCGTGGCGCACCAGGGTTCGCCCTAAGCCACAGAGCCTCTCTATACGCAGTGTGAGTGGTGCAGTATGCTCTCCCTGCTCTCTTGCCTTGAGGTCCAGTGCCAGCATGCGTTCGAGCCACTGCTCGGCCTCGCTCATCTGACCGTGGACATGCCAGAGGCGCGCAAAGCCTGTCAGGCGCAACCCCAGTTCCGCCTCATGTTTCTCATCCGCCCACTGCAATGCCGCACGGGCATTGGACAATTCGTGTGTCAATACCAGTGGAAATTGCGCATCGCGCGCTCCCTCCTCCGGCCCAAAGTGTGCAAAGACGGTCTCTGCCAGGCGGGCGTAATAGGCGGCATGGCGACGTCGGCACTCCTCTTCTTCCCCTGCAGCACGCAGCTGCTTCAGGGCATAGTCTCGTAGAATTTCCAGCATGGTGAAGCGCGTGACGCCATGTGCCAGCATCTCCGCTTGTACGAGGCTGGCATCAACCAGGGCGGCAAGCGTGAGGATAGTTTCTTCTGCCGCAACCTGGCCCTCGGCTACACAGACCGCCTCCGCCGCTTGCAACGTCCAGCCCCCGATGAAGACGCCAAGGCGACGAAAACACCGCTGTTGTTGCTCCGTGAGCAACTCATAACTCCAGGCGATCGCGGCCTCCATGGTTTGCTGGCGCGTCGGCAGGTCTCTAGCACCTCCGCGCAGGAATTCCAAACGATGAGTCAACTGCTTACGCAACTCGGCTAAGGAAAGCGCCTTGAGATGCATAGCGGCCATCTCAATAGCCAGGGGAAGGCAATCCAGTTGTTCGCAAATGGCCGCCACCTCACTTCCCGCGTAGGCTCTGCCCGCTTGCCTGGCCTGAGCTCGCTCGTAGAAGAGCGTTACCGCGTCTTCGAGCAGGAGTGGGGCCAGCAACAGCTCCTGCTCGGCACGCAAGCGGAGAGGCGTGCGGCTCGTCACGAGGATTGACAAGCGGGGACAGCTTGCCAGCAGATCGGCGACGAACGATGCTGCACCGTCCAGGACCTGCTCAACATTGTCGAGCACCAGCAGCAGGTGCTTGTTGCTCATGAACGCCTGCACCTGCGAGGCATACGAGGAGTTCGCCTGTTCGCGGATCCCAAGGGTCTGGGCTATCACACCGGCAACGAGCGTCGCATCGCGGATGGGTGCCAGCGGAACGTACACGACGCCATCGGTAAAGTCAGGAGCGAGATCTTGAAGAAGCTGAAGTGCCAGCCGCGTCTTGCCAACCCCGCTCGTTCCTGTCAGCGTGAGCAGGCGGGTATTGCTGCGACGCAGCACATCAAGCGCGTAGGTGTGTTCCTGCAAACGCCCGATGAGTCTGGTCGGAGGAAAAGGGAAACCAGGCGAAAGGGAATCAGGAGGGGCTTCAAGAGAAGCGGCAATCTCTGGCCGGGCAGCGCCCAGAAGCAAGGTACGCTGTTGGGCTGAGAGAGATAGAGCGCTGGTCAGTAATGCGAGCGTGTCAGCGTGCGGGGCGCCATGAACCCCCCGCTCCAGATCGGAGATCGTTCGCGCGCTAAGGCGAGCGCGTGCTGCCAGCCCCTCCTGCGAGAGACCTGCACCCTGGCGATAGCGCTTGAGAAGCGCACCAAAGCGGCTCTGTTCCTTCATACTTCGTCCTTCTGTCAGTTGTTCTTTCTGCTCTATGATAGCACATGAGCGTGACGGGGAGAGATATGTGAGAAAGATGTGCCTATTATTCATGGTGAAAGGAAGCATAATCATCTATACTCTCAGCAGGAACTACCTTGACAGAGTATCACCCTGAAGTGGTGACTATGATTGTGTGAAAGGAGTTGAACATGATCTTGATCGTTGGAGCCAGTGGGCGTCTTGGCAGCGAGGTCGCTGAGCTACTGCTTGCACAAGGCAAAGCAGTACGCGCAATGACTCGAACCCCGCTCAACCTCGGCCATCTCAAGCAGCAAGGGGCAGAAGTGGTGAGTGGCGATCTCCGCAATCCGGCATCCCTTCTGAGTGCCTGCCAGGGGGTTGAGCAGGTGGTGGCAGCGGCCCATGCCCTCGTTGGAAAGGGCGACAACAATCCCCAGACGGTTGATGATGCGGGCAATCGTCAGTTGATTGATGCGGCCAAAGCCGCAGGCGTGAAGCACTTCATTTTTGTGTCTGTTCGGAGTGCCAACCCCGATTCTCCACTGGAGTTCTTCCGTATCAAGTACCGTACAGAGGAGTATCTCCGGGCCAGTGGCCTGAGCTTCACCATCCTGCGCCCCAGTGCCTTCATGGACCTGTGGGTCCAGTTGGTAGGCCAACCCATTATAGAACAGGGCAAAACCACTATCTTTGGGCGGGGCACCAATCCGATCAATTTTGTGGCCGTAAAGGACGTTGCTCGTTTTGTCGGCATTGCGTTGGAGGATGCTCGCGCACGCAATCTGGTAATCGAGGTTGGTGGGCCAGAGAACCTGACGCTGAATCAGGTGGCCGAGATATGTGAACGCGCAAGCGGACACCAGGCGAAAACGCGGCACATCCCTCTGCCGATGATGCGTGTCATGGCCATCCTGATGCAGCTAATCAATCCCGCTTTGAGCCGTCAGATACGTGCTGGCATCTATATGGATACTGCGGATCTCCGCTACGACATGAGCGAAACTGCGAGTGAATTTGGCATCCAACTCACTCCGTTAGAGGAGTTCGCTCGTGGCATCGCGACGAATACTGATCATCTTGAAACTGTGAGTAAGCCCGGTTAGAGACAGTTCGAGGAAGAGTAATCTCTGACGGATGAGTTCAGAGAAAAGATGAGCGACAAACAAGAAAGAGAGCATTTTCGATGAGAGAAGAACAGAGACAAGCAGCACACGTGCAATCGTCCCCCAAACTGGTATTCGAGCGCATGATCCGGGCCGCGAATGGCCACGATCTGGACGCGATGGTCGCGTGTTTTGCGCCGAACTTTCGCAGCGAGCAGCCTTTTTACCCGGAAAGAAACTTCACTGGTCAGGCAGGTGTACGGAAAAACTGGAGCTTCTTCTTCTCAACGATGCCAGATTTCCGTGCAGAGGTACAAAGTTCAGTGGTAGAGGGAGAGACTGTGTGGGCCGAACTGTCCTATTATGGAACACAGACCGACGGAAAGAAACAGGTGACGCGAGGTGTGACTATCTCAGGAATTCAAGATGGGCAGATTGCCTGGTCGAAGTTGTACATTGTGACGAGTGCGGAGCCGTAGTCGGGAAAGGCACGCGCACAGATTCTCTCTTCCTTGCTTTCGACACGCGTCGCACAAATAGGTAATGCCATCACGTAATCCTGCCGATGATCTTTGCAGGCAAGCCGGGTAGACTATGAACAGAAAGATCGTCACCCCGCTCAACGGGGAAGAAAAGAAAGAAAGAAATTCCATGTCAACCGAACACACCAAATCTATCGCCACTCGTCTCGCCGACGAACTCTTTAACAAGGGAAATCTGGGCATCGTTGATGAACTCATTGCTGCCGATGCCATCGACCACAACGAGCCGCTCGGAACGGATTGCCGCCAGCACTTCAAGCAAGTCGCCACTCTGCTGCGGAGCGCTTTCCCTGATCTCCACTTCGCGTTCGAGGATGTTATTGCCGAGGGAGACAAGGTTGCTGCCCGCACCACGATGAGCGGAACGCACCAGGGTCCAGGCGCATTCTTCGGCGTCCCTCCTTCTGGCAAGCGCTTCGAGATTCAGCAAATGCGCCTGCTCCGCATCGTGAATGGGCAAATGAAGGATAGCTGGGCGGTGATTGATATGCTTGGCTGGATGCAACAGCTCGGTGCGATACCGATGCGCCCGGTTGCAAGCGGCGAGGCTCTTATTCGCGGACACTAGGGGAGGGTTTCCGCAAAGACCGGACCCTCTCCCAGCATGCTCGTCGTCATCGGCCCTGCCATGCGAACGCTTCACCTGAGCCGTAACGCGAATTCTCAGGTGGAGCGAGTCGAGCGCGGAGCAGGCGAGCGTGGAAATCGTACCTGTATTGCAGTTCATGTAAGGAGGGTGTACCAACACCTCTTGCTTTTTACTACGATGGAGAAATCACCATGTATCACACACACCACCACCACTTGCCCTCCTTTTTTTCACGTATCTGGCTCTCCTTGAGCGTTGGCTGCCTCCTGCTGGCATTGTTGCTGACCGCTTGCGGTTCTGGAGACACCGGCACAGGAACAACTTCGGCCTCTCCGAGCGTGAATATGCCTACGCAACAAGGAAATCAGGGCGCTAAAAAATATGTCGTGAACGGAGACAGGGTCAACGCTTAGCGGGGAGCTTCTGGAGCAACATCAGCCCCACAGATCCTTAGCGGGGATTTTGGGGGGTAAAATTGTCGGGACCCCTACACTGCCCAGAAACCATTCACAGATCGCATTGGCCCGGGGGATGTGATAGGGTGGTTTCAGTATCTTGATGCCGCTGGTTGCAGCCACGCGCGAGAAATTGGGTCCAAACTTGCTATCACGAGCGCGAATGAGATACTTCGGCCCTTGTCCAAAAGGAGGTGCTTCGCGCAGTTGTTGCGCCGTCCACGCGTCGGTAGGAGAGCGAGTGACGCCCACGTGGGGGACTCTGCGTGAGGACATATCGATAATGAAAAAGGCAAACAGCGAACGAAAGAAGAGATCGGTGACCTGCAAGCGCATCACACACCCAGATGTCTTTGGCATGGTTCTGCAGGAAGGGAGCCCAGGTCTGTCCTCGCTGTCTTGGGGTGCGAGCAGGCCTCATATACTTCTCAATGGTGCGCTTGCACACGTGAAGGCCTAACTTGAGGAGTTCGCCCCGGATGCGTTCTGCTCCCCACAAGCGATTGTCCCTTGCCATCTCCGCCAATCAAGGCCACAGTTTCCTGAGATATCCTTGGTGTGAGAGAAGCCGCCCTCGACTTATCCTTCCAAAAGAGCTTAAAGCCCTGACGATGCCAGCGCGAGCCTCGTCTCTGGCTGAACGATAAAAAGAGCCTGCTTCCAGGTCCGCACCAGGCTTGCCAGCAGGACGAGCAGCATCCTGTCCTTCTTGGTGCAAGCAGGCCGTTTCACCTGGCGACGCAGGAGCGCGTTTTCTGCCACAAGCTCGGACTTGTTTCTGGCAAGGTCCGTTAGCATTCCAAGTAGCAGCGAGGTGGTGTTGGGTTTGGTCCAGGCGACAAAGCGGTGGTGCAGCGACTGAAAGCCATGACCTGCGAACCGCTTGAAACAGGTGAGAATCCCATGCACAGTCGACGTGCTCCTTTGGTGAAGATAGGCAAGTGAATGCTTGCCATTGTACTCTTCCTCTGAGGAATCGGCAAGCTGCTAGCGTGGAATGGCAGGGCGATGGAAAAGTCGAGTCAAGTGAGGTCAACTGTACCAAGGCGCTCCGACAAAATCAAGCTCGTTCTCGCGACTTTTCCATCGCCCTGCGTGGAATGGGGTGCTCTCAAAGGCCTCACCGTGCCGATGGATGCCCCAGGTAGCCAGCACAGGGGTACTTCCTCTTCTCTGGCTTTGGTGATTGTCTCGGTGGTCCTGGCTCCTTCGATTCCACGGAGCCAGTCTAACATATGGCTCCGTGGATGTCTTCTATTGTTACCCAGCTGCCTCGTAGATCAGCGTCAGCATCCCAGCCTTGTAGGGTTTCGTATTCGCCAGTTGAAGCTGGGCCTGATCCCCTTCTTGAAAGAGACGCTTTCCTTTCCCCAGAACCAGAGGAGCAACATGCAAGGCGTACTCATCGATGAGGTGATGCTGTGCGAGCAACCGAACCAGGTCGGCACTTCCCTGCACCAGCATAATCCTGCCGGGTTGGTCTTTCAGTTTCGCCACTTCTTCCGCGATATTGCCTGTGATGACATGGGAGTTGTTCCAGCTTACGTCTTTCAGAGTGCTGGAGACGACGTATTTGGGGACGCCGTTAAAGATGTCAGCCATTGGGCCAGAGCGTTCAGACCAGGCGGCAGCCATTTCCTGAAAGGTCTTACGTCCGAAGAGCATCGCGTCGACCTCCTGAAGCGCGGTCATGACATACTCTCCGATTTCTTGATCCATGTATGGGAACACCCAGTTTTCGGGCGCTTCCATGACTCCGTCCAAGGTCAAAATCTCGGACACTTGTAACCTCATGTTCTTTTCTCCTTTGTGCTGGTTTCGCTGCGTTCGAGCGAGAGCAGAGTTAAACTCAAGTGATCGATCTTGGTGAGTACTCCATACAGGGCGGCTTGATCTGCAAGCATACCGGAAAGCTGTGAGGTGCCATCCTCCTCATGCACAATCTCCAACCCCTCCAGCCACTCTTGCCAAGAGGGGTCGAGGTGCCCTTGAATGCGGATCGCAACGTGCATGAGTCACCTCCTCTCCTGTTATGATGTACTTTCTCAAAGGTCGTTGAGAACAGTATAGCTTTTATAGAGAGAACAAACATCACCTGTATTCGTGATTGAACGGGTGATTTTAGACGAGGTCTCCGGGTTCGTCCGGGTGATTTTTGTTATCCAGATCAAAAGGATGCCCGGGCCTCTGGCGGCTAGAGAAGGTGCAGGCGCTGCACGACGGCAATGGCCTCGGCGCGGCGGCTCACACCCAATTTGCGATAAATACTGCTGACCTGGGTCTTAATCGTGTTGGGGGAAACGACCAGAGCTGCTGCCATCTCAGCATAGGTGTGCCCTTCAACCAGGAACCGCAGCACCTGTTGCTCCTGTCGAGAAAGTGGCTCGATGAGCCCTCCTTGCACTGCATTCTGCTGTGAATGGTTTAAGGTCTTATGAGTAGCAGTAGATGCGGCTTCACTACTGTGCGGAAGTCTATCTTCCACCTGCTCAAAGGCTGCCAGCAAGCGCAACACATACGATGGAGAAATGGTGCCGGTAGAGGCATTACGCTCTGATTGTGCCTCCAAGAGCATCGTGAGCGCCTTTTCCATAGACGGGCCAGCATCCAGATAGAGGCGAATGTAGCCCTCCGGCTCGGTCATTGCGAGGAGTCGAGCCGCCACTGTTTGTGCGTGCTCGGTCTTGCCAGCCTGCAAGAGCGCTACTACGTACAGAGCCATCCATTCAAGTGTTTTTTCGATATCTGCCGGTTGATCCTGGTGCCAGTTGAAGCGCTCAAGCGTCTCGACTGCCTGGAGCGGCTTTTGCTGTGCGAGGGCGACCCGTGCCAGGAGCAGTACCTCCCATTTGCGCAGGGGATCCCAGCTTTCCCTGGAGAGGGTAGACTCCGCCCCGGCGGCCCAGGCGCTTGCCTCATTCAGGTTGCTCTCGGTTAGCCATATCTGGACGCGGGTATCGACGACCCAGCGCACATTGTTAGCGAACTGCTCTTGCCCAAAGAGCGTCTCCGCCTTTTGCAGCGCCTCCTGTGCCGCACGCAGATCTCCTCGCGCGAGAGCCAGGCGCGCGGTTGATCGTTCCCCGATCATCAACAGCTCCACCTGTTGCCAATCCTGTGCGATACGCAACAAGCGGCGCAGGGCATCCGCAGCCTCATCCAGGCGATTCCAGGCGTAGGAGACATTGAAAAGGGCGAAGAGCAGATAGCCTGCTACTGGCGTTCCGCCGCTGATCTGCTCGTGCAGGGTGAGGGCAGAGAGGCATTCCCGGTACGCCTGTTGCAACTGTCCGGCTTCAAGATACGCCGTAGCCAGCCAGGTCATCACGCGGAACGTCACCAGGTGGTCTCCGGCCTTACTGATCCATTGTAGGGCCTCACGCAGCTTTTCCACCAGCGACGCGCTTGATTGTTGGAGCGACAATGCTAGCCAGAAGGCGAAGGAGAGTGGAATCAGTTGCCAGATCGCTTCGTCATCGCGAGGCAGCACTTCTAGTTCCTGAGTCAGCAGACGCAGGCGCTCTTTGTTTCCATGTCCCAGGATGGCTCTGGCCTCCAGCAGGGCATGCAGCAGGCATAGACGCCGCTCGATCAATGCCACCTCTGCCTCTGAAAGCAAGTGCGCCTCCTGCCCGTGCAGGATGGTTTCCATACGTGTGATGGTTCTCTGTACCTGAGCGGCCATGCTGGCATGGACCGTTTCAGTGCTGATGTGGACGGAGTTGAGGAAGCGCAGTGCAGCATTGAGGGCCAGGCGCACGTGCCCACATAGGACACTGTCTGGCAGAGCAAGCACCAGGTTCTGCATGGTTCTGGCTTCGCCGCTCAGCCAGAAGTGAGGAGCTGCCTGCTCCATCAAGGAAGCGGTCAGAGGATGGTCAGGCGCGGCCAGAGCGTGCGTAATGGCCTCGCGCCACTCGCCCTGCGTCTCGTACCAGCGCGCTGCTCGCGTGTGTAGAAGCGGTAGCAGTTGTGGCTGAGATGCGTGCAACTGCACGTGCAGGGCCTCACGAAACAGGTCATGATAGCGGTACCACTGCCGCTGCTCATCCAGCGGAACCACGAAGAGGTTGGCCTGCTCCGCCTCCTCCAGCATCTGCTGGCTGTCCTGCAACGAAGGACTCGCGGTGATGGCATGGCATAAGGCTGCATTCATCCTGCTCACCACTGATGTTTGCAGCAAAAAGTGCAGAAGTGGAACCGGCAGCCCCGCCAGAATGTCCTGCTGCACATAGTCCAGCAGGTAGCGATGGCTGCCAGCAAAGTCCGAGACCCAGCCCGAAAGGTCCTGCTGCTTGCGCAGGGAGAGCGCAGCCAGGCGCAGACCGGCGATCCAGCCCTCTGTACGGGAATTCAGCGTAGTCACGTCTTCTTGCGAAAGGGGCAAACCCATCTGGTGCAAAAGGAAAGTAGTCGATTCTTCCTGCGTAAAGCGCAAATCACCGGAACGGATCTCGAGCAACTGCCCGCGCGCTCGCAGCCGCGAGAGCGGGAGGAGTGGGTCCGTGCGCGTGGCGAGGACAAGATGGAGGTTGGCAGGCAGATGATCGAGCGCGAATGACAGCCCTTCGTGGATGGCCTGTTCAGAGATGAGATGGAAATCATCCAGGATCAAGACGACTTCCCGGTCAAACTGCATGATCTCATTGAGCAAGGCTACCAGGATGGTTGAGAGCGGAGGGGCCTCTTGAGCGCGCAACAGGGCAAGCGCTTCCACCCCGAGCGAGGGCAGGCAATTCTGCAAGGACGCAACGCAGGATGTCCAGAAGCGAATGGGATCATTATCCAGCGTCTCCAGGGAGAGCCAGGCAACAGCCATGTGAGCATAGGGCGCCAATTCTCGCCCTGTCTGTAACGAGGCAGAGGCCACCCATGCCGAGAGTAAGGTGGTCTTCCCACTGCCGGCAGTGGCAGAAACGAGGGTCAGCGGGTGAGTGAGGATGGCATCTAGCTCGCGGAGCAGGCGCGCACGCTCCACAAGCCCGAGTGGCAAACGCGGCGGTGTGAGCCTGGTGGCAAGTAAGGAGATTGCTTGCCCGGACGCTGGTGTTGCGAGAGTACGAGCAAGAGAAGGAGAGGGCTGCAAACTCGTAAGCGCTTTGGCCTGCTCCTCTAAACGGGCAAAGGTCACCCTGGCACTGGGTCCGAGGTAGCGCTTGCGCGTGTGATGGTCCTGGGTGCGATAGGCGTACCAGTAGCCATCTCCCGCCGCTCGTGCTTCTTTGACGACAGAGACCCGGCCAGCCTGCCCTGCAAAGGCAAAAGAACTCTGCTCGCTCAACCAGCGCGAGAAGGCTTCACTCTCCCCAGAAGAGAAACGTCGGTGAACTTGCCCACGGATGTGCAATTCATACTGTTGGTGCTCTTCCGACCATAGGAGGGTATATGGTGATGATCTGGGCACGGCTCTCTTCCTTCTCTCATTGGGTGTTTTACCCCTATCCCCCAATTTCCAATGAGTATAGCACAAGAGCTAAAGGATTCTCAATGCTTCCTGCTGAGTAAGGCTTGCTCGCAGGACTGGCAGATGGCGAGCAAGCGTTCCTCGAGCGTAGCAACCTGCTCGATCAAGGCAGCAACTGATGACCACGGGTGCTGCACTCCTGCGTACTGCGCCTGCTTTGTGATCAATTCCGCGACCTCGACTTGGTTCGCCTCTCTTAAAAAGAGCTGGCATGCACTTTGTGCCGTAAGCCAAGAGGCAAGGCAAAGTAGAAGAGATGCATGGGGAGCCGCTCAGGCACCTGGGTGTGAAAGGTGCGAGCGAGCATGCGCAGGGCCACAACCCCGCCAAACATCCCTGGCTTCCACAGTTCTTGCCGCAGATTGGCACCAATAGATGGCAAAGTTCGCTCGATCATTTGCCGCCGACTGACTGTGTCAACGGGTCGAAGGGTAGTGCGCATGATGTAAGGTTCATCGGTATACGCGAGATCCATCCCCTTGGCTCGCCAGGCTTTGAGCAGGTTCTCCACCGACAAGACCACGCAAGGGAAGCCCTTGGGGTCCTGAACCAGGATGTGATCCTCCTCCACGCTGAGCACTACAACATAGTGATCTGCACCGTGCAGATACGGATAATTGGGATTGTAGGTCAGATCGCCCATATTCAGCGGGCCGATCAGCACCGGACCGTGTTGAACGGCTGCAAGCAGACGCGCCAACGCCTCCCTCTCGTCGCCACTGCACTCCAATTTGCATGTTCACCCAAGCGTCTCTATCGCACGTGTTAGTCCGAGATCGGGATTGGGGCTGCTGAAAAAGAAGAGTTCAGCTTCTTTGAAGTACGTATAGCCAAAGGGCATCGTGGTGAGGCATTCGAGAAAGCCGGTTGCGAGCAGACTTTCGGCGGATGCCCCACTTCCCAGCAGGCTCATGTGGAGGCTGTTGGAAAAACAATAATCGCCGCTTCCAATATATGACAGCATGGAAGTTCCTCCTTCGTGAATAGCTCTGGCCTGCAAGTCGCAATCCTGACGATAAGATACGACGCACTACAGGATGAGCAAAGAACAGAAAGTGGCTTTTATTATCAGGGCGTTACGCCATGTATGGGCGATCAGGTGTTGATGGCCTCCTCCACCCGATCCAGCCACTCACGCATGAGAGCGTGGCAAAGAGCATCCTGTTCGATAGGCACAAAATGTCCGGCGCGATCCAGCACAGAGAAGGTCGCTCTGCGATAGGTGTCCAGCAGATCCCAGGCGGCCCGGTATCCAACAACCTGATCCTGCCGCGCGGTGATAATGAGGGTGGGGCCATCAAAAGGAACGGGTGGCGCCACCTCAAAGGAAGAGGGGCCTGCCGCCTCCAACTGCTCCTGGTGGGGGAAGTCGGCGAGCTGGACCTCTGCCAGTACCTGGCGCACCGCCTCGACCACCCTGGGAGTCTGCACCACGATCATGTCAGCGACCGGCCCAAGCTCGGAAAGACACAACGGATCTTCCACCAGGATGGTCTTCTCTGGCAGCCGAGCCTGTGCAGGGTCGGCCTTCACCTGGGGTGCGCAGAGCATCAGGCCGTCGATCAACGTTGTCCTGCGCGAGACGACGCCACGGGCCAGATACCCTCCATAGGAATAGCCAGCAAGTACGAAGCGCTGAGAGGGGATGATCGCATCGATGAAGGCCAGCATCGTATCGAGCATAGCATCATGCGTAGCCAGCCGGTCGGGGGCAGGAGTGCGTCCGGTACCGGGCAGGTCAGGATAGATGCGCAGCCAGTCATCTCGCTGTGTGAAGAGCGGTTCCATGAACCGCTCCATGATGCCGTGATCGCTCGGTCGCCCGGGCAACATCACGATGGGTCGCCCGCTGCCGTAGGTCTCATAGGAGATTGCGAGATCTCCAAGATGACATTCCATGCGCTCCTCCCTCCGTTCATGCACACAAAGATTCTGGGTGTCCTGCGAGTGACAATCACCAGGTATAGAAACTTTTCAGGCCATACGTTCCGAGAGCGAGGGAAAGCTCGCCTCCGTGGTATATCTCATGTTCCATGACATGCCAGACAATCCACTGCCGGGTATGCGCAGGCTCTTCTTCTAGCCCTTGATTCCGTAGCCATGTCTGATGAGAGGCCGGAGGGAAAAAAAGCTGCTCCAGGTCAGTGGAAGTCCAGCGCTCCAGGGCGGAAGAGATCACGCGCCAGCTCTTTTCAAACATAGCGACCAGTGAAGCTGCCTTGTACACGCCTGGCTCGCCATTGTTCTCCTCATCGTCCCAGTCCAGATTGGGATCTCCTTCACCCATCCAGAGGTGGAACCAGTTGAAGCGCGCACCGATCATATGCTCGAGAAGCTCGCCGATCGAGCGCTGCTGTGGTCCAACAGAGAGGGCAAGTTGTTCAGGTGAAAGTGCTGCGATGATTTAGACCAGGGCGTGTTGATAGTTCTCCCAACCTGGTTTGTAGAACGTAGCGAGGGGAAATTCCTGTTCTGTCATAGTTGTCTGCTCCTTGCTTCTGATACTGTACTCCAATTGTACAAGTCAATGTCAAGCGAAAACTCTACGACGATAGCCAGACAGGGCTTGTGAATGATTGCTGAGAGAGGCTTCTCACGAGAGAGAAGATAGCGATATCCATCAAATCTTGTCTCAAGGAGTTGCCTCTCATGGAGTGTATCGCACGCCAATGTGTCCTCCCTGCTCT